>Ga0209536_100010907_pt1 | contig 13352 bp, 6 predicted proteins | sample DeeMarSeWOR28_12_FD_187461 | JGI IMG/M metagenome (GOLD analysis project Ga0209536, IMG submission 187461) | Marine sediment microbial communities from White Oak River estuary, North Carolina - WOR-2-8_12 (SPAdes) (version 2) | ecosystem: Environmental > Aquatic > Marine > Intertidal zone >...
TAGAAATGTTGTTTCTATTTGTAATTCTGATGCTTCTGTTATGAAGATTTGTAATAAAATTATAAAACAATTTTCAAATAGAAAAATAGGTTATTTAATACAATACCATGCTGATCAAAATATAAATGAATTAAAAAAATATTGGGCAATCTGTTTGAATATAGATAAAAAAGAAATAAAAACATTAAGAAAAAGTAATAGTGGAAATTTAAAGGGTAGAAATTGGGCATCAAAATATGGAGTACTTACTATACGGACGTGTGATACTTATTTTAAATGTAAAATAAATGCCCTAATGGATTATATTAAAGCTGATTGGAATAAAATATAAATTTTACTAGGTTTATATGAAAAACAAAAATAACTTCTTATTATTTTCGATTCTTCTGGTTTATGTTTTTATGAACATTGGAAACCAGGCGGTTGCACAGACACAGAGAAATCCTGTCCTGGAAGAATGTACAGGGACCTGGTGTCAGTGGTGTCCCTGCGGTCATGATATAATGGAACAAATAAAGGCTGCAATGCCAAATGCTATTATGATAGGTTATCATGGACCTCCGGGAAGCTCGGATCCCTGGGATGAATTTCCAGGAAATCAAATACTTAGCTTAATGGGATTTTCCGGTTATCCTACAGCGGTAATTGATAGAACCGGACCTCCAATTTCTCGTAGTTCGTGGGCAACCTCAATGAACCAAAGATATAACGTTCCTGCTACGGTTAGTATTACTATGGATAAGTCATTCAATAGAGTTACAGGTGAACTTGATGCAACTGTACATGTTTCTCCACTCGAGAACCTTACTGGTGAGTATAAAATGACTATGATTTTACTTGAGGACGGATTACAACATGCCCAAACCGGCAATGGCAGCTGTCCGGGTGGCGGACCAGAATATGTGCATAATCATGTTGTAAGAGCGATATTAAATGGAGCAACCGGAGAAGAATTGAACGGAGGTAATCCTTGGAATATTGGTGAAACTATCTCAAAACCTGTTCAATACACTGTGCCTTCAGAAATTGAAGCAGACAGCTCTAAACTCGTGGTACTTGTTCATAAAGTTCAAGGAGGACTTAGTAGCGGTGAAATTCAGCAAGCTGAAGAATGGACTTTGGTTTCTCCGGATTATGTTGCTACAATTTCATCTACAAGCGAGGATATTATAGCTGGAAATGGCGAGGTTGCTGAATTCAGCACGGTTGTTAGAAGCGAAGGCTTACTGGATGATAGTTACTACGTTGATATAACTATGAATGCTCCGGTCGGCTGGAGTGGAGAATATGAAACTGCCAATGGCACATTTCCATTTAGTCATCAGGATCTAATTAGCGTGCCTACGGGTGATTCGGCTGTTGTTCTCGTAAGGGTGAACCCTAATGGAATAGATGGGTATGGTGATACTCAGGTACAGTTTACATCTATGAATGATCCGGGTGTTGTTGCAATTTCAAATTTAAGGAACATTACTACTACAGGCGTGGAAGTATTAGTTGTTGATGCAAGTGAAGGAGACTACGGCTCCTTTGTGTCTAATTCTTTAGATAATGTTTATACAGGCGCACATGGACTGGTTTCAAGAAGTGCTGTAAATGCTTCGGTAGACCTTTCCAATTTTCATGCAGTTACCTGGTCAGCCGGAAATGAAACGGCTGCATTTTATCCGGAAGAAGTGAGTGCATTAGAAGATTATTTAGAAGGTGGTGGAAATCTGTTTATAAACGGACAAAATATTGGCAGTGATATTTTTGAACCCGGTGGACAAAGCCAGTTCGCACAAAGCTTTTACAATAATTACCTGCATGCTGATTATATAGCTGATGTGGGTCCCAATCTAATATTGCAAGGATATGACGGTGATCCAATAACAGATGGAATACAACCGTTTGTTATTGGAGATATTTATGAGCGATCTGCTGATGAAATAGCACCATTTGATAGTGACGCCACACCGATGTTAAAATTTTTGGTTAATCCGGCTCAAGTAAACTCTATCCGAGTCTCAACCAGCGCTAGCAGAATAGTATATTTGGGAATAGGTTTTGAGCAAATAACCGATGAAGCTGTTCGGGATACAATAATGGCACGAAGCATTAATTGGTTATCTCAAAATACTACAGGAGTGGCTGAAGAGAACAATTCAATGCCCTATTCATTCTCGTTGGATCAAAACTATCCTAATCCTTTTAACCCGTCAACAAAAATAAAATATTCAGTTTCACAGGAATCTCCTGTTACAATTAAAGTATTTGATTTAATCGGGCAGGAAGTGGCTGTATTGGTTGATGAGGTCAAAGAACCGGGATACTATTCAGTTACATTTGATGCTCTTGGTTTATCATCGGGTATTTACATTTACCGGATGAGGGCTGGTGATTTTACCTCTGCTAAGAAAATGAGTGTTCTTAAGTAGATACAATTAAATTTTACGGATGGAGTAAAAGTTTTACTTCATCCGTATTTTTGATATTAGAAAAGTAAGGCATTGTTAGTAATCAGAGAAGGGGATCAAAAAAATTAGTTATATAAAAACTTTATGTGAGGTCAATATGAAAAACAAGAATGAGCCGGTTATATTTTCAGTTATTCTGGCTGTTTTCTTATTGCTTTTTAGTAACCCAACTGCTGCTCATGAAAAAAAATCCCTGACGGAAAGATTTACTAACTGTTCTTGCGGACCATGTGCTTCTATAAATAATGCCTGGTATAATGCCACAACTGCTAGTTTAATCAACTCTGGTGAAATGACACATATTGTTTATAATGGAGACTGGCCCTCACCGGGCGAATGTGACCCGATGCACTTACTAAACAAAGCAAATAATAATAAACGCATTAGTTACTATGGAGTAAATGCAGTCCCCTGGATTGAAGTTAATGGTGCTCAGGTTAGCACTAACCAGACTGCTTTTGAAACTGCAATAACAAATGGTAACGCGGAATATGCCCCGTTTAATATCGTCCTTACCCCGGAAAGATTTTCAAATGACGTTATTGATGTTAGGGTAAAGATTATCAGAGACCCTCTTGACGTCACAATATTTGGTGATGTTAAGTTAAGAGTTGCTTTAACGGAAAAGCAGGTTGAGGTGATTGGAAGTGCTTGCTGTTCAAATGGAGAAACTCAATTTTATAGTGTTTGCCGCACCATGCTTCCGAATGCAGGCGGAACCGAATTTACAATTCCGGCGCCCGGAGACTCAATAGAACTTAGTCTTCTATATATTCCTACTGCTGAGTTTCTTGCTGCGGTTAATTTAGACAGCATAAGGGTTGTTGCGTTTATACAGAGTGATGATACACAGGAAGTTTATCAATCTACAATGACAGATCTGCAAATATCTGATCGTGTTAATGCTGCATTTAGCGCAGATGAAACAATAGGTGCTACTCCGTTTCTTGTTAGTTTCTCGGATTATTCAACGGCAACTACAACATCAAATATAACCAGCTGGGAGTGGGATTTTAATAACGACGGCACAATCGATTCTAACGAACCGGAACCAACATGGACTTACAACGATGAACAGTCTTACACTGTTTCGCTCACTGTTAGTGATGGCACAAACCAACATACCCGTACTTTAAATAATTATATAACTGTATTAGGATCATCGTCTGATATTCTGGTTGTTAATGGTATTGCCTATGCAACGTATGGTGTTGAAATGGAAGATTTTTATAATAACTCTGCCTGCTTTGGGAATCATCAGGTAGATGTCTGGGATTTGTTCGGAGACCAGGGTTTTGACTATTCGGCAAATTCAAATATTATGCAGATTAATCTGTTCAACCGGGATATACCTAATTCTATTCTAAGCCTGTATAAAAAAGTGATCTGGATAGGAAATAGCTATAACGGTGATGAGGCATTTTATGATCCTCAACAAGTTTTAAGTTATATTAGCCAGGGTGGAAATTTTCTTCTGGCTACAAGAGAAGGAGCAGATTTCTTCGATACCGACTTACTCAACTACTGCGGCATAACATCTACGTCAGGACTGATGACTGTTACCGAGCTAATTGCTTTAGATAATAATCTTGTTAATATGCCTGCCCTGGCCGGTCATTCAAGGGTGCAATATGTTACTTTTGATATGAGCTCTGAGGCGATACCAATATTTGATGCAGATACAAGTAATGCCTGGATTGCAGGTTTCAGAATTCAAAAAGATAACGAGGGTCCTTTCATCTATATTGCAGGAAGACCATATCGTTTTGATAATACTGCATCATACCAGAACTACGATTTCATAATTGACAACTGGTTGAATTTTGTACCGGTGGGTGTTGAAGATGAGTCGGAATCCGATATTGTAAAGAGTTATCAACTAATGCAGAATTATCCAAACCCGTTTAACCCGGAAACAAAGATATCTTATTCAATTCCTAATCCGGAATTTGTTTCATTAAAAGTATATGATATGCTTGGAAAAGAGGTACAAACTCTGGTAAATGAATTTCAATCTGCAAAAACATACTCTATAAATTTTGATGCAAGTGATCTATCAAGTGGCGTTTACTTGTACAAATTACAAGCAGGTGATTTTTTTGATTCGAAAAAAATGATATTAATTAAATAATCTTACACAGGATTTTTTAAATTATCCTGCGTATATATTCATCGTATTTATGAAACATAATAAAATGGCGAGATCTTTTATGAAAAAACTTTTAAACAAAATATTAACCCTCTTAACTTTATTTCTCTTTGTAATTCCCGGAAGCATTTTAGCCCAGGATATTACATTTGAGCCGCACGATACTATTTTAACAGACACCCTGGGAGCGGAGATAATTTTTTTAATTGATGTAACGAATGTTTCTCAGACTGAACAAACTGTATTTATTGTTCGCACGATTAATGATCTGCCAGCAGATTGGACTTCATCACTGTGTTTTGAATTATGCTTTGCTTATTTTATTGATAGTATTGCCACCACACCTGATTTTGGAAGCACACCACTTATGCCCGGCGAAACAAGAGAAGTCTCATTACATGTTTTTACGTCTGTAAATGCTGGCACTGCAAATGTACAACTTCAAGCCGGAACAACTCATGATCCGGTCAACAGGATAACGGTTGATTTTACTGCAATAGTAAATCCGACCTCAGTTGAGAATGATGGAGAACAACCAAACGAATATTTCCTTACACAGAACTTTCCAAATCCATTTAATCCGTCTACAAAAATTTCCTATGGTATCCGGGAGGCGGGAGTTGTAACTATTAAAGTTTTCAACATACTCGGCAGCGAGGTAGCAACTTTGGTGAACGAATATAAATCTGCAGGAAATTATGAAGTTAGCTTCGGGAAGAACGAACTGGCCAGCGGTATATATATTTACAGATTAACGGTAAATAATTTTATCCAAACCCGTAAAATGATTTTGGAGAAATAAATGAAAATAGTTTTTGCGCTAATTATTGTAGTCTTATTATCATTTTTTATAACAGCACAGGAAACAGAAGAGCTTGCGGGGAGGAAAGCGCCAAATTTCGTTTTGGAAAATCTTGATGGTGATTACGTTGAACTTAATCAGGAAATTGGCGAAGGCCCTTTACTTCTTAGTTTCTGGGCAACCTGGTGCAAACCCTGTATAGAGGAACTAGCAGAGTTTAAAAAATTGTATAATGAATATAAAGATAAAGGATTCAAGCTTTTGGCAATATCCACAGACAGTGAAAGAACAGTTGCCAAAGTAAAACCATTTGTAAAATCAAAAAATTATAATTTTCCTGTTCTTTACGATACAAGCGGCGATGTAGCAAGAATTTACTATGCCAGGGCCGTTCCGTTTACAGTTTTAATTGATGCAAAAGGTGCAATAGTATATAGCCATCTGGGTTATATGCGAGGTGATGAGCAGGTGGTATCCAGCAAAGTAAAAGAAATGATAGAACAATAAAGCATTGATCGGGGCTGTTTGTAATGTGCAATTGAAATGCTTTTTCCCCAAAACGGAAATTTTGTTTTAATCATCATTTAGAAAAGCCCGCCCTTTGTTTATTGAACCATAATAATCATAAATAATTCAACATATATCAATTGTATAAATCTTAACGAATTAAAAATGAATAAATCATCTCTTATGTTTTCGTTATTAACATTCATTATAATTGTATTTTCTTCCTCAATGTTAGCTCAAACCGGTATGCGGTTAAACATAATGCCCGAAGGATTAGGTTTTTCAAACCAGCTTGAGTACTCATACGATGTTGATCTGAAGAGAGAAATATTAGAGAACTGGCTAAATCTTGATTATTCAAAAGGTATTTTCAGTACAGGATTAAGGTATAACATATTCCAACCTAACGATCCGGATCCTTCCATAAGCAGGGGAAAAGAAAAATATGCAAAGATAGACTTTATTTATTTTGATGCGGCTATAGGAAAAAGAAGTGAGGCATTGGACATTTTAGTCGGTAACTATTATGCCTTGCTTGGGAGAGGTATGGTGTTAAAAAGCTATGAAGATAGAAGCATACGAATTGATAATAATCTGCTCGGCTTAAAAGTGATTGGCAAGTATGAAGGTTTTATCTTAACAGCGCTTTCAGGAATGCCCGAAAATTCGCAGGCAGAGAGAAAAGACATATTACATCTTGCAGATATCGAATACAGAAATTTAGATTGGTTGAAACTTGGTGGAACTTACGCTTCAAACCTTCCGCCTGCTGATGACATAGCAAGAACAGATATGGCTTCTTTACGCGCCTTACCAAGTTTTTGGAATATTGATATTTACACTGAGTACGGCGTAAAAATGAATGCCGACATCAATAAAAATGTATTCAACGATTCAGAATCAATAATTGGTAAAGGTTTTTACGGCAACCTGAATATGTACTTAGGTTCCTTATCCTTGCTTGGAGAGTATAAATATTACGACAACTTTGCATTCACTACCCTGGATGGTACGGTATTTTACAACACACCGCCTTCGGTAAGGTTAGAATATACTTATATGCTTCCAAACCGCCATCCATCACCGCTCGATCCGAATAACGAAGAAGGATATCAGGTTGCAGCAGGCTACAACCTGGACGACGAGACATATTTTAATACCGCATATACAATAACCAATACTCTACCCGGGGATTCCTATTTTCAAAGAATTAATGGCACAAATAATCCTGTTAACACTCAACTAAAAGAATTTTACTTCCAAGCTCAGCGCGATTGGAGTTCATCGTTTACAACTATTGCCGCATTTGCTTTTAATGAAGAACTAACATCTAATACAAAAAACATCACTCCAATTTTGGAATTCAGATATTATTTTAAGAACATCAATACAATAAAGGTCATTTTCGAACATCAACACAGCACAAACAAAACAACTGAGGAGCAGTATTATACAGATGTTCTTTTATTGGAATATTTACGTTCACCAAGCTTAAATATTGCATTTGTTGCAGAATTAGAAACCAGGGAACCCGAAGACGGAAACATAGTTCGAAAGTTTTGGGGTTTTGTTCAGATTGGATACAAGCTTGGTTATCATACAGATATAAGTTTACTAATAGGTACACGGCAGGCAGGAAACATATGTATTGGCGGTGTTTGCCGCTATGAACCCGAATTCCGTGGAGTAGAATTAAAAATGCTCACACGTCTTTAATTATCAAATTATTGAGGATTATAGTAAAAATATTGCTATTTTGGGGCTAATTTGGGAAAACACAAAAATTTGCACACATTAAAAAAGTGTTGACTTTGTGAATAATTTTTCAGACGTTAGTATTGCTTATATAATTTTCTAAAAAATTGCGGAGGTAAATGAAATTTTTTTACTCTTTTCTAATCAAAAGTGTGTCAACAACATGCATACTCTCCGATAAGGTAAACTCTACTATAGTGTTTTACGTCAATGGAGAAGACTCATAATAATTCCCAGTAATTTTTAATCGGAGTTAAATGCTTTCGTATGTTTTAAAATACGGAGGCGAATGTTTTGTTCTTATGTTGAGTGAAAAAAATTATCACTCTTGAAATTAATTCTAATCATCAATAATCTAGGAGAGAGATATGAACAGATTAATTACTGTTCTCTTTTTCATCCTGTTGCTACCGGGTATTGGACTTGCAGGTACAACAGGAAAACTAAAGGGAAAGGTTACTGACCAACAAACCGGTGAACCTCTAATTGGGGCAAACGTTCTTGTAATCGGTACGTCCTTTGGTGCAGCTACCGATGTTAATGGTCAGTATACTATTAGCAACCTTGAATCTGGTTTTTATGAGGTCAAATTCTCATACATCGGTTACCAGACAAAATCCATTTCCAATATCCGTATTAATGCGGATCTTACAACAGAATTAAATCTACAGCTTGCCCCCGAAGGTGTGCAGGTAGGTGATGTTCTTGTTGTTGCTGAAAAACCGCTGATAAACAAGTATAACACCAATGCTAACAGAATTACTACAAGTGAAGACATTGAAGCATTACCGGTTAGAGGTGTTGATAATATTTTAGCTCTTACTCCGGGCGTTATTGTTCAGGATAATACAGTATTTATCCGTGGTGGTCGCCAGGACGAAGTTGGCTATTATTTAGAGGGAACAAGCATTACCGATCCAATGGTTGGTGGTGCAAGAGTAACCCTTGTGCAGGATGCACTTGAGGAATTGAATGTTCAGTCTGGTGGTTACACGGCAGAGTTTGGAAATGCAAACTCAGGTATTATACGTACACAAATTAAAACCGGCTCCCCCCAGTGGCGTTTATCTGCCGAATATATAACCGATAATATGGGTTTTCAAGGTTCCGATAGCCGCTATAGCGGTGAAAAAACATTGGGCGCCTATTGGTACGGTTACAATGAATTTATCGGATCGGTAAGTGGTCCTCTCGGAACTCCTAATGTTAAATTATTTGCTTTGTTTAATTACAATTACGTTAGGGACCAGAATCCGCAGGGACTTCCCGGTTTTGATCTGGGACTTATAGGAGATGCATCATTTGGTGACACTCTGCTTTTGAGATATCCTGCCGGTCCTATACAGGGAAATTCATTAGAAAATTACACAGGTACAGGTTCCTTACAGTTGGACTTTAATCCTACTATTGTGCGACTCATTGGAACTTACACATCAGGAACTGCCTTTAATCCCTGGTCAACAGCCCGTACATCAGGTGTAATTGGAAACTTCCTTAATGTAGACAGAACAGAGAAGCTGGAAACCAGCGATCTCGCTGTGAACCTGAAAGTAACTCATCTCATAAGTCCTACTACTTTCTTAGAACTTAATGTTGGTTACGCAGCAAATGATTTAAACCGTTTTGATCCCCTGCTGGAAGATAACTTCCTTATGTTAAATTCTGAAACAGGCTGGGGCGGATACGGAGATAGTGTTACAAATGCTAATTTGGCAGGTGTAACATGGACCAGGGACCGTGGCGGTACTCTTGGCCAATATGAAAGACCAAAACGATTTAACCTATTCCTTTTTTCATTTAATGCTCCCGGCGATGTTGTTGCCGGATACCAAAAGTTTGACAGACGTAATTATAATGGTACTTTACAGTTCAACACCATATTAAGCAAAGTTCATAATATAAAAGTTGGTGGTGAGTACCAATATTATGATATTAGAAACTATGGATTGAATAATGAAACGACTATGAACCTTCCGGGTCTTCTAAATCAAAACGAACTTTTGGCGGATGATGATCCTCAGAAAATTACTTCCGATAATTTGATAAGAAGAAGAGGAGTAAATAATTTTGGATATGATCCAATGGGAAACAGAACCAATGATGGTCTGCCGGAATGGGAACAGGCAAGAAATCCTGTATTCTTGGGCATTTATGCTCAGGACAGGTTTGAAGCCGAAGATCTTATTATTAATCTAGGTTTGCGTTATGATTATATTGATATAGCAAATTGGGTCCCTGTAGATCCAAGCAGACCAGAATTAACCTGGGAAAAAGATAATGATTTAGTAACAGATGAAAGTGGAACTCCAACTGGTTTGGTAAAAACCCCAACTTTTGATGCGATAAGCCCCCGGTTGGGATTTTCATTCCCTATTACTGACCAGACTGTATTCCACGCTCAGTGGGGAAAATTTGTACAGCAAACGAGACTAAGAGACATTTACCAGGGTGTTTACGCAACTGGCCGACAGATTGCTGGAGGTTTCTTTATTCCAGCACCGGTTGGATTTAACGTAAGACCAACCAGAACCACCCAGTATGAGGTTGGTTTCACACAGCAAATCGGTGATTTTGCTTCAGTTGATATTACCGGTTTCTATAAAGATATAATTGATCAGGTAGTTTATGAACAGCAGAATCTTGCGGATCCTAACTCTCCTTTTGGAGCATATGCATACCTGCGAAACGGCGATTTTGCTACAACAAAAGGTGTTGAAATTGCATTCAATATGCGCAGGGTGGAAAGATTTCTTGCATATGGTAGTCTTTCATTCACGGATGCCCAGGGTACTAATTCGTTCCCTAACTCAAGCCGTGGTATAGTTGGTGCACCGCTTGAAGCTGACAGAATCTTTCAACCGCAATACATTAACCCGCTTGAGTACAACAACGCTATAAGAGGAAACCTGAATATTGATTACCGCTTTGGTAAAGGTGACGGCGGTCCTGTATTCCAGGAATCAGGACTCTCTTTACTTACCACTTTCACAAGTGGACATCCGTACACAAGAGGTGAAGGTGCCGGTGATCTGACGAGAACAAGATTCAGACAGCCCACAGAACCATTAGGCGCATCTACTACACCTTCAACATTCCAGCTGGATTTGAGGCTTGATAAAACATTTAACATTGCAGATGTGTTAAATTTGAATGTTTATATCTTTGTGATCAATATAACCGATGCCAGGAATGTTGCTAACGTGCATGTAAGATCGGGATCAGCTGAAGATGACGGCTTCCTGGGTGGACCGGGTGAAGTTACAGCTGCATCTCTCGGACCGGACTTTGTAGCTACTTATAATGCAATTAATAACCTGTATTCCGAAGAGTGGAGAGTTGGTAATTCCGGAGGCGGTGTAATAACAAATCCGTTTATGTGGGGACCACCACGCCAGGTTAGACTTGGAATACGCTTAGAGTATTAATAAGATCACAATAGGATAAAATAAGGAGTTTAAATAATATGAATTCAAGAACATTTAAAATCTTGTTAGTCCTCCTCTTCGGAGCTGCCTTTATGATTGGCGGTACCTTTGCCGAAGACGGAAACGGCGGGAACAAGAATAAACAACTAAATAAACCTACCGGTACGCCAATCAGAGCATTTATGAATATTAATAATGTTTCTACCATTATTAAGAATACCGGAATCTCTGATATTGATGTTAATGAAGCGGCTTCCGGTCTGGTTTTTCCAAAGGGAAGTAACAGAACAGCTATATATGTTTCCGGCTTTCTCTGGGGTGCTTTTGTAGGTGATGATCCCCAGGTAAGAGTTGGAGGTTCTGCATACCGCGAAGGGCTGCAGGGCGGAGCAATTCTATCGGATGGCACATGGCAAGACCCCGATGATCCAGTTGTTAGAATATATAGAGTAAGACCGGATGCTTATCCGGGTGGTCCCGATGTTGATGTATCAGCCGAAGCTGATGATGAAGGTTTAACTGAAGAAGCAGTTAGATCCCAATATGATTTAGATTGGGCCGAATGGCCTGCGATTTACGGTGCACCATACCATGATGGTAACGGTAATGGAATGTACGATCCTGTTCCTAATGAAGACCCGGATTTGAGAGATATACCAGGTGTTCCCGGTGCAGATCAAACAATTTGGTATGTTGCGAATGATCAAAATGCAGGACTAACAACCGACCTTTACGGTGCACAGCCGTTAGGTATGGAAATGCAGGCTACTTTTTGGGCTTATGCTCAAACAGGAGCTTTAGGTAATATGTTCTTTAGAAAATATACTATAATCAATAAAACAGACTTACTTGGTGACCCGCAGAACTTTAATGAAATGTATGTTACTATGTGGTCTGATCCTGATGTGGGCGATGCTTCTGAAGATTTTATGGGAAGTGACACCACATTAAGTTTGGTTTATGCATATAACGGACAGCAGAATGATGCGGTTTATTCACCTCTTCCTCCTCCAGCCTCCGGATTCGACTTCTTCCAGGGGCCTATTGTAGAATCACCCGGTGATTCTGCAATTTTTAAGGGTGAATATAGGCAGGGTTTTAAGAATTTACCGATGACTGCTGCATATTACTTCACCAATGGTGATGCAAGTGTAACTGACCCGACGCAGGGATCGATCCAGGGTTCTGATCAGTTTTACAACTTTATGAATGGTACAATCGGTTTAACCGGTGATCCGTTTATTGATCCGACTACTGGTATGCCAACAAAGTTTGCTCTTAACGGCGATCCGCAGACCGGTGTTGGCTGGACCGATGGTATACTTAACGGCCCGGGTGACCGAAGATTAGGTGCCGCATCAGGACCTTTCACTATGGAGCCCGGAGATACGCAGGAAGTAACAGTTGCAGAACTTTTTGCCGGTGCAACTGCAGATGTAAGTGCTACTGCAGCTGTAGGATTACTTAAATTTTATGATCAGATTGCACAAACAACATTTGATAACTTCTTCAATTTACCGGTTCCCCCACCGGCACCTGTAGTAGAAGTAACTGAGCTTGATAAGGAAATTGTTCTTGACTGGTCTTGGGATGTTGATGCTATTAATGCTACTGAGAACTTTGTTAGTGAAGGTTATGCATTCCAGGGATATAATGTATACCAATTACCCACCGCAGCTTCTCAGGTAAGTGAGGGTATAAAAATAGCAACTTTTGATCTTATAGACCTGGTTAAAAGAATTGATGATTTAGTTTTCGATCCGGGCTCAGGTGCAGTTATTCGTCTGCCTGTTCAAATTGGTACAGATTCCGGAATTAAGAGATATTTAACATTAGATACTGACAGGATAAACGAAGTACCCTTAAGAAACGGAAGCAGGTACTACTATGCAGTTACGTCATATAGTTATAATCCTGAAGTTGGTAAAGTACCTAGCCAGCTAGAAAATCCAATAAAGATATTAACTGCCGTGCCGCAAACAGCAGGTTCTGGTGTAACAATTGGTAATTCTACAAATGAATCGCTGGATATAACTCATGTTGGAACAGCCGATGGTGTAGTAACCGCTACAGTTATCGATCCGATAAAGACAACCGGCGATGACTACACAATTTCTTTCTTCGAGCAGCAGCAAATAAGAAATGCGGAAGGTTTCTGGGTTCCTGCTGCTGTATTAACAAGAAGTGGCCCTGACACCTTAACAGGAACAACAATAGATGTTGCTGCTGTATATGGTCCGGATGGTGGTAATAATTCT
>Ga0209536_100010908_pt1 | contig 13352 bp, 8 predicted proteins | sample DeeMarSeWOR28_12_FD_187461 | JGI IMG/M metagenome (GOLD analysis project Ga0209536, IMG submission 187461) | Marine sediment microbial communities from White Oak River estuary, North Carolina - WOR-2-8_12 (SPAdes) (version 2) | ecosystem: Environmental > Aquatic > Marine > Intertidal zone >...
GGAGGCGCGTTTCAGGACAGCCGGCGAGCTGATCCAGGCCATGCTGCAACACGATCCGGTGGCGTCCGGCGTCCTGAATAGGAATGGCGGGGTCGAAGGGGAGACGTCCACCTGGCGGCGCACCCTGCCGCAGCGCAGCGGAGCATCGAGCTAGAGGCACATCCCGCGGTGGCATATGCGTTCAGAATGGAGAGCGCCTCGACGGGTGGGTGGCTGGGTGTCCGGGTGGTGCGGACTGGGACGGTGGCAGTGGGTGGCGAGATCGGGTTCTTCACGGGCGCGACCGACGATTGGTCGATTCAAACCGACGATCCGGTATTCGGCCGGGTGATGCTGACCGAGCGCCGCGAGCAAGGATTCTGGTTTGTCAGATGCGTCGTGCGATACCGGCTACCGCCCCTAGGCCCGGTCGCATCCTACGCCGTGCTGGGTACGGGGCTCTACGGTTTGCACGAACTGCTATCGGTCAGCGAGCGGACACCTGAGGGTGTGCCGGTCCGGGCCGGAAGCCGCTCACTTCGATCGCACTCGTACCAACCCGGTGTCGGCGCGGGATTCGGAGTCAGCTGGCAGATCTCGCGGGAGGGCTGGCTGTTGCTCGGCGACCTCAGCTTGCATTCGATACTCGGTGTCGACGGGTTGCTCTACCCGGTGCTCATGGGTTCGGTGGGTGCCGCTAAGAGAATCTGAGGAGCCGATGCGGCACGGACGCCGGCGTATTCGATTCAGCGCCGCGGGTTCCAGTAGATATGCGTGCGGCGGGGCCCGGCCGGCAGCCTAACCGAGCTGGCCGCATGCACGGTTGGTGACCGTCGGTCAGCTGATACCCGCGCTGGATTCGAGTGCTGCGCGATTGCGAATGACAATCACCCGGCGCGAGACCTCAATCAAGCTGCGGCCCTCTTTGCCAGGGCCCGACTCGGGCGCCGGATCGCGCCGGTTCTGAATCGTGATCGTCCGGCGGGTTACTTCAATGATCTCCTGCGCCACCAGATCGCGCATGGTGCGTGAGACCGTCTCTCTGCTGGAACCGATCATCTGAGCGATCATGTGATGGGTGAGTCTCTGTGTTATGCACTCCCCGTCGTTCTCATCAGCCATCTCGAGCAGCAGCCGGGCGACCCGACCAGGAACGTCCAGCAGCACGAGGCTGCCGATCTTGTTGTCGGCCTGACGTAGTCGCTTGCACATCGACCGCAGCAGACCGGCCGCGATCTGGGGCATCTCGCGCAGCGATCGATTGAAGTCCTCCCGTCGCAGCACCAGAAGCTTGGAGTCCTCCATCGCAATCACGTGGGCCGAACGCGGCTCGTCATCGATGAGGGACATCTCGCCGAAGAAATCTCCCTCGCTACGAATCGAGAGGATCACTTCCCGACCGTCTTCGGCAATGAGTACCACCTTCACCTGACCGGAGAGCACCACATATAGCGCATCTCCTGGATCGTTCTCGAACAGGATCACGCTACCCTTCGGGTAGCTCCGTTCGTGCGCGGCCCGGCTGAGCTGCTCGATATCGCCTTCCCGCAGGTGCGAGAACAGGGGAACCGAGCTCAGTGTGGCAGCCACCGACATGGGGATTCTCGTTGTCTGTTTCGGAGTTTGTGAGCGAGTCAACATTATAGAGAGCCGCGTTCCGAGTCAATTAGCGTGCCACAGATGCTCAGTGTGGCAAATGTCCCAATTCCGCACCCCATTGTCCCAAAACCGACCTAGCGCTCTGCATACCGTCCAAATAACGTGATATCTTTGGGCCGGCCGCGGTACGGCTGGCCGGTACTCGTCGGGGGGGGGCAGATTGGCCAAGATCCTGGTTATTGACGATGACGAAGGGGTCCGCCGAAGCATCGGCAAGGTGTTGGTGCGGGCAGGTCACGAAGTATTCGAGGCTCCCGATGGCAAGGTCGCGCTGACCGTGCTGAAGGACGAGCCTCCCGATCTGGTGATCTGCGATCTATTCATGCCCGAAATGGACGGTGTCGAGGTGTTGCGGGAGCTTCGGCGCGATTATCCGGATCTGCCCGTGGTAGCAATCTCAGGTGGGGCTTACCAGGGCAAAGTGCAGTTGCTCGATGTGGCCAAGGGGTTGGGAGCGGTCGCCGTTTTGAAGAAACCGTTTCAGCTGCAAGAGCTGCTCGGGGTCGTCAACGATCTGCTGGGAGAAAACGATCTGTGAAGAAGACGAGAATCTTCGAGCTCGGCTACGCAGCCGCCGCGCTGGCGATGTCGGTCGGTGGGGCCGAAGCTCAATCCCCTGGGGTGCCATTGACTGTCCAGACCCGCGCGGAACGAACCCACTATCGTGAGACGAGTTCCTATGCGGACGTCATGGAGCTCGTGAGCGCACTGGTGAGCGCGTCGCCCATGCTCCGCTCCACGACATTCGGATACAGCTCCGAGGGGCGAGCGCTGCCGCTGATCGTGGTAGGGGATGTGACGGATGCGGGTGGAGCTGCAGTGAGGGCCGCTGGCAAGACAGTGATATACATCCAAGCCAACATCCACGCGGGTGAGGTATGTGGCAAAGAGGCCGTGCAGATGTTGTTGCGGGATCTGGCCAATGGAGCCCATTCGGAGTGGTCGGACTCCTTGGTCTTGCTGGTTGCACCGATCTACAACGCCGATGGCAACGAGCGGGTTCGATTGACCAATCGGGGGAGGCAACACGGTCCAATCGGCGGTATGGGTCAGCGCGCCAACGCCGAGGGACTCGATCTCAACCGCGACCACATGAAGGTCGATTCTCCTGAGGCGCGATCGCTGCTCGCCTTGATGAACGAGTACGATCCACACGTTATGGTGGATCTGCACACCACCAACGGCACTACGCATGCCTATCATCTCACATATGCGCCACCCTTGAATCCCAACACTCACCCGGCGATCGATGCTCTACTGCGGGGAGAGCTCTTACCCTGGGTCACTGAGTCGGTCAGGGAGCAGCACGGGTGGGATTACTACTACTACGGCAACCTACCATGGCGCGGTGGCACCGCGGAACGCGGTTGGTACACGTTCGATCACAGGCCGCGCTTCAACAACAACTATATCGGGTTGCGTAATCGGATCGCGGTACTGGGAGAGGCCTACTCGTACGCCAGTTTCGAAGACCGAGTCAAGGCCAGCTTGTGGTTCGTTGAAGCAATCACTGAGTTCGCTTACCGCAATGCAGCACGGATTCGCGCTGTCGTTGCTCGGGCGGATGACGACGCGGTATTAGGAGAGGAGTTGGGTGTCCGCTTCGAGATCGCGCGATCCGAGGATATGGTGGAGATCCTGATGGGCGAGGTGGTCGAGGAGCGCAATCCCTATAGCGGGCGAATGATGCTCCGTCGCATCGATGCGAGACACCCGGAGCTCATGTATGAGTACGGCACGTTCCGGGCTACCGAAACCGAACGCGTGCCCGCAGCCTATTTCATTCCAGCGCAGCTCGGCACGGTGCTGGAGCGTCTGAGCGACCACGGGGTTCAGTGGAGCCCGCTTGCCGCTCCTCGCGGGGTCGTGGTGGAACGATTCATAATCGATTCCACGGTGGCTTCGCCGCGGGAATTCCAGGGGCACAACGAGCGGACCCTGTACGGTCGTTATCAGGAGGTAGAGGTAACGCTCCCTGCCGGAACCGCCATGGTTGCAGTGGACCAGCCGCTGGGTCGGCTGGTTTTCTACCTGCTGGAGCCGCGGGCCGATGACGGCTTCGCCAACTGGAACCTGCTGGACGATGCCAGCGAGGCTGCAGGCCACTACCCAATCCTGCGGACGTTTCAGCCCTAAGGAACAAGCCGCCGGTTCGGCACTACACGAAATGGAAACGCGTGCCGCGACCGCCGGCAAGGGCGCGCTCGTAAGCCAAGACAGCGGCGGCGGCGTCTTGCAGGGCGGTGCCCGTCGAGTCGAAAACCACGATTTCGTCGTCGGACGACCGGCCGCTCGCGCGTCCTGTTACCACGTCGCCCAACTCGGCGCGCACGTCGGCGGCCGTCATTAGCCCCGCTTCGATTGCGTGGTGCAGTTCTCCCACCGCGACGCATTGGTCCAGTAGATCGACAACGACCGTGTTGGCAGCGAGCAGGCGCGGATCGATTTCCTGTTTCTCCGGGCTATCCGCTCCAACTGCCGCGACCAGCGTCCCGGGGGAGACATGCGAATGATCGAGGAAGTACTCACGAGACGGAGTGCAAGTGACGCACACATCGCTGTGGCGCACTGCACGGGCCGGGTCGGCGGCGCGTTCGACCGGGACCCCTAGTTCTGCGCTCATCGCCTCACAGAAGTCCGCCGCCTCGTCCCCGTCTATCGAGTAGGCGTTGACCCGCTCGATGGGGATCACGTGCTGCAATGCCTGAAGCTGTATGCGTGCCTGAGTGCCGCAGCCGCAGACCGCGACGACCGTCGAATCGGGTCGGGCGAGGTACTTGGCCGCTACCGCCGTGGCCGCACCGGTCCGCTTGGCGGTAATCCCGCCGGAATCCATTACAGCCAACGGAGATCCCGTGGCCGCGCTGTATAGCAGGATCAACCCCTGGATGTTCGGCAAGCCAAAACGCTCGGAGTTTCCGAAAAACCCGGCGTTGGCCTTGAGGGCATAGTAAGGTGTGGGTTCGAGAAACCCGCCCGCCTTGATGTGGAACTCACCGTCCGGAGCGTCGCCATGCAACAAACCGAGCGCCAGGGATTGCCCCAACGCGTGGGCGCGGAAAGCCTGTTCCACTGCGGTGATACAGTCCTCCAGCGTGAGCAGCGTCGCGATATCACCTCTGGTCAGGAGCAGCACGCCGTCATTCACTGCCGACCTCCTTCATGGGACATTCGCCTGCAATCACCGTCCTTCCATCGCGCGCAGCGCGGCGATCACATGCTCCAGTTCGCTCTCCAGCCTGCGCATGCGTTCGCGATGCGTCTCGGTTGGCGGATACAGGCTGCCTTGGCGCGCGCCTTGCCCGTTGAAGGCAGCCGCCAAGGATCCCGCGCTCCTGCTGAGACCGCGAAGGCTGCGCTCGAGGGCCTGCGCCGAATCGACTTGCTGCACCAGGCCCGCCGAGGCGGCGTCGCCTAGCGAGTCGCGTCGCGCGGCAAGAGTTCTCCGCAGTTGAGATAGCGATTGCACTCCCTCCTGGATATTGCTCTGGGTGCGCAGCAGCGCGACGAGGAATGCTTCGCGCTCCTCCCATTGCTCTTGGGTCAGCGGCATCATGGGATCACCGCGGACCTCGACTTGCTGGCTGGACTCCACACCGTCAGCAGACAGTGTGACGGTGTACGTGCCGGGAGAAACGAAAGGTCCTCTGATTCCCACCGGTTGGGGCAGGTTGGTTGGCTCCGCTCCCGGGCCAAACCCCCCCGAACCTGCCGGGGCTCGATAACGGAGATCCCAGGTGACGCGGTGCACGCCGGCGCCGTTGGGAACGTCGAATTCGCTCACCGGCTCTCCTGCCAGGTTCGTCACCGCGATGGCTGCCGCGCCAACATTCTCCGGCAGGTGGTAGGTTAGGATCGCTCCAAATGGTGGGTTCTCGCCTGCGTAGGCCGCCTGGGCGCGATACGAAGTGTCCTTCCAGTACTGGAAGATCGTTGCTCCCCTGATCGGAAACAGGAGGGCGACGGCCAGGTGCTGCGCCGACGACCAGTCGACCAGCGGCCTCAAGTCGTCGAGAATGAGAATGCTTAGACCGTGCGTCCCGACGACGAGATCGTTGTCGCGGGGATGTATTACCAGGTCGTCATACGCCGTCGTCGGGAGGTCGTCGAATTTAGCCCAATGCCGGCCGGCGTCAGTCGATACGTAGAGAGCGTGCTCTGTGCCGACGAACAGCACATCCGGATTCGCCGCATGTTCCACTATGACGTTCACGGACCCCGTCGGCAGGCCTTGGTCGATAGCGGTCCAGCTGCTACCGAAATCGGTCGTGTGGAACAAGTATGGCTCGAAGTCACCGTCACGGTGGGCGTCGAACGCAACGTAAGCTGCTCCAGCAGCCGCGACTGACGCCGCGATCCGGCTCACGTAGGTGCCATCCCTTACGTCGGGGACATTGCCAGACACCTCGGACCAGGAAACTCCTCCGTCTGTCGATACCTGAACATTGCCGTCGTCCGTGCCAACCCACAGGATCCCGGGATCCAGCGGTGATTCGGCGATGGTTGTGATCTCACCGAAATAGCTGGTGCCGTCGTTGCGGGACAGCATCGGTTCCGAGCCCTTCACCCCCATGAGCTCCAATTCACCACGATCGATCTGGCGGGTCAGGTCCTCGGTCCGCTCCCAGCTCACACCGCGATCGCGCGAGATGAGCAGCCGGTTGCCGCCGAGATATACCACGCCGGGGTCGTGGCGCGAGACTAGGGCGGGTGTTACCCAGTCGTACCGGTAGTCGGGCTCTCCCTCGGGCGGTAACGGCCTGATGTCCAGGGCATCGCCGGTCTCGGCATCCAGCCGGATGAGGTTGCCGTTCTGGGCCAACCCGTAGACGTAGCGATGGCTCGTTGGGTCCGGCTGATGGTACATCCCGTCGCCGAATCCGATCTGGCGCCAGTCGTCGTTGATTATCCCGATCCAGTGACGGGTTGCGCTTGGGCCCAGCCATGAGTGGTTGTCCTGCATCCCACCGTAGACGAAGTATGGATCGCGCATGTCGACGCCGATGCCGTAGAACTGACCGATCGGCAGATTGTTGATTCGCATGTGCGTCTGACCCATGTCCCATGACTCGTGCAGTCCGGCGTCCCCGACGAGATAAAAGTGCTCGGGGTTGTTGGGGTCGATCCAAAGATCGTGGAAATCACTGTGTACTCCAACGTCGTACGTCGGTCGAGTGGGCAGAGTCTCGAAGGATCGGCCGCCGTTCTCGCTCTTGTAGAACGAAGTGGCGAGAATGTAGATGCGGTCCGCGTTGGTCGGGTCGATGTAGATGTGGCTGTAGTACATGGGGCGTGGATTCAGACTGTTCACTTTCTCCCATGTCTCGCCACCATCCTCGGTGCGGTACACCCCCGATTCCGAGGCGTGCTCAACCGTTGCATTCAGGACGCGGCCGTTGGTCTTGGCAATGGCCAGCCCGATACGGCCCTTGTCGCCCTGCGGCAGCCCATCGGTGAGCTCCCGCCACGTGGCGCCGCCATCGGACGTCTTGTAGATGCCACTGCCTGGCCCCCCACCGTTGAATCCCCAGGCCCGGCGCAATCGCTGGTAGGTGGCGGCATACAGGGTGTTCGGATCGGAGGGGTCCATCACCATCTCTACCACACCGGTGTACTCGTTCACGAACAGCACCCGAGACCAATTCTCACCGCCGTCGGTCGTCTTGAAGACGCCCCTCTCCTCACTCGCCGCCCATAGATTGCCGAGCGCGGCGACGTATGCGACAGCGGAATTCTCGGGATGGACGATCACCTCTCCGATGTGGCGCGTATCCTCGAGGCCCACGTGGGTCCAAGTGGCGCCACCGTCGGTGGAGCGATACACGCCGTCTCCCCAGGACGTGCTCTGCCGGTTGTTCTGTTCGCCGGTACCGGCCCAGACGACTTGGCTGTTCGAGGGCGCGATCGCTACGTCCCCAAAGGTGCTCACGGGCTGGTCGTCGAAGATCGGCGTCCAAGTAGTCCCCTTGTTGGTCGATTTCCAGATGCCGCCCGAGGCCGTTGCCAGGTAGATGGTGGAGGGGTCGTCAGGAAGTGCCTCCACGTCGTGGATGCGGCCACCGGTAACCGCCGGGCCGATGGTGCGGAAGTGCAGCTCGCTCAACATATCCGACGTTATCGGGACGGGCTGGTCCTGTGCCGCTGAGGCCGCGCAGAACACGAGACTCGAGAGGATCGTACACGGTACGATTCGGGGTAGAGAGACTCTCACTTTTACCTCGCGGAGGGGATTGGCAGCGGAATACTAGCCCGGGGTCATGACCGGTTCAAGGATAGAGGTGGGGAACGGGGAGTGGGGAGCAGTACTGTGGTGGGGGGCGTCGAGTCCGCCGGTCGAGCGGGCACCGCCGGTTCTACAAGCCCAGCCAATAGGTGAACTTCACGATGAACGTGTTTTCCGACTCGGCGCCCCACAACCGGCTCACGTCACGTCCTATGTCGAACGATCCCACGTTCTCTCGATTGCTCCTGTTCTGCTGCCACACTAGAAAGACGGTCGATCCAGGACGGAACTCCCAGCGCAGGACTGCGTTCAGACGCAGTGACCGGAAGTTGAAGTCCCTGTCGGAGAAGGAATGATCTGTGTTTCCGTCTCCGTCGAAGTCGACGTAGCGACGGCCTTCGCTCACGCAGGTGCGGCCACCCGAACACGATACCTCGTCGTCAACGGTTACCGCGTCGCCTTCTGCGAAAACATCGAAATCGAAACTCTCCGCTCGTGCCAGCTGCTTGTAGGTCAGGTAGTCCCCGGAGGAGAGCAGCGGCTGAGCAAATAGTTGCAGCGTCAAGGTAGGGCTAAACGCCATGTTGAGGCGGGTCTCGACGGAGAATGAACGCCGCTCGAGATCGGAGAACAGGTAACGACGGCCATACGTGGGGTCGTAACCCGCGTCGTCCGTGGCGGACACGTATTGTGCCGGATCTAACTGCACACTGTACCGGGGCTCGAGTTGGATTTCCCAACTCGGCATCGGACGCAAGGAGAGTTCGAGACCGGTGCGCCACTGGTAGCCACCCAGATGACGTTTCTCGTAACTGACGGACGGTCGCAGTGCCACCGCCTTACGCCGATCGGTATTGCCCCCTAAGGACAGCGACGTTGTCGCTGGATCGGTCATCAGTGGCCCACCCCGCGTGGATACGTCGCTCATGGACTGGGGCGAGTAGAAACTCCTGAGGTTCAGACCCCAATAGTTGAGGAACTCCACATTGGCGTTGACCGAAACCGCACCCGACCTGTGAGCCCGCTTCCACGAAGCCCACGATCCTATGTCGTCCAGTGCCTCGTGCCGGAAGTTATGGAACGTGGAAAAGCTAATGCGGTAGTTTCTGAACACCGCGCCCGGTGCGATCTCCTGGTATTCGATGCGAGCGCCCAAGTCCATCCGCTCGGACGAGTTCGAGAATCCCAGATCGTTGACCTCGAATCCGGGTGTGATTTCTCCCAGCCAGACTGCTCCGGTCCAGTGCTCCGCGCTGCGCCGCTCGAACTGAAGCCGCCAGTCGACCCCGCTCAGTGATGTAGCGGACGAATCGAGTGAGAAACGCGTTGCGTCGGGGCGCTGGAAGTAGTGGTTGCTTGCCTGTTGGACTCGCAGGAGAGCCGTAGGCGAACCCTTGATCAGGGTCCCCGCCGCGTAGCCCCAGAGAGCCCAGTCACGTGACCGCGATCCCCCCCAACTGTGCTCGAAGTCCAGCCCGAGGGAGTAAGCATTGGAGGTGAGGTAGTCAAAACTCCCGTCGCCTGGAAGCTCTCGGTTGGTGGCGGTGAATATCGTGCCCACTTGTGTGCCGCCGTCACGGAAGTCCTGCTGCAGGCGGACCGCTCCGTACTGACTCCTGGGCTCCACCGTGAACTCCGTGTGACCCGCGATCTCTTCGTAACCGTATCCCGATTCCCGACCCGTCAGGGCGGCTAGGGCACCAGCGGAAAACCCGCTCGCCGTGCGGCCGGTGAGCTTGGCTGCTCCGAGTATGGATGTCTGGGTCGGGATGTTAGTGAATTCGACTTCTGACGGCGCCGATCCGTGTGGTTCCCGGCCGATGCGGCGGCTGTAAAACAGGGTATTCTGCCTGCCGGAGAGGCTGAAGTCGAACACCTGTGCGTCCTCCACGAAGAACGGCCGTTTCTCTCGGAAGAAGGTCTCGAAGGCCGAGAGGTTGATGACCGCCGGATCAACCTCAACCTGCCCGAAATCGGGGTTGACCGTGACATCCAGCGTGTGGGACGCGCCCAGTCCGAGCTTCATGTCCAAACCAGCTCGGGTTCCCATTGCCGTGCCATCGAAGAAAGGATCGCCCGCGACTGCCGGTGCCGTTCGGGCGTTGGCCAGCACGTAGGGCCGTAGTTCAGCGCGGCGCGCGCCGCGCGGTAGCTGAAGCCCGTCGAGTCTGCCGAAAACACTCACCTTCCCGTGGGTGATCCTCGATTCCAGGGCCAGGAATGTGATCTCGTTGGTGGCCAGGCGTCGCCTGGTGAAATTGATGCCCCACGATTGCACCGAATCTGTGGCGATGTACCGCACCTGTGACAGCGGGATCCGCAGCTCGGCCGTCCAGCCGAGGGAGTCACGTTGGACGGCCGAATCCCACACACCGTCCCAGGCATCGTCCTCCCGCACGTCGTCGTACAGGTACACGTCGCGCTGCACTCCTGCCGCACTGACTCGGAACCGGTACCCGGTTCTACGGTCGTTGTTCGGGTCGAGCGACACCTCGAAGTAATCGTACTGGCCGTTCTCGTCACGCCTTACCAGCTGGTCTCTGATATCGGCCGGATCTTCCTCGAACATTCTGGCGGCGACATAGAGGGCGCCTCTATCGAACAAAACCCGAACCTCGGTGCGCGACTCCGGCAGTGCGCCCTCGACCGGCTCGCCCTGCACGAACCGGATTACCGGGATTGCCGTCTGCCAAGCCGATTCCATCAATCTGCCGTCGATGTCTATGTCCCCGGCTCGCCGGCTGGCTGCAACTCGGGGGACCGTCGGCGCACCGGCCTCCTCCGGGGCGAACGTACCATTCCCGTCTATCTGTGCGGCGGCCGGCACCACGGCGAACGACAGTAGATAGGTCGACAGAAGAACGGATTTCGCTACACTGGCCATTAAGTTTCCTACGCGGGGCGCGCCGCGAATGTTGAGCGGAGAAAGGTAATAGGGTGCTCGTGTCGGGAGAGATTGCCGCCGTCAGAGGCAGCGCCGTCTGGCAGCGTTGAGGGGGGAGCCGTCGAGTTGGGGCGGCTGCGGGGTAGGGGTGGCAATGAGCGGGCTGGAGAGGCTATCTTGCGCGCTTCATGCGCGCGGACCAACTCGAGATTGTTCAAAACAGCTACGCCCGATGCTGTGAGGCACCGGGTTTCTTCGAGACATTCTACCAGCATTTGCTGGGGAGTTCTTCGGATATCCCGCCGATGTTCTCCCAGACCGATTTCGAGAGGCAGCACAAGGTGCTGCAACACGGTCTGGGGGTCCTGCTCATATATGCCAAGCGGAACAACCCTGCCTTGCTCGAGCGAATTGCCGACCGGCACAGTCGCACCGACGTGAACGTCGCTCCGGAACTGTACCCGTTCTTCGAGGAGAGCCTGATTGCTGCGGTACGGCAGCATGATCCGGAATGCGCTCCCGAGGTGGAAGCAGCTTGGCGTGCTGCCATCGCTCCTGGAATCGAGTTCATGAAGGAGCGTTACTGAGCAACCGGCTCTGGCGCTACCCTCAGGGCAGGCAGTGCTTGATCTGGTAGGATGACCATGACACACGCGCCATGACGTCTGCAACGGAATGCACTCGCTGCGGTACCCGGCTTACCGCCGGGGCGAGGTTCTGTGTGCGCTGCGGCACCGACGTGTCGGGGAGTCACCACCTTGCCGGCCCGGTAGCCACCACTGTGGCCGACCCTGATAGGTCCAAGGGAGAGTTGCTGGAGGCATTGAGGGCTGCCGTGCTGGGCGAATACGAGGTCTTTGGCGAGTTGGGTACGGGTGGGATGGCGACGGTATTCCTGGCGCACGATATCCAGCTGGATCGGAAGGTCGCGATAAAGGTGATGCTGCCCTCGCTGTTCCAGGGCCCCGGCATGGCGGCGAGATTCAAGCTGGAAGCCCGGACCGCCGCAAACCTCAGCCATCCTCACATCATACCTATCTACGCGGTGAAGCAAACCGCGGATCTGCACTACTTCGTCATGAAGTTCGTTGACGGGCGTCCCCTCGATTCGATCCTGACCCAGGTGGGCCAGCTTCCGATCCCGATGATCCAGACAGTGCTGACAAAGGTGGGCGAGGCCTTGGGTTATGCCCATCGAAACGGCGTCGTCCACCGCGATGTGAAGCCCGCCAACATCATGATAGACGTGGAAGGTATGCCGGTAGTGACCGATTTCGGCATTGCCAAGGTGGATGACACCAAGGGCCTGACGATGACCGGAGCCACGATCGGGACGCCCACCTACATGAGTCCGGAACAGGCTTCAGGCTCGACTATTACTGGCGCCACAGACCAGTACTCGCTGGGGGTTGTAGCCTTCGAGATGCTGACGGGCCGCCCTCCGTTCGAGGCCGAGACCTCGGTCAGCGTCATGTACAAGCACTGTCACGAGCCTCCACCCTCCCTGGTTGGTATGCGGCCCGATTGCCCCCGGTCGTTGGTCGAAGCGGTGGAGCGTATGTTGGCCAAGGACCCGGCGGACCGTTGGCCCACGCTCGAGGAAGCTCTTTCCCGCATCGGCCGCGTCACGCTCGCGTACGAAGATCCGGTTCGCACCGAGATGATAGGCCTGGCGATGGCTGGTGAGCATCGGGAGTTGCTCAGGCGCATCAGTACGCCTCGAAGTCCAATGCCGGTTACGCGCGGCGACTCCCGGCCGGTGGCCGCCCAAACGCCAGTCGCGAACGAAGCAGAGACTGTGAAGATGCCGTCGCACCAGCGGAGCTCCATCAACGCCATGCCCAAACCCAGGCGGCGCAGGATGGTGTGGGTGGGTGGCGCCCTCGCAGCGATAACTGCCGTCGTCCTGGGTGCGGTCGTGCTGATCCCTCGATTGCGGCAGGAGACGCCGCCACCAGTTCTGCAGCAATCCGAGGACGCTGTGATAGCCGACCTGGCCGTCTCGCCGGAAGAGAGCGCACTGACAGTGGGTGATACTGTGCAGCTCTCGTTGAGTGGGGCGGATGACTCCGGCAATCCTGAGCGCGGACTGGAGGCGACTTGGGTCTCGGATAATCCGGCAGTTGTCAGTGTGACCGCGGGCGGGCTGGTCACCGCACTTGCTTCTGGCAACGCGGTCGTTCGCGTCGAAGTTGCGGGTCGGGAGGCCAGCTCGTCGATAGTCGTGGCGCCTTTGGAGGCGGTCGAGGAGGAGCCGGCCGCAGCAACACCACGCGCGGCGCCAGTGACCGTGGCTGCGGTTGCGATGGCTGATGCGCCTGCAACCATGAGTGTGGGCGAGACCAGGCAGCTACGCGCGGTACCCCAGAACCAGCGCGGCACGCCACTCAGCGGCCGTCAGGTGAGATGGTCCAGTAGCGACGCCGCGGTTGCCCGGGTCTCGGCATCGGGTGTGGTCTCTGCCCTCGGTCCGGGCACGGTCAGCGTGACTGCGACTAGCGAAGGTCGGGCAGCGAGCGTGACAATCGTCGTGGTCGAGGAGGCGGTGGCACGGGTGACCGTGGCACCGGCCGACCCTGATGACCTCGAGGTGGGTGGTTCCATCCA
>Ga0209536_100010909_pt1 | contig 13351 bp, 4 predicted proteins | sample DeeMarSeWOR28_12_FD_187461 | JGI IMG/M metagenome (GOLD analysis project Ga0209536, IMG submission 187461) | Marine sediment microbial communities from White Oak River estuary, North Carolina - WOR-2-8_12 (SPAdes) (version 2) | ecosystem: Environmental > Aquatic > Marine > Intertidal zone >...
CGTGTGCTTTTTAAGAAATTTAAGATCATCACCAAATGTATTCTTTCCCATTTTTTTCTGTTGCTCCATGCAGCCCGCCAATAATCCGACACACAACAAAACAATCAGCAATCTTAAGTGCCTCATTATTTGTCTCCTTACTTGTTTTATATTGCTTTGTCATTAATGCTAATTCGGTTTTCAAAACACGCTCGATCGAGTCTTGCTTATCATAAGATTCTTTGTGATGCCGGTCAAGATTCAAAACGACCGTTTTCTTAGTGAAATTATGAATTGCTATTAGGCAATTTGTCTATCAAATGGTTTGAGTTACGGCGTTTATTCGCCGGGTGACGGGACCGCAGCGGTCCAGTTGTCCGGGTCGTTTCCGTAGTCTGAAGAGACTTTCCGTCTTAGAGATTGGCCGAAGCTGTCGGCTTCGACGGGCCAGAGGTCTATACCACCCGGACAATTCTCCGGATGAGAGCCGTCGCTGTAATTGACTCTGTCGATACGTATGTATTGACGCGTGCCTTCATTGTCCACGTCACCGGGCATACTCAGCTCAAGGCTTTCGCCGGCATTGCTCAGGTTGTCGTCATAGGGGCCGAAAATAATGCCGGCAGGCACAGCCGGATAACGCCATGAAAATGCCTCAGGTTTTTTGACTACTAATATATAACCACCAGCAGGAATCGTCACCGGCACGTCGGCAGGGAAGGTGAACTCGATGCCGTTGGTAAATTTCCACGGCTCGGCTTTATCGTCACGATATAATTTGACCGGTTCGGTGCTTATATTATGCAACTCTATATATTCGTATTGGTCGTTTATATAGAAGCCTCCATCGGGCCAGTCGGGATTGTACATGATTTCGCTAATGACGACTGGGCCGACCTTCGGATACGAATTGGTAGAGCCGGGCGTATTCTCATCCATCGCAACAAAGTTGTAGTTGCCGGTGCTGGATTTATAGTATCGCCCGAAGGAGACACCCGTCTCAGAAGCCCCGAAATCCTCAACGTTACGATAACCAGTTAATACACCATTTTGTGCCGAGCTTAGATATAAGCGTTCGCCGTTCTCACTCAGGGCAAAAGGCTCGTGACAGCCGGAATCACTAATGTTGCCGAAATTAAGGTCCTCGTATAAAACAAGATATGCGTTAGGGCCGATGGTCGTTCCACTTGCAATCTCGTATTTGAAAAAGTTATCTTTGCTGTCACTTAATAACCAGCCGCCAATATCAATAGTCGTGCTGGTCGTGTTATATAATTCGATCCAGTCCGAAGCCTCCGCGTGTGAATGGGCCAGAACCTCGTTAATTACTATAGCTCCTGGATTGGGTAGAATGCCGTCGTCATCCTGTCCTGGCGAGCCGCCTGCATAAGCGCTGGGGCGCCAGGAATCTTTATCGTCCCAACTGCTTAGATCATTATTAGCCGGATTTATTATAGTCAGTGAGAAATCTTCGCCGTTAGTAAGAGAGCGCCAGCCGTCTTCATAGCGGAAGTTCAGGATCGTCCTGCCAATGGCATCCTGGAGTTCGATTCTCTCGCCTGCATTGTTCAATCTTCCGGAGTATTGGCCTGCGATGTTGATCCCGATTGACTGCATCGGGATGCCGTATCGAGCTTTGAAGACGCTGCTGTCCTGAACGACGACTACATATTCCCCTGCCGCAAGCTCAATGCTCGGAAAGGTGAAATCAATGCCGTTCGTAAAGCTTACCAGGTTCAGATTGATGGTTTCGACACCGATGTTTGTAAGCTCAATAAATTCTTCATTAGGATCCAGAGGATTATACATTATCTCTGTGATACGCAGATTGTCCATTACGGGCCCTACAGCATAAACTGCTTCGTTAAGCGCGCTCCATGTACTGCCGCTTAATACCCGTGACTTGACGTGGATACTGTGGGGTATAGTAATCGGGCCGGTATATTCGATAACACCGGGCATAATACCACTATCACTTGAGCTACCTCCACTTGCAGTAAGCTCGGCGGAGATAAGAAGGTCGGAGCTTGTGGTTGATGCGTTCAAGCCATGAATAGCTAATAAATTATCGCCCTGCTGAAGGTCATCGATAAAAGCAGAAATGTCGATGCTTTCGAACAGAACAGCGGCCGAATCAGAATGGGTGGAACTGGCATTGGAATTCCAGTCCGGAGTGCCGCTGAAATTGCTTCTGGCCACTTCGACGCCGTTCAGATAGGCAATAAAACCGTCGTCGTACCGAATGTTCAATGTCATAGAACTAAAGTCATCGGGATTACCGTTAAAAGTAAATGGAATGCGGATATAACAGGTAGTATTTATCCCGTACATCTGGTCCTGGACGTCGAGGGTAATGAGCTGCTCGTAACCAGAGGTTCTTTCGTAGCCGACGCCCCCGGGGCCGCCTGTGCATATTGCCCATGACTGATCGCTGAAAGCACCGCCACCTTTCCAGTCACCCCTAACCGAGCCATCGGGAACAAGTACTCGTTTGTCGGCGTTTTCGGGTACAAGGGTAGTTGCCTCGTGTTGCACTGTGCCCGGCAATCGCGGATCGGAGCCGTCGAGGCTGTACAATATGATACCGGTTGTTGCAGTCATTGAGAGCCTGTTATTGAACCAAATTGCGCCGCCGTGCTTATAGGAACCATTGATGTGAAAAACCGGTGCATCTACCCGTGGGTACAAGTTACGAGACCGGAAATAATCAAGGGCAATATTATTTCGAGTGGGGAAATATTCGTTGATTAATCTGTTTTTCTCGGGAATCCAATACTCATTTTTTGTATATAAGTAGTACGGGCCGGAGCTGTATCGATGTACGTCTCTGCGGTAATCTCCCCATCGAGCAGATTCTGCTATTACTGCCAGGTCGAGTTCATCTGTTCGGTAGATCCAGCGTTGGATATTATTTTCCGACGTCAAGGCGCCGCCATTGAAATGGTGTTTATGAACGCGATCGCCAAAGCGTACACGGAATTCCTCGATGTCGTCAAGATAATTGAATATACCTGTCGGATCGGACGTCGGTCTTGTACCAGTCTCGCGAACATTCTCAAGAATGTGCTCACTGTCCCAACTATAGAAATGCCAGGGCCTGTTCTCCGGGCCGCCGCCTGCCGCCCGCCAGTTGCCGTCATTCTTTAGATCTACATTACCTGATGATATGCACAGGAGCATCCAATCGATAAAATTGTCGATATTAATGACTTTCTGTATTTCATCCCAATTGCGGCTGGCAGCGATATTTCTCATTCGATTCCAGGCGGAAGTGTTGCCGTCCGTTGCCCTGCCGCCATTTATAGCATCGATATTTTCTTCGTCACCACCGTTATAAGCAACGTAATGGGAAGCTACAGGTCGTTCGTGCAAATTGTAAAGGCCCCAATATATGCCGTTAAGATACAGATGAACATAAAAACCCTGCCCAGCATCAATATGGCCCATATCAAGGAGCGTATCACGCATCCACTGGTCGCGGATATATTGAGTACGCTGACGCTGATCGGGTGCCCAGTGCGTCCAGGCATTATTGAAGAAACCGCGAAGCTGGATTGTATCAAATGAATTCACAGGCCAATCATCAAACAACTCAAAATCAAGAGTGGTCGGGCCATACTCGTCCCTGAACCGGAGGCTGAATGAATGCTTGGGGCATTTATCCGGCCTGCGTCCCTCGCCGCCCTGAATGCGAATACCGCAGTTGAGCTGGAATTCTTCGGAACCGTCCGGAGTAAAGAATTCTGCTGAAACCGGCCGTTCCCAATCCTGCCCTCCTGTCGAAGAGTGACCAGTGTAGATATAAATACCGCCCGTCTCGGGATCTTTGTCATGGTTGAACAGATTACCTTTATCCGTCACAACAGAAACAGTTGGAAGTGACAGCAATGCATCATCCATCAGATCTGCATAATCAGAATCGTTATATATTTCCGGATCCATGCCATAATCCGCGGAATATGGTTCGAACCAGGTGCTCGGATAACCTTCGCTAAGTACCTGCTGATGACTTCGCCTGGTCACATCAGCAAGGAAAATATAAGTGTGAGTGTCCTCGTTGGTTGGTAACCAGCCTGACTTGACCGCCCTGGCCCGCAGGCACGTAGTGGTGCTGATTGGAATCGGGCCTGTGTAAACCTGGCCGCTCGAGAATCCACGTGCCGTAATCTGGTATGGTTCGGATCCGTCGGTGGTGTAATAAATAACAGCTCCTTCGGTTTCTGTTGCGATTGTGACGGAAAAAGGTGTATCATAAAAGCCGCGATTATGGCTGAATTTCGTATCGGTGACCTTGTCTAAATACAAGTCGCTGTTTGGCTCTTCCGGAGTGGGAAGACCAAAGAAACGCAGGTCACCACCACCGTCGGGGTAACGTCCATATGATATATCGTTAGTCTGGCTTGGGAATGTGATGCTGTCAATGAGAGTAGTGCCATCGCTGTCGAACAGAGCTATTTGCTCACCATCGGCGCTGAGTTTGAAATTCGCGTGCAGCCCGGAATCGGTCGTATCGTCGTCGGCCCATATTATAAGAAATCCCCCGCCGGCTATGGTGGTGGCAGCAGAATTATTGCCCGGAACCTGCCATTTGGTGGGAGAATCCGGATTATCCGTCAGGTACATTCCGCCGATATTGACGGCATTAGCGCCATAATTGTAAATCTCGATCCAATCATCATACTGTCCCTGAGGGTCCTGGATCGAAGTATTGTTGGCCGCCATGAATTCGTTGATAACCAGCGTGACTTCTGCCGCTTTCGCAGAGTTATTCAAGTGCGTGATGCATATCAAAATCAAGATGAACAAGCAGGTTGTTGTATTTCTGAGCATTTCTTGTTTTTTCCTAATTATTTGTTTATCTGTTTTTTTGCCTAACATCTAAGGGTTGTTACCCGGCGAGGGCGAAGCCGCCCGCCAGTTGTCCGGATCGTTGCCAGAATGATATTGATCGGAGAAGATTCTTTGCAATACTTCGCCGGAGCCATCTGCAGCCTCGGGCCATGGTGAAACATCCGCGTAAGTCACTTCATCCACAATCACCCGGGAAACCGGATCACCCGGCAGGTCTGCTGCCTGCGGCATCTCGAGGGAAAGTCTTTCACTTGCATTGGAAAGATTGCCCGACCAGGGCCCTGTTATATCCACTCCCGCGGTTAACGATCCCGTATTATATGCGGCAATAAATGCAGCCAGCAGATCGGATTCTGCATAAGGATCAAATCCCACGACTATCAACCTGCCGCCGGCAGGAATTGAAATATTGGCTTCGAATGTGTAATCAACGCCACCATCCAGACGCCAGGAACCTTCGGAATTTTCCAGATAAATCCGGCTTGCAGTGGGATTGTATAACTCAATGTACTCAGCATCGGCTTCATCTGCAGGATGATACATCAGTTCGTCTATCATTATACTTAAAGCCGGATTGTCATTAGCCAGATCACGTGAAGGTGTCATCTGCAGCCAGAACGTTTCGCCATCCGGGTAACGGCCTAAGGATGCATCAATTAACTGCCCCTTGAATCTGACGCTATCAACGACACGATCCTCTGAGGTGCCGGGCAGATATGATAGGATAACTTGTTCTCCGGCTTTATTCAGGCCGAATCCGCTGTTGACTGGATTATGGAAACCTGTCACCTCATCGAAGCTGATGAATGAATGGCCTGCAATCTCAATCGCAGGAATGGCCCATTTCTTTAATTCACCAATGTCATCGCTAAGATACCAGTGATTCAGATTGATGCTTTCCGCCGTCGTATTGTAGAGCTCTATCCAGTCATCGGAATCGTGCTGCGGATATTGTGGGTCACTAAAGTCCGTATGTGCCATGATTTCATTCAGGACAACAGAGGCTTGCGGTTCAGGATTATCCATACCGGGGGAACCGCCGATGTATGTGCTCGCTCGCCAGTTGCCGCTGTAATTCAGCGAACCGGCAGGCTCATTTATCACTGCTGAATCCAGAGGCACTAAAGAATGGCCGCCTCCATCGGGGGACAAGGGCCAGCCTCGACCGTCGTTGTACTCGAACTGCACAATCGTTGCATTCCAGAAATCTTCCAGTGTTATATTCTCACCATTGTTTGACAACTTGCCGGAGTATTCGCCGGCTATCCTGTCAGATAGATTGTTGCCATAACGAGACAAGAAAGCAGCACGATTTCTAACCACAAGGATAAACTCGCCAGGCCCGAGACTGATAATGCTGCCGTCGCTGAAATCGAATGTAATACCGTCGATAAAAGAAACGTAACTCAAGTCCAGGTTTTCATCGCCGATATTCTTCAATTCTACGAATTCAAATTCTTCATTGTCGGTGGAATCACCGGCGGATGGAGTTGGTGGATTATACATTACTTCGGTAATACGCAGGTCTTCCAGAATGCCGGCAGACATCGGCTCACTTGTTTCGAACTGAACAGGATAAGACCAGTGACTCCATCGGCCGCTGTTGTCTTTGGCCCGGCTGCGAACTCGATACGTTCGTCCTACCCTAACTGCACTGGCGGGTATTTTTATAGACCTGATAGCAGTGTCGGTTATCTCTTCGCTTTCCCAGACCGAATCGATTTCGTATTTCCCCGGTTCTCTGCTGTAGCTTGGTGGGGTGGCAGGAGTTTCTGCTCCATCGTCTATCTCTATTGACAATCGTATATCGAAGAAACAATCGCTGCTGTTCGACAGGTAAGAATTGATTACCTGTGCGGAGATTACGTTTGTGCCGGAGACAAGATAATTGCCCGGATCTGCCAAGGGAAAGGCAGTAAAGCCATGATTTTCCGAACGGTTGCTAACGGTGGCATCAAACGGCAATTCCACTGAGGGCGTATTGCCGGATGCGACATGAATACCGTTGATCCAAATATTAATCCCATCGTCGTACATGGCTTCCAGCACAAGGTTCCCTATGGCATCGAGGTCTGTCACCTCGAATTTTTTACGAAAATACAAAGTTGAGTATCCGCCCCTCATATCATTTAAGTTAGTTACAATAAATGTCTCGCCGTAACCGATCGGAGCATTGCCGCTGAACCAGCTTGAATCATCAAAACTTACCTGGCGCCACCAAGAGCCCTGCGTCGGTGACGGCTCGCGCGTACCTTTGAAATATTTCCATTGAGAACCTTCGTTAATCAGGACAATTCTGTCTTTTTGAACTGCGACTTGAGAACCGGCAGCCACTTCGGCAATACGCCATTTGGTCGCGGCGAATGTATTGCTGCCCTGAGGATCACTGAAGGGACTCGTTTCGAACGTCAGGGAATTAATCGGGAAAGTTGGCGGACAGGTTGCTGTTACTGTCGGCGTGCGTGGAATAGCCGAATCATTGGAGATGGAATTCATTCTGCTTTGCCGCTCGACAACAAAATCCTTCATTACCTGTACCATGCCCTCAAAGCTCCTGGTATATCCTCGCTGCCCGGCCTCCTCGTAGAATCGACCCTGGCCGGCCTTGAAAGAAGCCTGCTGGTTAAGATACCGTGGATAAGCTCCATCGCCCACGACCCAATGATAATCCCACATGGCCCGATCGGCGTCCACTATGGAAGGTCCGCCGTCAGGATTATCTATAACAGCGGCGAATTCGTCGATCAACTGGTTTGTCTGATCGGGATTAAACAGCAGATCGACAATCTCGCGGACGCGGTTCCTGCAGTCAATATCGATCTCGGGATAGTTTAACAAACCGCTTCGACTGAACGGATCCGACATACTGCCGTAATAGCAGGTCCAGGTAAGGTCAACGTCCCATACAAGCTGCCACCACAAGTTATTTGTGCCCCACTCGTTGGTGGTCGGCTCGGGATTCTGATAGAAGAAATGGTTCTTGCTGGTGATGTCGCCATGGTGTACGGCATTATAAATAGCATACAGACCATAGTATGATTCGAGATTGACATTGGAATCCCACCAATCGGCCGAGCGTGCTGACTGATAGCCGCTTCTGAAACTCGACACATCGGAGCCATCCGTGACGGCTGTTGGTCCTTGGTTGTTCTGATCGAAACCGTTCGGATAAGCCTGGTCCATCTTATAAAGGTTGCCGTCCGGCAGGTCATGCTCATCCAGAAAACGGCCGTCCATCTGCTCGATGGTCATATATACGCCCCAGAAATCGCCGTCATACTGGGTACCCCTGCTGGTCAGAGGTGGATGTGCGGCGTTTAGATTTCCGTCTTCATATCGCTCGTCAATAATTCTAAAGTGAACCCAGTTTGTTTTTGAAGTGGGCACACTGACCATGTCGAAAAGCTTATTTGATAGTGCTTCGAACATGCCGTGCTCGCCGCGCTGCCCGAAACTGCCCTGCTGAATACACGCGGAGAAATTCATCCTGTCCCATTTTGTATCGTACTTTTTGCCGTAATCGTCCCGAGCCTGGAAACGGTGCCCCCGGTTGAAGTCGAATTTCCACATGTTCTTGCCCATGGCGAATCGCCAGACGCCGCCGCGGGGACGATAGCGGATATGGTCATACACTATACCGTCATAAACCAGTGTTCCGTACCATCTAAAATCGCTGCCAGCGTATTTTTCGAACCATGTACAATCTTCAACGTCTGATTTCCTGCTGATAAGATGATAAACCGGCAGGCTGCTCATTATATCGGAGTCATACTTGACCGCAGGAGTGCTGCCGGGCCTGACGGCTCCGTGCCAGGCCGGAATCCCGTCGTAAACAAAATAAGCAAAATTTGGCTGAGTATCATCCGGATACGGCACCATAAGAGCACGCCCGTCACTATCGGAAATCGTGATACGATAACGTACCAGCCGGCGGTGGATTTGAATTGAGCCCGGAATCTGCACGCTGTAAGTGTCATCGCCGGCGATTGTATCACCGTTGAGACCATCATCATGCATGGCAAGGTTAATCCAGTTTGTGCTATACTGAAAATCTCTGATGTTGATGTAGCTGCCTGGCTCGACGAGTTGATAGCTTAATGTAACATCAGCGACGCCATCGGAATCGGTAACTTTGGCCGTAATAGTAACCGGCCGGCCTGATTTCGGTTGTTTGGGTGAGTGTTTAACCTGGCGGATGTGCGGCGGCGTATTATCGAGGTAAACAGAGGCGTTGAATGCCACCAGCGTGGGAATAGCCGAGCGCCAACTGCCCGCCAAATCGTTGTCGAGAAACGGATTTATCAGTTGAATGGAATGTCCAGTCCCGGGTAGGCTTTCCGACACCGAATCACCGACAGTAGGCCAGGGGAAACCAAGCTGATAGTCTACCCTGTCGATTTGGTCGCCCTGTGCGTTGTAAAGTTCGATCCTGTCTCCGTTGTTGCCGAGCTTACCATCAAAGGGACCGAAAATCAGGTGCGGAGGTACGATAAATCTGCCGCTGCTCCATTTGGCCTGGATATGTGCCGGATTCTGAGCCACGACAATATAACCGTCTGCCGGCAGGATCGAGACGGCCGGGAACTGATAAGCTATAGCGTTCGTGAAATACCAACCGGTCAGGTCAATATCTGCTGCTGTCGTGTTATGTAGCTCAATAAACTCTACCAGTTCGGTTTTGACATCCGGGTCGTAGTGAATCTCATTAATTACCACACCGGAGTTCGATATAGACTCCGCCTGGCAGTTATTGTTCATTAGGCTAATAAGTGATATAACCGTAAAAAGGGCTATCAATGAGGTTCTTCCATATTTGAGCATATAATATATGTACCCTTCCTCAGCGGTCATTTAGAACACTGATCTTAAACGTTTTAGTTATCCGTTCTACCATGTTTATTGTAGCAAAAAGAGGGTATCGGAGTCAATGTCTTTCAGAAGAGAACAGCAAGGTAGCTTACGAACATGTTTAGTGCTTGATAAGCAGCCTGCGGCAATGTATTATCGGCTAACCTGTTCGATTGCAGGGACTTCTGGGAAGGATCAGTGACAATCCTGCAATTGAAAAACGAATTGTATGTCAAGGAAATATGAAGCCGAAGATTCTGCTTGTTAATTCGCCGGTCCATGACTTTGCGGCGTACGATTTCTGGCTCAAGCCCTACGGGATGCTCAGCGTGGCAGGATTTCTGCGCGGCAAGGCCGACTTTAAGCTGTTTGATTACCTTGACAGGTATGCCCCATTTATGACCTGGCAGGAGAAGTTCAGATCAGATCAATGGGGTCGAGGCAGGTTTTATTGTCAGCACACCCAGGCTCCACCAGCCTTAGAAATAATCCCCCGCTACTTTCGGCGGTTCGGTCAGCCTCGAAAACTGTTTACTGATTTTCTCGCCAGGGAAGGCCCGTTCGATTTTATCATGATCCAGACAACAATGACCTATTGGTACAATGGTCTCGAAGAAGTAATCGAAGATATCCGCTCAACTTGGCCGCAAGCAAAAATCATACTGGGCGGCAACTATGTAACTCTCTGCAGCGAACATGCACAGAAACTAAGGGCTGATTTGCTGATACATGGTACGAATCTTGAGCCGCTCTGGGAATATTTGGGGATCCGGCCTGATATGCAAGAGCCGGCCCTATGGCAGGTCTACAACAAACTAAAAGTCGGCGTGCTAAAGCTCAGCGACGGCTGCCCTTTTAATTGCACCTATTGTTCGGTCCCGGAAGTATACGGCAAATTTCAATCCCGGCCGCTGGAACACTCTTTGACCGAACTGGAATTACTCTGCCAGCTTGGAGTCGAGAACATCGCTTTCTATGACGACGCCCTGCTGTTCGAAGCAGATAAAGTCCTGGTCCCGTTTCTCAGCGAGGTTCTAAAACGTAATCTGAAAGTGCACTTTCACAGCCCGAATGCTCTCAACGCTCGTTTTATCACTGAAGATTTAGCCGAGCTTATGGTGAAAGCAGGCTTTAAGACCTTTTATCTGGGCTTCGAGAGTGCTTCTCAGCAGTGGCAGCAGCGTACCGGCTCGAAAGTCTTCTCCGAAGATCTTCAGCAGGCTGCTCGGTGCCTAATCGCCGTCGGCGCCGAGCCTGCGAACATCACCGCGTATCAAATCCTCGGCCATCCTCATATCGACATTCAGGAGCTTGAAGCCTCGATGCATTTTGTACAAAGTCTCGGCATCCGCGGAATGCTGGCTGATTTTTCGCCGATTCCAGGCACACCGGATGGTGAATATTGCCGCAAATGGGTCGATCTGGATGAGCCGTTAATGCACAACAAAACAGCCTTTCCAATCATTCTACTGGGCTTCGATGAAAGCAATCGGCTAAAGGACCTGCAGCGAAAACTTAATCGTTCGCTTCCGGATAAAAGAAGCTGAGAGTAACGAATGAAGAGAAACAGCAGATGACAGCGCAAATCAGTCGTTATGAGTCATTGACTCAATTCGTCCCGAAGGTTTTGGGGAAGTGATGCTTCAAGTTGTGGATGCTTCTCTATGATGCGAAGGATATCTGCCAGGTCTTTCTGACGTTTGCTTTTGCGCCGGTCTTTATCCAGATAGGCCCAGACCTTACCCTGTAAGACATCTTCAAGTCTTGCAACCTTCATCGTGTAACCCAGCACATTCATGTCTTGAGGTGCTGAAAGATAATCCTGATAACGCGGATCAGTCTGAATCTGAATCCGCAGGTCGGAGTTTTCGCTGGTGATATTCACGCTATGCTCGAATTGCTCAACTTTTAAGCCGGATTTTTTGGCCGTTTCACAAATAGCTACGACGTCCTCAACTGCCGCAACGATATCCAGATCAAGGCTCACAACAGGCTCGACATACGCATTAACTGCGAGGCCTCCGATGATGCAATATCGCGAACCTGTTTTTGAAAGAATGTCCAGCAATATCTGGATTATATCCGACTTATCGTTTGCCAGCCTGTTGATGAATTCCTTGCCGACCATTATGGTCTCCAAATGCAATAAATTAAATAGTCATAGATAAAGCTTACAGTCCGCTGTTTCAAGTATTGTGTCTATATTATCGTGGATGTCAAGAACAAACTCTGATTTTGGGCGCTGCTCGGATTGTGGAGCATATTGATTTCCAGAGTTTAATTTGCTATACTTCGTGTCAGTTACAGACCATATGTCAAGACTTATCGATATGAATTCTGAAATCTCAAATTTGAAATTACTTGTTAAAAGCTTCGGATGCCAGATGAACAAGCTGGATACGGCTTTGGTGACTTCCGTGTTCGAAGAGGCTGGACTTGGTTTTACCGACAGTGTTAAAGAAGCTGATGTCGTTTTGATAAATACCTGCTCGGTACGGGAGCACGCTGAGCAGCGGGTGTTTTCGCATCTTGGGCATCTCAAACATATTAAAGAGTCCCGGCCTGATTTGGTCGTCGGCGTCATCGGCTGTATGGCCCAGCGGCTCGGCGATAAACTGCTCGAACATGAGGCTGTCAATCTCGTCTGTGGTCCGGCGGAAATCCCGCGGATAAAGCAGCTTATAACTGAGACACTAAAGGGAAAAAAGAAAAGCCTGACTGTAACGGAAAAAATCCGCCAAAAAACTTCTGAGCAACAAAGTCGAGCACTCGAAGAATTCGAATCTGCTTATGGCATTAAGGACGAATCGATCCCGGCACAAGCTTTTGTCCGGGTAATGCGAGGCTGCAATAATTTCTGCTCGTACTGTGTCGTGCCGTATGTGCGCGGGCCTGAAGTATCCCGGCCGCCCGAAGCGATAATCGAACAGATAAAGAAATTAGCGGACAACGGCGTTAAACAAGTAACGCTGCTGGGACAGACGGTTAATTCGTACAAATACAAAAAAGACGAAAAGAGCTGGTCGCTGGCGGATTTACTCCATGCCGCGAGTGATATTAAGGGCATCGAGTGGCTTCGGTTTGTAACCAGTTATCCTTTCGAGGAATTTTTTGATGATATTATGCAGGTTATGGCTGATTCGCCTAAGGTCTGCGAGTATCTGCATATGCCCGCCCAAAGCGGCTCGGACAAAATCCTGCAGGCGATGAACCGCAACTACACCACTGCATGGTACCTGGAGCTTCTCGACCGCGCAAGAGCAATCGTGCCGGATATCGCAATCGCTGGTGATTTTATTGTTGGTTTTCCAGGTGAAACTGAAGAAGATTTTCTATCTACGGTTGACCTGGTGAAAAAGGCCTTCTATAAAAACGCTTTTATTTTCAAGTACTCCCCCCGGCCCGGTACATCTGCGGACAAAAGATTGCAGGACACCGTTTCCGCCGAAGTTAAACAGAAACGAAATGTCGAACTTCTTGCTGTACAGGAAAAAATAAGCGATGAGCTCAGCAGGGATTTTCTGGGCAAGAAAGTAAAAGTTCTGGTTGAAGGATTAAGCAAGAAATCACACGTGAATATAGATAAAAACGAAAATCCGCAACTTATAGGCAGGACTTCTGGCGACTGGATTGTTGTCTTTAACGGCCCGGAATCTCTGGCTGGCAAATTCGT
>Ga0209536_100010910_pt1 | contig 13350 bp, 11 predicted proteins | sample DeeMarSeWOR28_12_FD_187461 | JGI IMG/M metagenome (GOLD analysis project Ga0209536, IMG submission 187461) | Marine sediment microbial communities from White Oak River estuary, North Carolina - WOR-2-8_12 (SPAdes) (version 2) | ecosystem: Environmental > Aquatic > Marine > Intertidal zone >...
GCTTCGGGCAAGAACACCTATAACAGTGGGGTATCCCCCAAGGCCTACAAGCTGACCCTGGATGGAAAGGAGATCGAGATCGACCAGCCCTTTGTGGCTGAGCCGCACGCGTCCCTGATCCGCCAGGGCAGGGTCAGCAAGATGACCGTGACTCTCTCGTAGAACAAACTCCATTTTTTTGCTATAATTCTTGGATTATGATCCCGTACGGCGTAACCTATTATCCTGACCAGTGGCCCAGGGAGACCTGGGACGGGACTTTCCGGCGGGTCCGGGAGGCTGGCCTCAATATCGTTCGCTTTGGCGAGATGGCCTGGGACTGGATCGAGCCCGAGGAGGGCCGCTTTGATTTTTCCGGCCTGGACCGCGCCATGGACCTCTGTTCGCGGCACGGCATCAAGGTCCTGCTGGGGATCCCCACCTCGCAGGTACCCACCTGGTTCTTTAGAAAGTATCCCAACAGCCGGCCCGTGGCCCAGGATGGCTCGCTCTATCCTGAATACGGCCCCCGGCCCAACATCTGCAAGGACAACCCCCATTACCGCCGCCTGGCAGAGCGGCTGACGAGAAAGCTCGTCTCCCGCTACCGCAACCACCCCGCCCTGCTGCTCTGGCAGGTGGACAACGAACCCGTGTACCCGCCCCTGGACCACACCACCTCCAACGACTACTGCCACTGCGAACATTCCCGTAAGGCCTTCATCGCCTGGTCCAGAAAAAGGTACGGGAGCATCAAGAAGCTTAACCAGGTCTGGGGCACGAGCTTCTGGACCACTTCCTTCGCGCGCTTTGATGATATCCTGACCCCCAAGGCCGGCATCTGGGAAGCGGTCTCGCCCCATATCTTCCTGGACTGGTTCCGCTTCAAGACCGAGAACATCCGCGCCTGGGTGAGCCATCTGGCCAAGATCGTAAGGGGCCTGGACAAAGAGCACAAGGTCGGCACTAACGGCTTTATCGGCATCTGCACGCGCGTGCCGGACCACAGCCTGGTCGCCGACGGCCTGGATTTTTACGGCCTGGACATCTATCCCAAGGGCGGCAGGATGACCGCCCGCGACCTGGCCTTCATGTACGACCTGTGGAGGAGCTTTAGCCGCGCGGCCGGGGCCGAGTTCCACATCACTGAACTGCAGGGCGGCCAGAACGTGCGCTGGGGCGCCCCCCTCTACGTGAAAGGCCCGGAGATAAAGGCCTGGACGGAACTGGCGCTCAAGCACGGCGCCCGGGCCATCCTTTACCATAACTGGCTCCCACCCCTTTTCGGGGCGGAGACCGGCGGCTTCGGCATTCTCAAGCCCGACGGCTCATCTACCAAACGACTAGAAGTCATCCAAAAACTGGCAAAAGATATCCAAAACAAGAAAGTAGAAAGCCGTAAGTCAAAAGTAGAAAGCAGGATCGCTATCGGCTACCTCCACAGCAGTGAGGTACAGACCTACCAGGAACAGGGGCCGCCGCGCGGCATTGCCGGCCAGTGGGAGCCGGTGCGCGTGGATATCGGCCTGATGCACACTTTGCAGTCAATGTACGGCGCGCACCGCGCGGTCTATAAGAAAGAGCGGCCGGTTGATTTCGTTTTCGAAAGGGACCTGGAGTCCGGCACGCTTCCGCATAAGACCCTCCTCCTGCCCAATCCATATTTGCTGTCCAGGAAACAGCATCAGAACATCATTAACTGGGTAAAAGGCGGAGGCACCCTGATCACGGAGGGCCGCTACGGCCTCAAGGATGAGAACGCGCATCTCTACCCGAAACCGCTCCTGGAAGAGCTGGTGGGCGCTCTCTATGGATACACCGAGCCCACCCCGCGCGGGTTCCTTGTCAGCCTCAAGGGCGCGACCCGGCCCCGCATCATCACCAAAAAGATCGGCAAAGGCAAAGTGGCCTACGCCAACTTCAGCCTTTTCCTTGAGATCCATAACGGCAGCCGCCGCTGGTCGAAACTGGTAAGGAAGCTTGCCCTCAGCAACAAATGAAGGAGGAAGGGTTAGATGAAATACGGTTTCTTTGACAAAGAGAAAAAGGAGTACGTGATAACGCGGCCGGACACGCCGCTGCCCTGGATAAATTACCTGGGGGCGGAGGAATACTGCGCGCTCATGAGCAACACCGCCGGCGGCTACAGCTTTTACAAAGACCCGCGCCAGCGCAGGATCCTGCGCTACCGCTATAACAACGTCCCCATGGACCGGGGAGGCCGCTACCTTTATCTGCGGGACAACCAGACCGGGGATTTCTGGTCAACATCCTGGCAGCCGGTGCTCAAGCCCCTGAAGGAATACAAGTACGAGTGCCGCCACGGGCTGGGATACACCACCATCTCATCCGAGTACTCGGGCATATCCACCAAGGCCACCTATTTCGTGCCGCTGGGGGAGAACCTGGAGGTCTGGACGCTGGAAGTGAAGTTCGAGCCCAAAAAAGGCGGGGCCATGGGCGTGAAATCCCGGGACCTTTCCCTTTTCTCCTTTGTGGAGTTCTGCCTGTGGGACGCGCTCAACGACATGACCGATTACCAGTACAACCTCAACATCGGCGAGACCAAGGTCGAGGACGACATCATCTACCACCTTTCCCGCTACCGGGTGGAACAGGACCTGGTGGGCTATTTCGGCTGCGCCAACGCCGCCCCCAAGGGCTTTGACACCCAGCGCAAGGATTTTATGGGCAACTACGGCGACTGGTCCGCTCCCCGGGCGGTGGCCGAAGGCAAGATGAACAATTCCCTGGCGGTGGGGTGGTCGCCGGTGGGAGCGCAGATGTTCAATTTCAAGCTCAAGGCCGGCGAGACCCGGACCTTTGTCTTTGTGCTGGGCTTCACCGAGGACATCAAGGAGCCGCCCGCCAAGATAAAGAAGTTCGAGGACCCCAAGGCGGTGGAAAAGGAGCTGGGAAAAATTAAGGCTTACTGGGAGAAGAACCTCAATAAATTCTCCGTACAGTCGGAGGACCCGGAGCTTGATCTGATGGTCAACACCTGGAACCAGTACCAGTGCCTGACCACCTTCAACTGGTCGCGCTCCGCTTCCTATTACGAGTCCGGCATCGGCCGGGGCATGGGCTTCCGGGATTCCAACCAGGACACGCTGGGGTTCGTGCACCTGATCCCGGAAAAGGTCAAGGGCCGCATCATTGACCTGGCCTCCAACCAGTTCGAGGACGGCTCCGCCTATCATCAGTATTCCCCCCTGTCCAAGAAGGGCAACGGCTCCGGCTACGGCGATGACCACCTCTGGCTGACGGTCTCCGTGCCTTCCTACATCAAGGAAACGGGAGACATCCGCTTTCTGGAGCAGGAGGTCCCGTTCGTGGGCGGGGAAAAGGCCACCATCTATGCGCACCTGGCGCGCGCCATCAACTTCTCCATCACCCATCTGGGCCCCCACGGGCTCCCCAAGATCTACTTTGCCGACTGGAACGACTGCCTCAACCTGACCCATGACAAGGAAAAGGCCGAATCCGTGATGATCGCCCAGATGGTGGTCTACGGAGCCAACGAAATGGCGAAGATGGCACAGCTCATCGGCAAGGAAGACGAGGTCAAGAAGTACAACGAGATCGCCGCGGACATGGCCAAGAAGGTCAACAAGGTCGCCTGGGACGGCGGCTGGTACATCCGCGCCTTTGACGAGGACGAGGAACCCATCGGCGCAAGCAGCAACAAGGAGGGCCAGATCTATCTGGAGACCCAGGCCTGGGGGGTGCTCTCCGGGACCGCGCAAAAGGAGCACGCCTTAAAGTGCATGGATGCTGTGCGCAAGCAGCTCTGGACCAAGCACGGCGTGATGCTCATGACCCCGCCCTATTCCAAGTTCATCCCCAAGTACGGTTCCATCTGCGTCTATCCGCCGGGGCTCAAAGAGAACGGCGCCATCTTCTGCCACCCCAACCCCTGGGCCATGATCGCGGAGTGCATCATCGGCCGCGGTGACATTGCCTATGAGTACTACAAGGCGGTGCAGCCCGCCGCCCACAACGAGATCGCGGACCTCTACAAGACCGAGCCTTATGTCTACTGCCAGATGATCGCGGGCAAGCACCACAAGGACTTCGGCGAGGGCAAGAACTCCTGGCTCACGGGCTCCGCCTGCTGGAACTTCATCGCGGTCTCACAGTGGATCCTGGGCATCCGCCCCAATTACAACGGACTGCTCATCGACCCCTGCATCCCCAAGGAATGGAAGGGGTTCCAGGTAAAGAGGGTCTTCCGCAACTCGACCTATTTCATCACCGTGCGCAACCCCCAAGGCGTTTCCAGGGGCGTCAAGTCCGTGACCATGGACAACAAGCAGCTGGCTTCCAACCTTATTGCGCCCGACAAGACCACAGGCAATGAACATCACGTTGAAGTCATTATGGGCTGATGCTATAATCCCCGCAGCAGGAGGGATAAAGATGAAAAAATATATTATTGCTCTGGTGATCTTTGTAGCGTTCGGGATGGCTTTCTACGCAGCGGGCTGCGGCACAGGCGGAGGCTCCGGTACAACCACCACGACTAGCAGTACCACCACAACCACTGCGGCCGGGACCTTTTCGCTTACCTCTTCAGCCTTTACAAATGGGGGGAGTATTCCAATCAATAATGCCCAAAGCAGCCAGGGTGCTGGCGCTAATAACCAATCAGTTCCTCTGGCCTGGTCAAACGCGCCTGCCACAACCTCGGCATTTGCGCTAAGGATGATCGATGCCTTCTTTTCTGTGGATAATGTTCACTGGCTGGTAGTAAATATTCCTTCATCAGTTAGTTCCCTGGCTGAAGGAGCGTCCCCTTCCAGCATGCCCGCAGAAAGCACTGAGATCACCAATGACTATCAGGCCAGCGGACAATACGAGGGCCCCTGGCCGCCGACAGGAGTAACTCATAACTACGAGTTCACCCTCTATGCTTTGAGCAGCACGGTGGATGCTAGCGCCATCACCGTATCTAACTTTAGCTCTACGGTTGCCCCAATAACGCTGGATACTGCCACCCTTACGGGAAGTTTTACTGGGCGCTAGCAGGTCAAATGGAAGGCACCAACAACGCCGGATTCGCTCTGGCGTAGATTATATTCTTTTACCGCATCAGCAGTTTTCTTGATGACGGCTTTGATCCCCTGCTCTTGGAGGTAACTCTCTGTCTCTGAGGGGACCTTCATTATGCCGCTCGCCCCTGTCCCGAAGATAACCGTTTTTGGCTTTTCCTCAAGGATGGGTTCCAGGTCGTTAATGCCTACATTATGCGAGGCAGCTCGCCACCAGGACTTTACCCCCGAAGCAGAGATGACCACGTCATGTTCGTAATTCTTACCGTCGATGGTTATTGACCCAAAGGAATAATGGTCGATCATGCCCTAGAATTTTACCTGAAAGTTTGCAAATTCTCCAGTGGCAGGCTCCCAGGAAGCCTGTTCTTTGCGAATATAAAAAGACATATCCTTCTTGATATCGGAGAGAAAGCTCTGGAGGCGGGGTTCGTTTCCCTCGGCGGTAAGCTCAACCTTGCCGTCTGCCGTATTACGGACCCAACCCGTGATCCCGTGCTTTTGCGCCGCATCGATGGCAGTAAAACGGAAGCCGACCCCCTGCACATTGCCGGAATAGATGACATGGACCCGCTTCATGGCCTATACCCCACAATTCATTGTGGGGTTGTAAAAAATGACATGATCACCGGGTAGAACTTGGCGATGACCGGGCCAAAGACCAGGGACACTATCGACATTAACTTAAGCAGAATATTGATAGATGGGCCGGAGGTGTCCTTAAAAGGATCGCCCACGGTATCGCCCACCACTGCCGCCGCGTGCACCGGCGTGCCCTTGCCGCCCAGATATCCCTCCTCGATAAGTTTCTTGGCGTTGTCCCAGGCGCCGCCGCTGTTGGCCATCATGATCGCCAGGAGCACACCGGTGGCCAGGGAGCCGGCCAGGAAACCTCCCAGGGCCGTGGGCCCCAGGAAAAGACCTACCAGGATCGGGACCACCACTGCCATGGCGCCGGGAATGATCATTTCCTTCAAAGCCGCCTTGGTCGAGATGTCAACACAGCGCGAAATATCCGGCTTGGCTTGGCCCTGCATCAGTCCGGTTATCTCCCTGAACTGGCGCCGGACCTCTTCCACCATGGAGTGGGCAGCGCGGCCCACTGCCTGCATGGTCAGAGCGGAAAAGACGAACGGCATCAGGGCGCCAATAAAGAATCCGACCACGACCGTGATCTCCAGCAGGTTAATGCTCTTGATCCCGACCGTTTGCGTGTAAGCGGCAAAAAGGGCCAAAGCCGTCAATGCCGCTGAGCCAATGGCAAAACCCTTGCCAATGGCCGCGGTGGTATTACCCAGCGAATCCAGCTTATCCGTGATCTTTCTGGCCTCCGGCGGCAGATCGGCCATGGTAACAATGCCGCCGGCGTTATCCGCGATCGGACCGTAAGCGTCCACCGACATGATGATGCCGATGGTGCCCAGCATACCCACCGCTGCGATCGCCACCCCGTAAAGGCCGACGAAATAAAAGGAAATGAGCAGCGCGGCGCAGATCGAGATGATGGGCAGGGCCGTGCTCTTCATGCCGATGGCAATGCCGCTGATAATGTTCGTGGCCGCCCCGGTCTTGCAGGAATCGGCCAGCTTTTCCACGGTCTTGCCCGAAGTGTAATGCTCTGAGAACAGGCCGATCGCCACCCCCACCATAATACCGGAGAGGATCGCCCAGAAAACTCCCGGGCTGGCCGGCAGCAGCCAGTTGACGATAAAATAAGCGGCCAGGATAAAGATGGCACCGGCCACATAAGTGGCGTTGCGCAGGGCAGTAGCCGGGTTCCTGTCCTGCACCAGATTAATAAAGATGGTGCCGACAAAAGACGCCAGTATCCCCGCCACGATCAATACCAGAGGAAGCATCATCCAGTTAAGGGTCGAGCTCGCCATTAATACGCCGAGCGCAATAGTGGCCACCACCGAACCAACATAGGACTCAAAGAGGTCCGCTCCCATCCCGGCCACGTCGCCGACATTATCCCCCACGTTATCCGCGATGACCGCGGGATTGCGCGGATCGTCCTCAGGAATACCGGCCTCGACCTTGCCCACCAGGTCAGCGCCAACGTCAGCGGATTTGGTAAAGATACCGCCGCCGACCCTGGCAAAGAGCGCGATCGAAGAAGCGCCCATGGAAAAACCAGAGACCACCAGCGCCTTGGTCTTAAGGTCCGGGATCAGGAACCAGATCAGGCCCAGGCCGATGATCCCCAAACTGGCGACGGTCATGCCCATGACCGCCCCACCCTTAAAAGCCGTACCCAGGGACTTACCCTGGTCATAGGCCGCAGCCGCGCTCGCGGTCCGCACATTGGCACGGGTAGCCGCGCTCATGCCGATGAAACCGGCCAGCATGGAGAAGAGGCCGCCGCCGATATAGGCAAGGGCGACCGGAAGACCGATAAAGGCCAGGATGGCAAGGAAGACAATGATCATGAAAACGGAAAGGCTCAGGTACTGGCGCCGGAGATAGGTCATCGACCCTTCTTGGATCGCAACCGCGATCTCCTTCATCCTTTCGGACTTGACCTCAATGCGCATCACGCTCCAGAACAAAAAGAGCGCGTAGGCCAGCCCCAGAAAACCAACCATCAATATCCCAAGTTCCATGATGATATCTCCTTTCTGAAATTCGTCGACAAAACAGAAGAGGATTATACCACGATTAGTAGGTTACGCTCAACTCCAGGAGGCGGTGGTTCCCCGTATCCGCGATGTAGAGCTGGCCCTTTTTGCCGATGGCGATCCCGACCGGGCCGTTGAACTCCCCCTCCCCGAACCCTTTGCGGCCATAGGAAAGGACGAACTTTCCTTTCTTGGTGAAGACCTGGAGGCGGTCGTTGCCGGTGTCCGCCACATATATGAACTTGTCGTCCACCGCGATGCCGTGGGGCTGGTAGAGCTGGCCCGGGCCGCTGCCGAACTCTCCGAACATGAGGAGGGGCCGGCCGTCATAATCCAGCTTTTGCACGCGGTTATTATTGGTGTCAGCCACGTACAGATAACGCTCGCGGTCAACCGCCGCGTCACGGGGATGGTCAAAGAAGCCCATGCCGTAACCCCAGCCGCCCACCACATCCAAAAGCTCCCCGCTGTCGCTGAGCTTAAGCACCCGGTCATTGCCGGAATCCGCCAGGTAAAGGTTGCCCAGCGAGTCCACGTCCATCCCCCCCGGATCACTGATCGTTTTATATCCGTATTCGCCGGTAGCCACGTCGTTCAAGTAATTGCCCCGGATGTCAAAAAGCTGCACGCGGTCATTGTCGCGCTCGGAAACGTAGATGCGGAAATTGAAGTCCACCGCGATGCCCACCGGGGAATTGAACTGGCCGGGGCCCGCCCCGAACCCGCCGAACTGGTAGAGGAACCCGCCGTCCTCGTCCAACCGCTGCACGCGGTTGTTGCCCGTGTCCGCCACGAAAACGCTGCCCAGGCCGGTCTCCAGCGCGCCCATCATCGCCACGTCCAGGTCGTGCGGATAATGGAACTGGCGGTCGCCGGACCCGGGGAGACCGATCTCGCGCACAAAGCTGACCTCAGGGGTCACGATTTCCTCTGGCGTGGAGGGGACATCTCCCATTGCCAAAGCAGGGCTACATACAAATTCAAAATTAAAAATGCAAAATGCAAAAATACAAATCAAAATTAAAAACTTATTGATTTTAAATTGCAATTTTGACTTTTGACTTTTAAGTTTTGAATTCACCTTATCCCATCAGCTCCCGGATCCGGGCAGGTATGTTCTTGCTCCTCAGGATGGATTCCCCCACAAGGATCCCGTTCACCCCGGCCTTTTTAAGGGCCTCGACATCCTTGCGCGTAAGGATCCCGCTTTCGCTGATCACGATCCGCTCCTTTAGTGCCGGGAATTCCTGCATGAGCCGGACCGTGTTCTGAAGATCGACCTTAAAAGTATCCAGATTGCGATTATTGATGCCAATGATCCTGGCATCCGTTTTCAAAACCCTTTCAACCTCCGCCTGGTCATGGACCTCGACCAGCGCCTGCATTCCCTCTTCTTCCGTGAGCCGGATAAAACCGGCAAGCTCCTCATCGTTCAATACGCGCGCGATCAGGAGCACCGCGTCCGCTCCGGCGAGGCGCGATTCATAGATCTGGGTCTCGTCGATGATGAAATCCTTGCGCAGGACCGGGATGGTGGTGGACTGCTTGGCGAACTGGATATTTTCCAGTTTTCCCTGGAAGAACTTCTCATCCGTCAACACCGAGATCGCTGATGCTCCGCTCTCTTCATAGGCCTTGGCCAGAGTAACGGGCTCAAAATCCGACCGGATGACCCCGGCAGAGGGCGAGGCTTTTTTGAGCTCGGCGATGAGCGAGAATTTGCCTTTGCGGAAGGCTTTCAGGAAATCCCGCGGCTTGGGGAGCCCTTTGACCTGCTTGCCGGGGTCCTTGCCGCTGAAGAGGACCTTGAGAGTGGTAACTTCCTGGCGCTTATTGAAGATGATATCATCGAGGATCATTAAGGGGTAATATACCTCATACTTAGCGGCAAGTAAAGCCCGACGCCAAAAGCAATGACCATGGCGAGCGTCAGAGCTCAAATCCTCATTTCATAGACTCGATAGGTCTTATAGACCTTGCCGCCATAAGCTTCCGCCGCACGCCGTGCACGGTAGTTTTCTTCCAAAATCTTAGAGACTTCCGTTTCTCGATATCCCAACTCGTATGCTTTTTGGGAACTTTCGTGAATAAGCAAGGCCTCGATCCCTTTTAGTCGATACTCTTTTAAGACCCCAATATAAATTAAGCGCACCACCTCGATCTTCCGCGCATAATACAAATATTTTAACCATCCGAACGGAAAAAGGCAGCCATTGATCTTTTTTAGGGGTTGATTGTAATCCGGAAGATATATTATAAATCCGATCGGCTCTCCTTTTAGCTCTGCAAATAGCAGCAACTCAGGGATCGCGAAACGCCTGAGGCGTTCAGCAAAGAAATCAAATTCTTTATCCGTCACTGGAACATAACCCCAGTGCTCCTCAAAAATATTAGAATTCATAAGTCGCTTTATATTCTCTTTCTCTTCCTTGACCCTTTTCATATTTATCGGCCTGATCACCAATTCTGGAAGCATCTCCTTGGCATGTTTTGCTGCCCGCAGTATCGGCGCCGGTGTTTCCGGAGGAACGGGCGCGGTGTAAGCATAATAGTCGCGCGCTTTTTGCATCCCGTATTTTTCCATAAAATCTACATAATATTTTGGATTATAAGTTAAATTTACGACCGGCGAAGAGTCAAAGCCCTGAACCAGAAGGCTGAAACTTTCCTTGGTCGAGGGGTTCATCGGCCCGCGCATGATCTCTATTCCCTTTTCTATGAGCCATGCCCGGACCTGATCCAAAAGAAGTTCCGCGATCTCATAATCATTAAAGGTTTCAAAGAATCCAAAAAAACCTACCTGCTCATTATAAAAATCGATATAATTACGATCGATAATGCCGGCAATGCGGCCAACCGCCTTTCCATCTTTACGGGCCAGAAAAAGCATCTGTTCTGCATGCTCCCAGAAGGAATTCCTTTTGAGATCATGCAGAGATTTGACATCAGAGATTAGAGGAGGAACCCAGAATGGATCCTTTTTATATACCTGCCAGGGAAAGAGAATGAATTCTTTCAAGTCTTTTTTTGTTAAAACCGCCTCGATTTTAATGCCCATGGCTTAGCCCGGCCTAGATCAATGCGGTGGAAAAATATCTTTCCGCTCTGTCTGGAAGCACTGTCACCACATTTTTGTGAGAGTTTGCCAATTGGCAGGCAGCCCATACATTTGCGCCGGATGAGGTGCCGACCAGCAAACCTTCATCTTTAGCCAGCCTCCTGGTAGTATTTATCGCATCTTCATCGCTTACGGTAATGACCGTGTCTATTAAAGATCTGTCCAGAACTTTTGGAACGAATCCATCGCCGATCCCCTGGATCTGATGGAGGCCGGGTTCCCTGCCCAACAAAGCCGCGCTCGATCTTGGTTCAACCGCCGCGACCATGATCTTATCGTTCTTTTTCTTCAAATATTTCCCAACTCCCGTTAATGTCCCGCCGCTCCCGACCCCGGCGACAAAAACATCTATTTTCCCATCCAGTTGTTTCCATATTTCCGGAGCGGTCGTAGCATAATGAGCCTCCGGGTTCTTGGGGTTATCAAATTGGGCGGGCACGAAAACATTGGGAAGCTTACCCTTTAATTCCTCCACCCTTTTTAAGGCTCCCGCCAGAAACTCATTTTTATTGGTAAAAACGACCTCCCCTCCAAAGGCATCTATTATTTTCTTCCTTTCTTCACTCACGTTCTCGGGCATCACGATTATTACCCTGTAGCCCTTTTGAACCCCTACCAGCGCAAAGCCGATACCGGTATTCCCGGTGCTCGCTTCGACTATGACGCCACCTGATCTTAATACGCCTTCTTTTTCTGCGTCTTCAATTATATATTTCGCCACCCGGTCCTTTATGCTGCCGCCGGGGTTTAAATACTCTGCTTTTGCAAAGATATTTCCCTCCGCGATCCTTGCCATTTTTATTAAGGGCGTATTCCCTATTACCTCAATTATGCGGCTCATTTTGCTCTTCCATTAAAAGCACCTGTCGATATCAGCTGGCGTTACAATGTGGTATTATATAATATCACACCTCATTTGGATAGGTGATAAGGGGGGATCCAAGATGTTAATAAGAAGAGTAAAAAATCTGATCTCTCTTGAGAGGAATCAATGGTTAAGCCCGGAAGAATTAAAGGCCTTGAACGCAAAAATGCTGAAAAAACTATTGATCTCTGCCTACAAAAACAACCAGTTTTATCGGGAAAAATGGCAAGATGCCGGAATATCCGATATCTCCGATCTATTAAACCCCTCAACTTTTTCGAAATTGCCAATTGTTACAAGACCCGAAATAAAATCTGCTTATCCTGACAAGATCATTTCAAGGGGTTATAAATTAGATAGGGGAAGAATAAAATATACTTCCGGTTCTTCGGGACAACCGCTAACCATTTTCCTTCCAGAAGAGGCTTTTGATTATTTTCTCCCTCTGATGTACAGAGTGCTTTCCATGTTGGGGGCTAAGCCCCGGCATAAGATTGTTTACATAAAAGCTTCTACTGAACAAACCGGCTCTTATCTGGGATTATTTAGGGCTTGTCCAATCTCCTCTTTTCTTCCGGTCGAAAAGATGATTGATGTTTTAAGGGGTATGAAACCACATATTATTTCATCATACGCATCTTGTATGTGGGAAATCGCGAAAGCAGTGACACAAGAGGACTTAAAATATATTAAACCCATAGCCATTTCTTTAAATACCGAAACTTCTTCCGTGGAACAACGCGATTATATCTCAAAGGTTTTTAATTGTCCGGTCTGCGATGATTACGGCACGGAAGAAACCTGGATGATTGCTTCTCAGTGCCTAGAAAAGAGATATCATATTTTCACAGACAATATAATATTTGAAGTGGTGGATGAGAAAGGAAGAGCCTGTCCTCCGGGAGAAATGGGCGAAGTGGTTTTAACTTCTCTTATAAATTATGGGATGCCTTTTATTCGATACAAGCTCGGAGATTATGCGGTATTAGATGAAGGGGCATGTGCTTGCGGGAGGGGCTTTCCGGTTCTAAAATCCTTCGTTGGGATTACAGGAGAACATCCCTTTATTCTTCCCAGCGGACGTGTAATTGCGCCTATTCACATAAGGTTGATTTTTGCGGCTGCCGACGTGGGGGATTTTGTTTCGCTCAAGGGATTTAAGGTGGTCCAGGAGAGAAAAGATTATATCAAAATATACTTGGTTAAAGATGTGAATTATACCGCAAATATTGAAAATTTGTTCGTTTCAAAGCTAAAGGCGTTAATAAAAGAACCGGTAAAGATAGAAATTAAATTTGTTGATGAAATTCCCAGAGCCCCCGGCTGCAAATTCCATTTCATTGAATCAAAAGTAAAAGCAACCAATCCTTAGGTTTCGCATGGCGGTCGATTTTTAACCGTTTCTAAAGCATACGGACAAGGCGATGGTCGAACACATGAATTCGCAAAAACAAATAGATCAAAACCAAGGATATTGCTGACCTCGGCATTCAAGCCGGATAACAAGAGGACCAAAGACAATTGCGGCAAATATTAATGGATAGATTTATACCCGCTTTGAACACTCTTTCTATTTTTAGAAAGAACGGTTTACCATAACTGAAGCCTTCTTGCCCTAAAATGCTAAAAATGTCGCCGCGCCAAGCTTTACCCCCTAAAAGGAGATCATAATTTTATGTGGAATTACCTGCGATTTCTTTTAAAAATAGCTTCCAA
>Ga0209536_100010912_pt1 | contig 13349 bp, 12 predicted proteins | sample DeeMarSeWOR28_12_FD_187461 | JGI IMG/M metagenome (GOLD analysis project Ga0209536, IMG submission 187461) | Marine sediment microbial communities from White Oak River estuary, North Carolina - WOR-2-8_12 (SPAdes) (version 2) | ecosystem: Environmental > Aquatic > Marine > Intertidal zone >...
CTCTCAACTATTGACCTCACCTCGCTGTTGCCAAGTTTTGTCTTGGTTTGGCCCTCAAACTGAGGGTTAGGCACCCGTACGGAAATAACGCAGGTTATGCCCTCCCGAACATCATCTCCCCCCATTTTTTCCTTCAGGTTCTTGGGAACGATGTCATCGCTGGCATACCGGTTTATACACTTGGTAAGGGCTGCCCTGAACCCGGCCACATGGGTGCCACCCTCCCTGGTGTTGATATTGTTTACAAAAGAAAAAAGCCGCTCGGAGTATCCGTCATAGTATTGGAAGGCTACCTCTACCTGCACCTGGTCTTTTTCGCCTGCCATCATTATTGGGCGCATATTTATGACATTCCTTTTGCGGTTTAGATATTCCACATAGGATTCAATGCCGCCCTTATAGTGAAACTCATCCTCTGCACCGCTCCTTTCATCCTTTAACAGGATCTTTACGTTCCTGTTTAAGAAGGCCAGTTCCCGGAGACGATTCTGGATAATGTCGTACTTGTACTCGGTTGTTTCGGTAAATATCTGGATATCAGGTTTAAATGTAATGGTTGTTCCTGATAGTAAACTTTCACCTATTATATTGATATCGCTTTCTTTTTTTCCATATCTGTAGGTCTGTAGATATGTTTTGCCTTCTCTTTTTACTTCAGCGCGGGTAAATTCACTCAGGGCATTGACCACCGATACACCTACACCGTGCAGTCCTCCCGATACCTTATACGTGGAGTGATCAAATTTTCCTCCGGCATGCAGGGTTGTCATGACCAGCTCCAAGGCAGACATGTTTTCTGTCGGGTGCATGTCAACCGGAATACCCCGGCCGTTGTCCTCGACAGATACACTGTTATCCTGGTGTATTATCACCCTGATCTGCGAACAATACCCGGCGAGGGCCTCATCAATACTGTTGTCAACCACCTCGTATACCAGGTGATGCAGTCCTTCCTCTGCCGTATTACCAATATACATGGCGGGTCTTTTCCGCACAGCTTCAAGTCCGGCTAAGACCTTTATCTGTTCAGCGCCATAAGCGTTTTTTTCTTCTTTCTTTTCAGTGGGTTCCATGTTTTCTTTCTTTAATTATTTTATATAAAGTATAATTAAACTAATAATTTTGCTGACCTCGATTAAAATATCGGTGCCAGCATTTTCTCTCGCATTGTTAATTTATATTTTGGGCCCTGTTGATAACCGGTTTGTTTCCGGTGTTTTTATCATATCTTCATGGGCATGATTATACTGATAAACCCCTGGTCATCATCTCCCTCAATAAGACACGGGCTCTGTTCTGAACTAACGTAAGCCTTTATCATATCACTTTTCATTACCATGAGTGTGTCAATAAAATAGCGGCAGTTAAATCCAAGCTCCAGCGCTTCACCTGAGTAATTTATTTTCATTTCATCCTTGGCATTGCCAAAATCCATATTTTGCGAGGACAATACAAGCTTGTTTTCATTAACACTGAGCTGGATTGCGTTAAATGTGTCTTCTGTAAAAAGGTTTGTTCTTTTTAGCGCTTCCATAAAACCTGTTCTTTCTATTTCAAAAAGATTATTTTTCTCTATGACATTTATAATACTCCTGTAATCAGGGAATTCTCCGTTCATGAGACGCACAATCATCAAAGAATTTTTAGTTTTAACAACAAGCTGTTTTTTGTCTGATCCAAGTGAAATATTTTTCTGTCCCTCACAGGCCTTTTTTATTTCAGAAACCCCCTTTCTGGGGATGAGCGTGTTTTTTTCTATTATTATATCATCACTTTCTTTATCTAACTCCCTTTCCATAATAGAAAGACGATGCCCGTCTGAAGAAACCATTCTTAATAAACTTTTATCTTCTTCATTTTTTTCTTTTTCAAGAAGAATACCTGTCAGGGTATAGTTGCTTTCCCTTTCCTGGGCTACGGAAAAAATAGTTTTATCTATAAGTTCCTTTACAATATCACAGGGTAAAGGTACTAGTGATTCTTCATTGTATTCGGGAAAATCCGGATATTCTTCACTCGATGTGCCAGCAAGATTATACATACTTGTCCCTGCTTTTATTCTGGCCCAGTTTTTATCCTTCTCTTCAATTTTTATACTGTCAGACCCAGATTCTCTTACTATTTCATATAAAATTTTTGCTGGTAGGGTTATTGCGCCTTGGCTAATTATTTCGGCGGCAACACTCTTTTTTAATCCCACTTCAAGGTCTGTAGCTATAATTTCGATGAAATTGTCCTGGGTTTGTATAAGTACATTGGCTAATACAGCCATAGTTCCCTTTTTTCCGGTAATGCTTTGCAGGGAGTTAAGAGCTGGTAAAAAATCTTCTTTTGATACATTGATTGCTAATGGCATGATAAGCTACCTCTCTATATATTTTTTATTATGTATTAAGAAGAATATTATTATTAAGGGTTTTAATGTGTTAACAACTAATATAATTTATTTATATTATTATAAAAAATATTAAAATATAATTTATGAAAAGAAGTGTAAAAGAGAGGGTTTAAAGTTATCAACATTTTATAAAAATAATTACCCGTAAAAGTGGATATAAAATAAGCTTTTTTTTCATAAATTTGAAAATAAAAAGGGCAGTAAAAAAACATGATTAGTATAGAGTAAACAGAATAAAAAAACAATGTTTTTTAGTGTTTAAAAAAAGTATTTTTTTTATTTAATTACAATCAGTTATAATATTTTTTAAATAGTTGAAAATGAAGAATGAAAAACCCTCTCTTATTGCGCTGCAAAAGTATATAGGAAAATTGCTTGAAAAAGGAGTTAAGGAAGGGATTTTTCCTTGTGCCGCAGCTGGTATTATCTATGGTTATGGAAAAGAAAAAATACAATGTATATGCCATTACGGCAATGCAACTCTCCTTCCAGAAAAAAGAAGATTGAAAGAAAATAATTTTTTTGATCTTGCCTCATTGACAAAACCTCTTGCTACAACATTGGCAATTCTCTGCCTTATAAAAGAAAAAAAAATAGATATTGACGAAAAACTACCATCTCTGGTTGAAAAAAAAATAACAGGAGTAAAAAAGAAAATAAGCCTGAGGAACCTGTTAAGTCACAGTTCCGGACTACCTGCACATAGGGAATATTTTAAAATTTTAGAGGAAATACCAGCTGAAAAGAAAAAAAATTATATAGAAAAACTTATACTGCAGGAATCATTGGAATATAACCCTGGAACCGCAGCGCTATACAGTGATCTTGGCTTTATTCTGTTAGGGTTAATTATTGAAAAAAAGGCAGGGGTTATGCTTGATCACTATGTTGCAGAAAAGGTTTTAAAACCGCTAAATGTGGGGGAAAAAATTTTTTATAGCCCCCTGCCTGAAAAAAATAAAAGCTTCAAAAAAACAGATTTTGCTGCAACAGAAAAGTGCCCATGGAGAAAGAAAATACTCTGTGGCGAGGTTCATGATGATAATTGTTACACCTTGGGGGGAGTCGCCGGACACAGTGGTTTATTTGGAAACATTAACGGTGTAACAGCATATACGGGCAATATTTTAGATATGTGGAAAGGCGAGTTAAAACATCCGAACATAAAAAGAGAGGATCTGATCCACTTTCTAGTCAGGCAGGAAAAAATACCGGGCAGCAGTTGGGCTCTTGGATTTGACACACCGGCAGCAAAAGAATCCAGCAGTGGCAGTTATCTATCAAAGAAAAGCATAGGACATCTTGGGTTTACCGGGACATCATTTTGGATAGACCCGGAAAGAGAAATTGCCATTGTCTTGCTCACCAATCGGGTACACCCGAGCCGAGAAAACACCAGAATAAAACAATTCCGGCCCTATTTTCATGACAGGGTCATTGAAAAAATATTCCCTTGGAAGAAATAAAAACAATTTTTTTATAGCAGAGAGAAAGAATATTGTTTAAATGAATGATAATTCATTTTTCCGAGTAATCATTTTAAGCCGGGGTTTTGTCGGCAGCTGTAGCAGAAATACACCGAGAGCAGGGATTTTGTACTATTTTTCACCGGAACACCATTTGGACAAAACCACAAAAACGAAAAGGAGTTAACAGTATTATGGAAGGTAAGGTGAAGTGGTTTAATGACAAGAAAGGATATGGTTTTATTGAAACAGAAAACGATGGAGACATTTTTGTACATTATTCTGGCATTGAAGATACCGGTGGCTTTCGTTCACTGCAGGAAGGAGAGAAGGTGGACTTTCAGATAGAACAGACCCAGAGGGGACCACAGGCAGTTCAGGTAAAAAAACAGGACGGCTAAATTTTAGTTCAAAGATATCCTGAAAAATAAATAGCCGGTGGGAGCCAAGCAGCTTCCCACCGGCTATTTTTGTCTTACTTAGAGGGGCAGTTAAATATCAACAAGACAGCCCTTGCTCATTCTGTATTTTTTTTGGGCTGTTCCTGCCAGCTCAAGGTTATGGGTTATCAGAATGATGGTCACCCCCTGCTCCCTGTTGATTTTTTCAAAAAGCTGCAGAATTTCAGCTTCTGTTTCTTCGTCCAGGTCGCCTGTCGGTTCATCGGCCAGGATTATATCCGGGTTGTTTAACAGGGCCCTGGCAATGGCAACCCTTCTTTGCTGGCCGCCTGAAAGTTGCGAAGGGTAGGAGTCCAGCTTTTCTCCGATGCCGACCATTTCCAGAAGGTCACGGGCGACCGTGTCATTATCTGTTTTTTGACCGGGTTTGAATATACCGGGAAGCAGAACGTTTTCCTTGGCAGTAAGAATGGGCAGCAGGCTTGCAAACTGGAACATGAAGCCGATTCTTCTGGACCGGTATTCAGACAGCCTGTTGTCATCAAAGGCGCATATATCCACACCCTCAAGCAGAACCCTTCCGGAGGTCGGTTTCAGGATACCCCCGATGATGGAGATGAGGGTGGTTTTACCGGATCCCGAGTGTCCAACAATGGACAAAAACTCTCCCCTGTTAATAGAGAGGGAGATGTTGTCCACCCCGAGAAAGGTTTCGTGATCAACGATATATTTTTTTGTCAGGTTTTCTATGTGCAGAAATGACACGCTATTCCTCTTTGATAACCAGCAGCGGTTCCATTTTTTTTATACGGTTGATCGGCATCATGGCGCCGGTGACACAGATAGCCGTGCCGATCAACAGCCCAATAAGGGCTATTGTGGTCTGCTGTCCGCCTGTCAGGCCAGCTGAGATGTTTTTTAACAGGCTGAAAGATCCTGCTAGCATTGCCGAGAGATAGGTGCCGGCCAATACCCCCACCAGGGAGCCCAAAAGGCCGAGCACCAGGACTTCCATGAGATAGAGCTTGACAATATGGGACTCTTTGGCGCCAAGGGCCCGCATGATGCCAATTTCCTTTGACCGTTCATTGGCAATGGCTGAAAAAATAGCCCAGACAAGAAAGGTTGTGAGAACCGAGGCCAGGACCGTGGTCAGTAAAAATATTTTATTAATGTCCGCCAGGGTGCTGATAAATTTCTCACCCATATCGCTTCTTGCCACCACATCAACTTCCGGGATCTGCCCTTCCAGCACCCTGCCCACAAAGTCAGGATCATATCCCTTTTTGAGCTTGGTGAAAATTATGGAAATATCCCCTTTTTTCAGGGGGGACTTACCGCTGGCAATGATATTTTTCAGGTTTTCTTCAGTCATGAACAGGGCATGGTCCAGGCCGGTGCCGGTTTGTTCAAGGACTCCGACAATTTTAAAGCGGTTGTCAAAAATTGTCGCCTCAATATCCAGGAGGCCGAGACCAAGGTTTTCGCTGGTGCCGGAACCGGCTATGGCCTCACCCGGCTGCAGCGGCCGGCCGAGAGATTCCTGCAGCCAGGGGTTAATGATAAAGTCGGTCGCCGGGTTGTAGGCCACGATCCTGGTCGGCATTATATCGCAGCACAGACCTGAAATCGAGGAAAGGTAGGTATGATACGTCAGGTTCTCTATGCCTTCAATTTTCTCAACCTTGTCAATAATGGAGCCAGGCATGTAAAAGGAGGTGTTTTTAGACTCCAGGAGAAACTCCTCGGCAAAGCCGCGGGCCCCGACCGGCACAACAACAAGGTCGGCACCCAGACGTTCCGAAGATTTTTTCAGGCTTGAGGCTACACTTACTGTGAAGGAAATGGCAAAGATCAGGAGAGAAACAAGGAGGGCTATGGCAAAAACAAGAACCCCTGTTCTGAAAGTTTTTCTCTTCAGATTTTTGAGAGCAACGGAAAAAAAAGAAATCTGAGCCATGTTTTAAGGTCTAACGTCCTTAGTTTACGGTTGACAGTATAAAAAACGGGCTTCGGATCAAAGTAACCCGAAGCCCGCCTCTAATCAACTAATATTAGTTATTCAGGAACGGAAAATATTATTTCCAGTTTGCATCCAGACCGCAGAGAATGGCCTTGCCGATGCCTTCGCCCTTATGACAGGCAAAGCAGACAGACTCTGACTTGCCAACGGTTTTCCTGCCTTCAATATCATACAGAAGAATGGTACCGTCTACAGAGTCATTGCCCTCAAAGTCCTTGGCTTTTTCGCGCAGGGTCATGACAGCATATTTCCCATCAGGCGTAGGGATAATATCATGATTTTCACCCGGCAGCGGGGTGATTTCATCGAGGACCTTCAGGGTTTCGGCATCGATGAGGTAGCCGCGGTCAGCGCCGGACTGCAGGAGATACTTGCCGTCATTGGTGAAGTACTGCCTGAAGGTTATGGTGCCGCCGGAAGCGTCTTTCGGCTTGCCGGTAATCATTGCTTCGGCAAGTTTGACGGCTTTACCCTGCTCCAGGGCGGCCATGTCAAGATAGATCAGCTTGGTGTTGCCGGTCCACTTGGTGAATCCTGCCGGGGTGTCATTAACGGTCAAGAGGAATTTTTTCATGTCAGGTGTATTAATGCCATGGGCAAAGGTGGTCTCGCCGGCCTTGATGCCGAGATCATCAAAAAACACCCGGTGCTTCAGTTTCATGGTCTTTTTGTCATAAACATCAATATACCCCTCATTGGCCATGGAAACCGGGATATAGGAACTGGCAGACTGGCCGGAAGCGCAGTAGTTGGCGCCGGTCCATCCTGCTCTTTCAGGAGCCGGGAAGGCAACGTCAGCGATAACCTCGCCGCTTTTGAGGTCTGTTTTTCCTACGTGCAGGTTGCCTCCTTTGGCGCCCTTGTCCTTCCAGGTATCCAGCTTATAGGTTGACCAGTACATGGTGTTTCTGTCGCTGGCATCAATCCTGGCATCGTGGGTCGGATATCCCGCCCCGCCGATATCCACCATATCAACACTGTTTATCGTGATGGGTGCTGCTTCGTTGTTAGGATCGATTGTGACATCAGCCTTGGAAAAGTGGCCGCCCATGCCGGCTACGTACAAAGTGCCGGAATAGGTTTTTTTGCCGCCTGCTTCTGCAGTCGCTACTGGTGAGTAAGAATTAACAGTGCTGAAAGTAAGGTAGGCACCGGCTACCAGGGACAGGATCCCTACAGTTGACAATATTTTTTTCATATTTCCCCCCGTTTTAATTTCTTAATTTTTTTAAAGAACTTTTTTTAAAGAACTATTTTGAGCACGACCAAAAAAAATTACTACAAAAAATTTTACCTCCTTTTGTTGTATTTTTTTAAACTACCATCTTTGGTGGTCGCGGTAAGATGGTCTTTTAAAAGCCCTGATCAAGTTGTCTAAAAGAGTCTAGGTAGCATTAGATACCACAGTGTGGTACACTAGTCAAGGAAAAATATTTTTTTGAAAAACTTTTCTAACCGATTGGAATATCAACATAAATTTAGTTTTCGTCAGTAAGTATTTTGGTTTTGAAGCCCAGGTTTTTAACTTTTTTTGTAATAGTTTTAACCTCTATTTCATCAGGATCAAAGGTTATGGAAAATATGCCATCCTTAAAATTGACAGAAGCGTCTTCCACGCCATCCATGGCGAGGATGACGTTTTCCATATCCAGGGCACATCCGGTGCAGACAATACCTTCTACAAGAAACCTTATCTCGGCCATGAATTCTTCCTTTCCTCTTCGGCCTGAAACGTAAGATGCCTAAAGCCTGTTGGAAAACAATATGCAAAGGTATTGTTTATCGTTTATTCCCTTTTTTAGTCAAGTTGATAAAAAAATCTCTAAAATATAATAGATGTAGGGTAAGTATCGGTAGATGTCGGCCTTGGCAGGAAGCTCGAAAGCAAAGGGCTGTCGCAGCACAACATTTTGATATTATTAAAAATAAGAATAATGGTGTGAAACGTTGAGCAGGGGTGACATAAAAGGCGGGATAGAAAAAAATATGGATCTGCACCTGCTCGTTTTCTTGCTGAGCCTGGCCACACCCCTGCTGCTTTATTTAAACAGGCACCTTGATGACAACAGGCTTACGAGTTGGAACTGGGTGTTTGATTTTGTCAATCTTTCCCGTATTGGTCTCGTCCTGACCATGGTTCTGGTTTGCGCCGGACTCATCAGCCTGGTTTCCTTTTATGAAAAAAGCAAACCCTTTGTGCTTTTTGCTGCTGCCTTCATCCTGGCTTCATCCTTTTGGTCAATACCTGAAGTTATTGTGGATGCGGCACGATATTTTACCGGGGCAAAACAACTCAGCGTCAACGGGGTCGGCTATTTTGCAGAAGAGTGGGGCAGGGAGATTTTTGCCTGGACCGACCTGCCGCTTGTGCCTTTCCTCTATGGCCTGGTATTTAAATTATTGGGCGAGCAAAGAATATTCATCCAGGTCCTCAATACACTTTTCTTCTCCTTTACAGTTGTTTTAACCTATCAGCTTGGAAAAACCCTTTGGGATGAAGATACCGGATTCCGGGGCGGCCTGCTGCTTCTTGGCTTTCCATATCTGTATACCCAGGTTCCGCTGATGCTGGTGGATGTGCCGACCATGTTTTTTTTCATGCTCGCGGTTGTCACCACTGTAAATGCCTTAAAAATTGGCGGCAAAGGCCGTATTTTTCTGGCCGCGTTTTCATTATTTCTGGTTTTTTATGTTAAATATTCAACCTGGATGCTGCTGACGCTCATGCCTGTAATTTATGCATATTTTATATGCATAAATCCAACCAGGGCAGCAAGACGGGGATTGGCCCTGGCCCTGTTGGCCCTTGTTTTTATAGGAGCTTTTTTCTTTATATATAAGGATATCGGGGAATCTCAAATTGGCTTTCTGCTGGAGTACCAGAAACCCGGCCTGAAAAGCTGGGGCGAGAGCTACCATTCCACTTTTTTATTCCAGATACACCCGTTTATTACTGCAGCAGCCCTTTTTGCTCTTATCACGGCAGCCAGAAAACTGGACTTCCGGTTTTTAATTGTCAGCTTTCTCCTTCTCCTCTTCTTGTTTCTGCAGGTGAAAAGGCTACGCTATACAATACCTGTTTTCCCTATGCTTGCCCTGATGGCAGCCTATGGCCTGGGGGAGATGCAAAACAAAAATTTGATAAAACAGGTGGTTTTTTCAGTGGTAGGCACCTCTTATGTTGTCGCCTATATGGGCTTTCTGCCTTTTTTGCAAACCCTGGGAGTCGGGAATTTGCAGGCGGCAGGGAACTATTTAAACGCCATCCCTGGGACCAGTATAGAAGTTATAACCCTTGCCGGGGATAATGTTGTTGTCAACCCTGCCACCGCTGTACCTGTTCTCGATATTTATACGGACAAAAAACTTGTTTATGAGTATGAACCGCCACTGCCGGAGTTTTTTGAACGGGTCAAAGCAGCCCCGCTTCGTTTTACCTGGGAATTTCCTTTGCCTCGATACTATTCTCTCAAACCGGGCACAAGAGACGTGGACGGCCTGGTCATAATTTCTGATGACCCAGGACTCCAAGTGGAGCAAAACATTGAAAATATAACTTCACGCTATCCATTTCATAAGAAATTTGATCAGAGTTCCAGGATTTTTCAGCACCAAACATTTGTAACGGTGTACCACAAATGACAGGTTGCTGCCGTATCCGTATTTCCCCCTAATCCCATGTCCTTTCCGGGAAAATTTCTTAAAAATAAAGGGTTCTGGGTCGACAGGGACCGTGAACCTTTTTACTTGACATTTGTCATGCGACAAATTATACACTCCAATTTATAAAAATGAGTGAGGGTTCATTTTTTTTGTTGCTGAAAACCACCGGCTGCCTTTATATAGAAACCACCGGCTGGTTTTCAGGGAACACTGTATGAAAAAGCAAGGGTATAAGGAACAACAGCAAACGGTTAATTTATTCATTGAGATCTTGCATTGTGAGTATCAGGTGCACCACAGTTTAATGATTTAACCACAGGGAGGGAGTATGGAAGATCAAGAGAAAAAGAATATACGCAAGGCATACATTGTCATAGGGGTTATGCTCCTGATCAGTGTCCTGTATGCAAGTGCAAGTGCAAACTATATGTACTTGAATGTGTATATCTGGTTTGGGCTCGCTTACGGCATGATGCTGCAGTACGGCAGGTTCTGTTTTGCATCAGCCTCACGAGACCTTTTTGCCGCAGGCGTGCCGCGAATGGCTGTCGGCATTCTTATCGCTCTTATTTTCTTCAGTGTTATTCAGGCGATATTGGCAGCAACTAATATGAGTACCTTCCACCCTGCTCCTGCCGGGATACACACCCTGATCGCAGGTGTTGTTTTCGGGGTGGGGATGGTTCTGGCCGGCGGCTGCGCCTCGGGCTCGCTCTATAAAATCGGGGAAGGCAACGGTACCTCCATCCTGTCCATCATGGGTATTTCTTTCGGGCAGGCAATTTTTGTCACGGCCGGGGGCCCCTTCAACAAGCTTGTACCGCAGGCCTGGGTGCAGTCCTCCATGTCCAAGACCTGGCTGCCCCGTGAAAATGTGACCTCCTGGTTCGATTACTATCTCACGGGCTATATTTTTGACAAGGGCACGATCCAGCTCTCCCACACCAAGCTTTTTGGTGCTTTGCCCGGCGCCTGGAAATACTTTATCGGTGATGCCCTGATCAATGCTATTATACCGGCTTTCATTCTCATTGTTGTAATCTACAGCGCCTATATGAAGAAAGGCTTTCTCAAGAAACGCAAACGTCATAACAAGAAAAACCCCGATAACCAGTTACCGGTATCCGGTTTGGGTGTTCATATGACCGGCATCAAGGATATGATCCTTGCTTCCAAGCGTACCACCATGATGGGAGTGCTGATCGGCATTACTGCAGGCCTTCATATTTATGTCATGAAGGGCATGCAGCTGCGTTTCAATGTGTCAAACTTCGGACAGTTGCTGACCCAAATGGGCCATGGCTCAGATACGGGAATATTCGGCAACGTTTTTGATCCCGGCTACTGGTACATCACCACCCAGGAGGCCCAGTTTGCCGGCTGGATTCTGGAAAAAATCGGCTTTGATATGCGGCATAACGTATTTTTCGGCGTGGTCAACGGCCTGCCGGAATTGTGGCGCAACCCGGCCCTCTGGATGTCAATAGGTATTATTTTCGGCGCCATGATCCTTTCCCTGATAGCAAACGAGTTCAAGTTCAAGGCACCCAAGGGCGAACTTATCGTCTGGGGCCTTCTGGGGGGCACCCTGATGGGTTTTGGCTCACGTCCCGGCTTAGGCTGCAACATCGGCGCTTTTTTTATCCGGTCTGCAGGAGGAGATCCGGGCGGTTGGCTGTTTGGCCTCGGCATGGTAACGGGAGCCTTCTTTGGTGTTAAGTTCTTTAACTGGTGGACAGAAAGGAAGATGGCAAAAGAGATGGCTGACTTTTAAATAATTTTAAATTTCTGAACTAACAGAAACGAATTTGGAGGAAAACAAAAATGGCTGAAATGAAATTTACAAAAACCGGTGACGATACTTATGAGTTGGATGTGTGCGGATTTGTCTGCCCCCACCCTCAGCTGTACTGCAAAAAATCACTGGAAAAGATGGAAGAAGGCGACACCCTGAAGCTCGTCTTTGACAATGCTTCATCAGGCGAGACCATTATTCAGATGTGTGAACAGGCCGGCCATGAAATCCTGGAGCAGAAAAAAGAAGGCGGCAAAATCATCTACATGATCGAAAAAGGATAATCCTTTTTTCATTTAGAGCATAAACGGCTTTAAGGAGGTCAACACATGAATAAGCCTCTGGCAATAATAATTGTTATTGTGGTAGGAATGTTGGGATTTCTGACCATCTACAGTCAGACCGGCAAAGCACCTCAAGTCGAGAAGGCGGGTCATGGCCAGGAAGGACAGCCTTCAGGTGGCTATGGCGGAGGCGAGACAACCTCAGGCGGCTATGGTGCAGCACCTTCTTCAGGCGGCTACGGGGCCGCTCCATCGTCGGGTGGCTATGGCGCACCACCTCCATCGGGAGGCTACGGTGCCCCGCCGTCATCAGGCGGTTATGGCGCTCCGCCGCCATCGGGTGGCTATGGTGCTCCGCCGCCATCAGGTGGTTATGGTGCCCCGCCGCCACGGTCCGGAGGCTACGGTGCTCCGCCGCCAAGATCAGGCGGTTATGGTGCACCACCTCCTACAGGTGGCTATGGCGCGCCACCTCCAGGAGGTGGTTACGGTGCACCTCCAGGACGATAAGAGTATATGATTACAGGGGACCATCAGGCAATATGACATGGGTTCTCGTTAACCGATAATTGGTGAGTATGATGAAAATATTGATCGCTGTTGACGATACAAAAAGTTCGAAAGAAATTTTTGCGAAATGTACTCAGATCTGCAAATGCATGGCTCCTGAAGAAATTATCCTGCTGTACGTGGAAAAATTTGCCGGCAGGTCGCTTATGGATGAAATGCTTGGTGATGCTGAATTGAGCACACTCCAGGAAGTAGTCCAGGGTACTGAATTTAAAGAGGCCATGGACAGGAAAGCGGAGAGGATACTAGGATTTTATAAAAGCGCCCTTGAAGAAAGATCTCCAGTGCCCAATATTCGCACTGAAGTAAAAACCGGTATTCCAGCTGAAGTAATTGTCCAGACAGCAAAAGATGAGGATGTAAGCATGATTCTCATAGGCTCCAGGGGCAACAGGGCCAGGCTTTTCATGGGTAGTGTCAGCAGGGAGGTCGCCAATACAGCTGATCGTCCGGTGCTTATTGTGAAGTAGTTCATGTTGTTTGCCCCCTGCCGGGATCTTTCACCGGCAGATATCATGTAGCGTCCAGTTTTCAGTTGGCTTATACTATATACCAGGAGAACCGCAAAATCCGGTTCTCCTGGTATTTTTATTTTGGGCCGGAGTTGTTTGCCCAATACGACAACTTCGGATGGTTAAATTATTATATGACCTTCGACCATGTGAAGAGAGACAGCAATAGATGAAATGTGCTCTGATCATACCCGCCTGGGCGCCGGAGGATATTTTTTCCTCAAAGACAGCCGGGTC
>Ga0209536_100010913_pt1 | contig 13348 bp, 11 predicted proteins | sample DeeMarSeWOR28_12_FD_187461 | JGI IMG/M metagenome (GOLD analysis project Ga0209536, IMG submission 187461) | Marine sediment microbial communities from White Oak River estuary, North Carolina - WOR-2-8_12 (SPAdes) (version 2) | ecosystem: Environmental > Aquatic > Marine > Intertidal zone >...
TTAAGCTCAAACCATCCGCCTGTCACATCGTCGAATACGACAGAACCTGTTTGCATCGATAATTTAACAATTCCCGGTGACAGCCTATCGATATCGAACTGACCGGCAGAATCGGTTTTCATGCGATGTTCTTTCTTGATACCATCAGCAAAATCCAGCTTGCAATTTACTTCTGTCTCTGCGAACGGTTCATTATTTTCGTTTATTAATTGCCCGGAAATGCTCCCGGAAGGTACCATAACAATTTGCAGGCTATCCATTATTTGGCCGGCTTGTGGTTCGACCATTTCAAAACCCTCAGCTACGAGATTACCTTCGGAATCAAAACCACGCACATACTGCACACTATCAAGATACAGATAAAGGACTGCCCAGCCATCCTTGTCAGACTTAGTCCCTTCAGTCCAGCCTCCATCGCCGCTTTTTGACCATGTTGCACCTGCTGTAATTCCTTCAAGCGGATTGCCGTCCGAGTCTAAATACTGAACACGCAGTTCCGCAAGGTCTTCGAGTTGGATTTGTATATCTTTTATAGGTTCGCCTTCTGTAACATCAATTTCAGTCTGCCCGATGCCCCGGTCGTATCGCAAGTTATGAGGCAGATAAGCTGTTAAACGGTGCTTGCCTACTGAAACGAATGGAAAAGAAAAATTGCCGTCAGCATCAACCTCTACCATATTACCCCAACTGCTGTCGAGTCTAACCATCAAACCGCCAAAGCCGACTGTATTCTGCGAGGCGATTAGCTTTCCTGACACGTTTCCTGACACGCTACTATCTGTTCCAACAACAAGGTCAGGGGCTGTTATTGTTTTGCCATCCTGGGCCATAATCTCATATTGCGGTACATCTCGAAGATTCATCATGGGATTCACATCGATATAAACTTTTACTTTGCCCCAAACGTCCATATAACGTTTATTTTTCTTCTTATAAAACTCAACTATGCTTGGATCTCCGGGGATTCCCTGCAGGAGGTAGTTCCCATCGTTGTCCGTCAACGTTTTAGCAATGACATCGCATGGAAAACCTCGAACGGAAACCTCACAGTTTGCTATGCCGTTGCCTCTTGTGTCGACTATCCTTCCTGATATACTTCCTCCCGAAGATAATCTCAGCGTTCCCATATCGTCCTGATTCAAAATATCCCAATAAAAACCGGCTCCCTGACCTTCTTTTAGAATACATAACCAGGGCTCAGGCGTTTGGTATTGGCCATCTGAACCGAACCAAACTTCGAAGGAACCGTCTTTTTCGGTAAAAGTTTCACCCAAAGAGCCAAAAAAATTCCAGTCACCGTTCAATCCGTTTTGAACTCGTACTCTGGCGCCTTCTACGGGGGTGTCCTGTTCGTCGACTACAACGCCTTTTACCGACTTGCCCGGGCCTAATTCAAAATTAAAATCGGGGTAGTTAGTATTGTCCGGTGTGACTGCCGGCCTGCCGTACTTTGGCTTGGTTTCATAGCCTTCGGCATTAACATAGACACAAAGCCCGTCTCTGCCTTTAGCCGGGCCTGAGGTGGTTAGTGGGGTAATAAATTGTAATAGGTAGTTGCCGTCTGTATCCGTCTTAGTTTCCTGGTATGGACATTTTTCAAATATATCTGGCCCACGATATTTCCCGATAACGATGTGGCCGCGCACCAGGGCATTCGCAATAGGTTCTCCGCTGTTTTTGTCGGTTACTTTCCCGGACACTGTAACAGTAACAGGTTGGGCTTCTAAGGAAAACTTCAGATGTGTTCCTTCTTTTTCGGAGGCGGTTGTGGTATTGATAAAAACTATCGATACGATTAACAAGTTAATTATTGTGGTCGTAAGCTTTCTGCATAGCATCTTAATCCCCTTTCATTGAAGATAGGCGCTTTATGTGTATTGTCATTCACAAACTTCAAATATTGATGAATCGGTTGCAACCGTGATCACAAGCTTGTTTAGTTTCCTTGCCGTTTCAATGGGCTCGGGATAAATCTGTTCGATGTTTGCCGATTCCGGCAAACGGAATTGAAAAAGCGTAACAATTGGATTTAGGCCTGCAGGCCTGTCAAACCCGACTATATTGCCTTCATCACTTTGGAATATACCTTTGATTTCGGGAAGATACAAAACGAGTTGATTTATCTGCGATGGATCAGCATCAGGGCCGGAAAAATCGATTTGTATGTTTCGGCCTTGATTGTTAACCGGTAATTCTGTTCCTTCGAGCGTAAAGATCTTCGCTCCGAAAGCGGGATATTTCAGCTTGAGCAGGTATTGTCCCGCATTTGTTTCTTTGAGCTTGTCGTGAGGAACTATTGTCCATACGGCAGCGGAACTGCCGCCTTTGAAATCAATAATCGCCGGCAGGCCCGCATTGACCTTCGACTGTATCGCCAGTTTGTTGTTCCTACTGAAAAGCCGAACCATTTCATTCACTTCCAAGTTCGATGGACGCTTTACCGGTGTTTTCCCTTCGTCGGCAATACCTTCGGTGTTGGCTGACAGCAGCACCTTTTTCCCGGATGATTCCAGTTCGACGCTTCCTGAAGCAACACTTACCCGGGTTCGTTTGGAGCCATCCGGTTTTTTTACCAAACGCACATCAAGGTTGGTCCCGAGAACTCTGACTTTGGAACCATCGGTTTTTATCGTAAGAGATTTGCCCGAAGACTGCTTGGCTGCTTCTATAGCCACAAAACCTCGTTGTAGCAAAATCTGCTGGCCGCCCCTGCCGTTGCAGATTTTAAGAACTGTACGTGGAGCCGGCCATAGCTTGCTTTTGTCTTTCAGCAAAATTTCTGCCTTGCTCCCGGATAAGGTTTCGATCCATTGTCCGGCGCAAATGTCAGCAGTTTCTATGACTTTCTCAGGTGTATTTCCATTACTTATGGTGACTATTCCATAAATATTTCTAAGATGTCCGACACTTTCAGCAGGGCCCTGGTTGGCTAACCAGATTGCCGCAATTACTATCACTGCCGCTGCTGCAAAGGACATTCTCTTGAAAAACAATCGGTATCTTAGCGCCGAGCGTTGCTTATCAACCTCTGTAAGAACCGCTTTGGTCAGGTTCTCTTCAAAGGCTGAATCTGTTTTATTCCTCGCTGAATTCAGCATCTTGCTAAGGTTTTCTTCAAAGATATCTTGTCTCGAATCATTTTTCATTTGAGAAATCCACCTTCTTCAATTTCTGCACGCCCGGCCTTTTGCAGGAAGACTTTTTTAAAAACCTGACGTGAGCGTGACAGGAGCGACTCAATTGCCTTTTCTGACTGGCCTAACATCACAGCAATCTCAGCTACTTTTCGATTCTCAACATATTTCAAAATAAGAACCTTTCGGTATTGACTGTAAAGTTCCGCTATCGTTTCATGAATCAGTAATTGAAATTCTCCTTTGGCGATTATCTCCTCAGGCAAAGCAGCGGTATCCATCTGTTCAAGTACTCCCTTTATCTTTTCTGCTGAAGAGAGGACTGATGTTTTCGCTGTTAATTGTTTTTGTTCTTGCTGGAGTATGGTATGTGCCTCATTTTTTGAAATCGTTTTTAACCAGTTAAGCAGTGTTCCACGAGAAGGTTTGAAATTCCTTATTGATTTTACACAACGAATAAAAGTCATCTGTACAATCTCTTCAGCTTTTTCACGATTACACCTAAACCTGAACTGCACGAACGCGAGCAATGGCGTCGAGTACTCTTTACAAAACGCTTCCCATGCCCATTTGTCCATTTTCTTTAGTTTTCGGATGAAGGTCTTTTCTTCTGTCTGGTCCATGGACTATCTCAAAATACATAGTTTTTACCTTCTATATACTTATACAGGTCATTATAAAAGAATCCTTCGCTCAAAATCTCTTTTTCGAAGGAAATTTTAAAAAATTGACTTCACCAATCGGTTCTTGACAGATAGAGAATCTACAAACTTGCCCGCACAATAGCGTATTTGGCCGGCGCCAAAGATATTGCCGCCGAACATATTGGAGAAGCAATCAGCTACCGAAAGTTAGACCGCAAGTTGTAAACACCAGAACACGATTCAGACACGGGTTTTAGGCAGACAAATGGGCTTTATAATGAAAAGGAAAATGCGTTATAACTAAAAAGTATCCCTGACACTTATCCTACACCTTTATCCCCGAATGTGGCTTGGGCTATTACGAGTCGCCTCCAGTCGACTTGTTGGACAATGCTCGCGCCTGTTTCTCTTGAAGCTTAATGTTCCTGATATCCAACGAAAACTTCACAATTAAGGTCGGGCCCGCCAAAGCCATGACGACGAGATAGGCATAGCTCGACATTATCAATGCTCCGATCAAACAAATGATACTGAGAAGTAGAAGCAGGAGGATAAACGTCCCCGCTTTCTTGGTCCAATCTCGTTTGTCAAAGTGTAATCGTGAATCGCAGTGAGGACATACGACCGGGGTCCACCACGTATGTCCCATCAGTTTCAGATAAGGCACTTTACCATTGCATTTCGGACAGATAGCCATAACTTGTATTTATATAACGATCCCAAGCTGAGCCATGCCGACGGGCAAGTAGCTCTTCAAGCTCGATAACCCTTGTATAATCCAAACCATCCATAAACTCGATGAGCAGTAGGCGTTAGCTCCAGCATGTTGTTAGACGTCTTTTCGCCGTGGTTTCGAACGTCAGGGTACAATCGCTATTGTTAGTTTACATAACAGAATCCTGATTTTCAACTAAAAAATCTTTGACAATCCACAACTTACTCAATCAGTTCTTGACTCGTAACGAAAAAACCTGTAGATTCTGCCGGAGTGTGCGATTTGGCACGCAAATTGCAAAACACATATTCATAACTGAAGAAAGGATATTTTAGATGTTTACACTGATTGTTGATGTTACAGCAAGAGAAATTCTCGATTCCCGTGGAAATCCCACTGTTGAAGTTGATGTCGTGCTCGAGGATGGCGGATTCGGCAGGGCCGCCGTGCCTTCCGGCGCCAGCACCGGAGCTTACGAAGCAGTCGAGCTGCGCGATACCAAGGCAAAGCGATACAAGGGCAAAGGCGTCGCAAATGCTGTTAAAAATGTTAACGAAATTATCGCTCCCGAAGTTATCGGAATGGATGCATGCGCGCAGGAAGAACTTGACCAGCTCATGATTGAACTTGACGGCACTGAAAACAAAGGCAAGCTCGGCGCAAATGCCATTCTTGGTGTTTCCATCGCTGCCGCGAAGGCTGCCGCGGATTCTGCCAACCTGCCTCTCTACAGGTATCTTGGAGGCTGCAATGCAAACATTCTGCCCGTGCCGATGATGAACATCCTGAACGGCGGAAAACATGCCGATAACAATGTGGACTTTCAGGAATTTATGATAATGCCCATCGGAGCGAAGACCTTCCCGGATGCTTTGAGAATGGGAGCAGAAACTTTCCATACGCTTAAAAAAGTCCTCGGCAAGAAGGGATATGCCACGAGTGTAGGTGACGAGGGAGGTTTTGCTCCGAGTCTCAAGAGCAACGAAGAGGCCCTCGATGTGGTCATGCAGGCAATCAAGACGGCCGGATACAAACCCGGCAAGGACATCTCCATCGCCCTCGACCCGGCGGCTACCGAAATGTACAGCAACAAAACCAAGGACTACAGCTTCTTCAAGTCCGCTCCGAAGAAGCGTGTATCCTCGGACGAAATGGTCAAACACTGGGCCAAGTGGGCCGATAAATATCCGATAATCTCTATCGAGGACGGATTAGCCGAGGATGACTGGGACGGCTGGGCGAAGCTGAAGAAGAAAATCGGCGGCAGCGTCCAAATCGTGGGTGATGATCTTTTCGTGACTAACACAAAACGCTTGGCAAAGGGCATCAAACTTGACTGTGCAAACTCCATCCTGATTAAGCTCAACCAGATCGGAACTCTTACCGAGACTTTCGAAGCGATAAATATGGCCAAAAGGGCCGGCTGGACCGCCGTTATAAGCCACAGAAGCGGCGAAACAGAAGACAGTACCATTGCAGACCTTGCCGTCGCTACCGGTGTCGGCCAGATAAAAACCGGCTCACTCTGCAGAACTGACCGAATCTGCAAGTACAACCAGCTTCTGAGGATCAATGAAGATCTCGGCGAAGCAGCTCAGTATGCCGGTTTTATGTTGAAGTGAAAAACTGCTGGATAGGTTTTTTGGCTTAGTTAAATATTTTTTTGGGTGTCAGTTATACCGGTGTTGTTTTCGGTCATTCGCGGAAATCCACAAATTATCGGTTTTTGATCCCATCTTGGGGATTCTGTCGGCAAAAATCATCTATCTGGCATCAATTGTCAGGTAGTTTGTACAAAAGCATGAAGCCTTATAAGCCGATATTAGCCAACAGAAGAAGTTGATTTTGGCCCTTGCCGAAGTACTGGGCCAGGTCAGTAGACCGTAAAAAGGTATTCGGCTGCGTTTTCTTGCTCAACTTGGCTGGGACTTATGCCGATAAAATACCAATAGACTTATGTATTTTTAGATAAAGGAGAATGTAATGGGGATTCAAGATTGGTCTGAAGATATTGTTCTCGTGGACTTGCCCCAGGAGCCGGAAATGGGCGATGAACTCAAAGCGGTAGTCGAAATTGTACGTGACAGAGGCGATTGCGAGGTCGTGATTGACTTTTCAAGCGTCGATATCATCACTTCTTCCAGTATATCGAAGCTCCTGAAGCTGCGAAAATTGCTGACCGATTGCGGGCACCGCCTCGTTTTCTGCAGCGTTGCCGCGGCAACAAGAGGGATTTTTACGGTAACCGGCCTTGACGGCATTTTCGAGTTCGCCGACGATAAATTCGTCGCCCTGGCAAGTTTGCAGATGGTTAGCTAATATGGATGAAGATGTTCTGCGTCAAATTGAGCAGATAATAGGTTACGAATTTTCCGATAAGAATCTTTTAGTTAAAGCACTTACTCATTCCTCTGCGGTTGATAACCGCCTTATGAGCAATGAAAGGCTTGAGTTCCTCGGCGACTCGGTTTTAGCCGTGGTCATTTGCCAGGCCCTTTTCGATAATTTCACGAATTATCTCGAAGGCGACTTGACCAAAATAAAGAGCAAGCTTGTCTCTCGCGAGACCTGCGCCCAGATTTCCGGGCAGCTCGGCCTGCAACAATACCTCAAAGTCGGCAAGGGCATGGTTTCGAATCGTGCCCTTTCGGGCTCCCTGGCGGCGGGCGTTTTGGAGACGGTTATTGCAGCGATATACATCGACGGCGGTTTTGAGGCCGCCCGTGATTTTATTTTGAGGATTTATGGCCCGTTAATCGAAGAGGCCGACGCCGAGCACGATCATGGCAACTTCAAGTCCCTGCTCCAGCAGTATTCACAGGAGCAGTTTAACGCTACGCCTTCGTACTTATTGCTTGACGAAAAGGGGCCCGATCACAACAAATGTTTCGAGTTGGAAGTGGTTATCGAGGACCGTCATTTTCCAAGCGCCTGGGGCACGAATAAAAAAGAGGCCGAGCAAAAAGCCGCCTTCAACGCCCTGGTGGAATTAGGAGTCCTCGAAAAATCCGCTGAAAATCCTGCTGAATAGTTACCTGTACGGAAATCACGACAATTGTTCTCGGCCTGATTCTTGGTATTGCCAATTCGTTCATTCCCGAAAGCGTTATGCTGTTCGGGTAACCGTCATAGGCGGTTTCATCGTAGCCAGATAGTACAAAAAAGAAGTGAAAATCCTCGCCCAAACTGGTACTTTCAGTTATAACTCAACACATCAAACCGAAAAATTGGATTGAAACTATCCCTAAAATGGGTAGTCAATTACTTAAAATATCCAGTTTTCTTCTTTCATAAAACCTTCATCCATTTTCTTGACGCAATAAATACTCAAGTAGCGTCACTGTTCAAATCGTGTCGACAAACAATATCGTCTTAACAACCTAACTATGTATATATGGTTTCAGTATAAAATCCCAAGCCTCTCGGCCTAAATCAAGAAATCACAAAGTACGCCGTTGCCGCTTCAAAGCTGTCACATCCGCTATGTTCAATTGTAGAAGTGTCTGCCCGTAGGGCAAGGAAAAAGGCTTTGACATTGACTATTGCTTTTTTGTCATCTAACGGTATCATGACAGGCCGCCTGCGTCTGACTTATTCGATGATTCATGTTCTTTCTTATCGGGAACCATGATAAAGTCCTTCTTAATCACGTATCGGTCGATCTGTGGAACACGAACATCCCACCATGATTTTCCATCGTCGCTCTTGAAACCGGAGTGTGAGACTGTCATACCAATGAAATAGTCCCATCTCTGGTTTGCTTCATCGAGAATCAATGATCCGTGCCGGCAAGGATCAAATACGTATTGCCCCTTAGCGTCGGTTTGACTAGATGCAACCTTCCACCGAGTGGCCAAACCACCGTAAAGTGTAATCTCGGCCTCTAAAACAGGATTCCCGTTTGCATCTGTGACGCACCCCTTCAAGATAGGAGCTGCCGAAGGGTTGACCGGAACAGGTTTGTCATTACATCCCAGAACACAAACAACAACGAGAACACAAAACGCTTTCGCTTTCATATCGCAATCCTCCTGACATGAGCAGGACGTCCCACAGTCCAGGATTCTTCAAGCAATCTCATTCTAATCATCAAACAATGTATATATGGTTTCTATATAAGATCTCAAGCTTCTCGGCCTAAAACAAGAAATCACAAATTAAGCTGTTGCCGCTTCAAAGCTGTCAAATCCGCTGTGTTCAATTATAGATGCTGATTGCATACAATCAAGTAAAAAAGCTGTTTATGGACGGGATTTACAGGATTTACATAGATTTATATCTTTTTCTTTTCCCCATGTTTACCCTGTTAATCCTGTCGAAATAATTTGTTAATTTACTATTTCTCTGCGTCCTCTGCGACTGAATAAAGAACGCCGTGTAATGGAGTTTTTAAAAAAATGCCCGCTTTTTTGTATTACTGTTCGTATAATATATAACGAACAATAATAGAATACAGTACACAGAAGACAGGAGACAGAATGATATTGAACTAAAAAGGCAAAAATCTTTGATAAATACAAGAATCCATGTTAATCGGTGTAAATCTGTGTCTAAACAAAATCCTGTTTGAAAAAACAAACCCAATTTGCCAGCCATGGGCTGGAAGTCATAAATCCTAAGCTCTAAATCCTAAACAACGACATGTAATAGATGCCTGTTTGAAAAAACAAAGCCAATTTTCGAAAGGGCAGAATGAACGTAAAGTCTTATGTGAAAGGATATTATGGCAAAATCCCACTTTGCGAGGCACTAAAAACAAAGCCAATTTTAGGGCGTCTGGGCAGAAAGCTGGCTGGTGTGGAGGGGTGCTTTGGAAAATGGGCTAGGGCCGATTATTCGGTGATCAGCCATGCCATAGCTACCAGGACCAGGGCGGTGATTGCCATGAAAATGACGATGGAGCCGAACAAAACGACGGATTCTTTGACAAAATGGAAGAAACTGATTTTTGGCATCTTCGTGGTTTTGTATACGACGGAAATCGATGCTACCAGCGGCAGCAGCCATAACATCGAATGCGGCGTTACGCCGATATTTTCCGGCGTGGTAAAAGTGGCTATTATGAAAGCTGATATCGTCGACATTTTATTCTCCAGCGTCCTCGGTTCTTCGCAGGTGAGCCCAGTAAACTGCGTTGACAATACACAAAAGATTGAGCAGCCCGGCGATGCTCGTGTAAATCTGCCCGATTTCGTTCGGCCTGCCGTAAACGGGATAATCTCCCGAAGCGGTTGTACGCCCGATGACTGCCACTGCCGGGGAGTTCATAATCTGGGCGACGTACCAGGGCTTTGCCCCGACGGGATTTATGACTCCTATCGAGCCGATATATAAACCCGCAGCGAAAGTAAGGGCAATGGTAACGAATATGATAAACGCGTGCTTCTTTTCATTTATCATTAAATGCCCGCCTCCCGGGACGAACCAGCCGACCAGCCCGACAACGAGCAAAAAAGCAATGTGGCTTTCTCTCGAACGTTGCTCCATTATGATGCAGCCTCCGATTCAGCCGGTGCGTTGGCGTCTGCGGTTTCTTCTTCGGCCCCGGCCGCCCTGAAGTTCATACGTTTGAGTATATTCTCAGGATTATAATGGATCACCGCCAGGGACTGCGACTGGATGTAGTCCTCTCGGAATAACCGGGTGGCCTTTGAATTGTCGAAGTCTTCCTGATAGATGCGTTTGACCGAGAGATCTTTGACAACGTAATAACTCATATCCGGCTCGAATTCCATGACCACCGGCAGTGATTCGGCCCTGTCCTTGTCCGGCGGGATGAGCGAATAAAGCTTATCAATGAACTGTTTATTTATCTTGCTTTCGTTGAGGTAAAACGGCGTCATCGGATCGCCCCGGCCCTGCAGGGCTATGGTTGCCAGATTCGCTTTTAACATTCTTCTCATGCCGGGATAATTTTGCAGCCGGAACGTGTTGGGATCGTTTGGATCGCGCTGCTCCAACTGGCCGTAAAGCTCTTCGAATTTATTTATCGCGTTTGTCCAGCTTTCTTTTTTAGTTAAGGCGATGAACTCTTCGGCCCGGCTTTTTGTGGTTTCCATCGCGGCGAGTTTCATCAAATCTTCGGATACTTTTTCCTTCACCGAATACGTATCCTCGCCGGCGTTTCCCTCGTTAGGGTCGAACTTGAGTGAATGTGTGCTGTAGGTTACATCGATATTTTCCGGCTCGCAGGCTTTCTTAGCGTCGATTACCCTTACTATCGCCATTATCCCGCCGGTGTCGCTGCCGTATATACTCATCATGTCCTTGACCGGCCCGATATTCTCGAACATTCTCGGCTTCGGCACGTCGAACGGCCCGAGTTCGCTCACTGCCAACTCATCGACGGCAAAAACGACCTTGCTCAATATCACCGGATTCTGCCCGTAGCCCTGTAAAAACAGGGTTCCCATCTGCTCGTCGGATTGTATATCGATCGGGCTGAGCAGACCTGTTTGGCCGGTATAGATCTTGATCTTGTATTTCTCGCTCAATTGCGCGGCGGTGGTCTTGTAATCGCCCGCCTTTTCTTTGAGCTGTTCGGTTGTCACTTCGGCGGATTCTATCTTCAAATCTTCCATTTCCGCTTCGGTAAGGGCCCTGGCTTCCTGCAGGATATTTGTTGCCGTGGAATTTACTTTGTCCTTTAAAAGCTGCTGTGAAATACTGCTGGCAACCTCGGCAAAGCTTTTGGTTTTCGGAATTGTTGGTGAGTTGGGATCGTTTGGGTCGGACGGCACCTGTTCGGTGTATAACTGCTGTTTGTTTCTGCTGTAAAAGTTCCCCATCTCATCCTGAGTGGGCCGCTTTACAATTTTCTTAACGTCGTCGAGCCGGCATGCAATGTATTCGAGCTGGACTCTGTCCGGCAGCTTGTACCCGAAGCCGTATGGATTTTCATCGCTTACGGTGCCCGGGGCGATTGCTTTGTATTTTTTAAAGTGCTCGGCGATTTTCTCTTCGCCCGGAGCTTCCTGTTGCTCTCCCTCTTGGGACGCCTTAGTGCGGGCAAAGATAGCGGAATCGAATTTTACAAACTCAACGTTTATTCGTTCTTCTTCGTTGCTGGCCATTTGCATTATCTGCCGTGTGGTCAGATCTTCGTTGGAGCAAACTATCGAAGAGTATTGCAAAACCGCCAGCAATTTACTTAATGTTGTTAGTATCTGCTGCTCCGGGATCCGCTGCTGAGTGATTATCGCACCGATTAGCTGCCTGTATGTCTGGCCCTGGAACAATTGTGGAATTATCCTGCCGAGCAGTTCGCCCGCCTGTTCATTTGATATTCTTATCCCTGCGTTTTGTGCCTCGTTTTGCAGCAGCAGCCAGTATATGCCGGGCGGCGCCTGGCGTCTGTATATGTCGTTAATTTGTTTTTCGCTGATTTGGTACTGGTTTGCTCTTATTGTTTGCTTGAGCTGATTTATCAACGCCACCGATGTCCTCTGGTCGGAGAATAACAGCTCGCCCAGGAAGATACCATGTAGATCCTGCGACCTCAGCAGAGCATCGGCACGCAGCATCCTCAGGATTTCAAGCTCTCGCCGGGCTGTGAATAAGTCGTAATCGGTTATCTCAATCATATTTGCGAAGTGGGCTATCGTTCCACTACGTCTTCTACCGAGCTGCTGCAATGCGCCGCCTCCGATGAAGCCGATCATTATGACTATGACCACAACGGCCATTACTTTCTTGTTATTCTTACGAAACCACCTGACTAAATTCATATCGTTGCTCCGTTCTTATGACTGGTGATTTGTGAATAGTAACCAATTACCAATCACCAATCACCAACAACCAGGAGAATGAGTATAGTTATGTTTATAAACTTTGCAAGAAAAATAGCTTAATATTGGCTGATGCTGGGCGAGGGGTTCTTATACTGTCTGTGATTGCAGATCGTCCATAAAACGGGCGGCCCCGTGCTCCGCAGCACGAGACCGCCTTCCAAAAGTGATGCAGGTATTATATCTATGCGATCCGTCAATCCAGCGAATTGGGTTCCCATTTTGCAAAAATATCGCAAAATGGGGTTCCCTTACCAATCGCGTACAACTATTCCATCCTTACCCACTAAATACTTTTCAGAATTTTTAACTTTCAAATTGTAAACCTTGCCGATGCAGGGCATGGCTCTTTTGACAACATATGTGACTGCAATCGGACCTTCGGAGGCGACCAATCGAGAACCACTTGTCAGTTCCTGCACAGAAGCCCATCGCCCGGAATCGAGCAGAAAGTAGTGCGAATCGGCCACACTAATGCAATTGCCGCTCTCGAGCATCACATCGTAGCGGACCCAGGGGCCTTCGGACCCACCATGCACGTCGATGCCTTCGATCTCGCGCGAGCAAACTTTTCGATGTAAATCAGATACTGTCCGGGCATTGAGCGGTTTTTTGACCGTCTGTCCGGCAACGACTTTCGAGATCTGAACTAATGCTCCATCGATCCATACGAGGGTATCAGCAGGGAAACACCGCGGCTTCGGACCCGGATCGGGTGGTGGCGGTGCCCCTGAGCCATCGTGTACCAGCAATGAATCCAATCTGCCCCCCGGCTCACTTCCAATTACCGGAGGAGCACCTATTCTTATATCTCCGGCGTCCCAATAGGTGTAGATGTTATCATCATTGATTCCGCAGAACGGCTGTTTCATCTGACCTACGTGAATGTCCAGGAACAATACATTTTGTGCATCTTCCTGGTGAGCAATGGCATTGCCGGCTTTTACAGCTTCTTTACCGCCGTCGGGATTGTAGCCGACGTTACCCATGACCTTGGCAGATGCAGCAGGAGAATCCATCCACGGGTTTCTGTCGGCGGCTACTGCCATACCCGGCTCGCTCGATGTC
>Ga0209536_100010914_pt1 | contig 13348 bp, 9 predicted proteins | sample DeeMarSeWOR28_12_FD_187461 | JGI IMG/M metagenome (GOLD analysis project Ga0209536, IMG submission 187461) | Marine sediment microbial communities from White Oak River estuary, North Carolina - WOR-2-8_12 (SPAdes) (version 2) | ecosystem: Environmental > Aquatic > Marine > Intertidal zone >...
TTCGAAAACCGTTGATAAACTGCAGGGGATTCTCGCTGAATCGTTTGACCTTTTCACCTCGCTTGCCAAACCGGTGAGTTTAGTGAAATCTATAGAGATGGATAAATTTGCCAAGATCTACCAGGGAGAGGGTAAGAATGCGAAAGACAATGTGTTGATGCACATTTACCCACAGGCCACTAACCTGGCTTTGTTTGCCCTTACCCTTGGAGAAAAGGTTAGTACCAAAATTGAAGATCTTTTCCGGGAGCATGAGTACCCGATGGGCTATATGCTTGACTCAATTGCTTCTCTCGCTGCCGACAAAGGATCCAAAATTTTAGAAGAAGATTTCCTGGAAAAATTGAAGACAGAAAATCTGGCCGGGAATGAAACGCGTGTCCTCAGTTATAGCCCGGGTTATTGTGGCTGGGATATCAGCGGACAGAAAAAACTGTTTGACTACCTGCAACCGGGTAAAATCGGGATTACCCTGAACAGCAGTTATCTGATGACGCCGCTAAAATCGGTCAGTGGTGTCCTGGTGGCCGGCGATAAAGAGATTCACCGCTTTAAACCCAAGTACCCATTTTGCAAAGTTTGCCAAACCCATTCCTGTTTACAGCGAATGAAAACACTTGATTAGGGTATATTTTTTATCTCTCGCGGCGACGCAGCGGATTTTGCCTCTCGCGACGATGATTTTTTTTTAACCGCAAAGGACGCAAAGAAAAAATTTTAGGGTTTTTGATTTTAGGTTTTGGTTAATTTTCTTTTTAAATGGCGAAATTACGTTCGAGCAATGAGATCTAAGCATGGCAACAAACCTACCGCGAGTTTAATTTCGCCAGGACTTTTTGCCTACTTTTTGGTCCCTCAAAAAGTAGGCCGCCGGAGGCATACTTTGCGTTCGCCGGCAGGCGAATCCGCCCACTGGCGTGATGTTGGCGGTTAAAAAAAAGATATATATTGGAGGAACAATGATGGAACTTTTAGCTCAAATATCCGAACAATTACAAAAAGGCGAAGATGAGACAGTACTGGAATTGACAAAAAAAGCCCTTGCTGAAAATCTATCTCCAAACGACATTTTGAATAAGGGCCTGATTGCCGGGATGACGGTTGTTGGTGAGAAGTTCCGCGATTTTGAGATCTTTCTTCCGGATGTTCTTCTCTCTGCAAAAGCTATGACCGCCGCTGTCGATCATCTGAAACCACTGCTCATCCAGAGAGATCTGCCGAATATCGGCAAAATCGTGATCGGAACCGTTCAGGGTGACCTGCATGATATCGGTAAAAATCTGGTTGGCATTATGCTCAAAGGGATCGGTGTGGAAGTAATCGATCTGGGAAAGGATGTCCCTCCGGAGAAATTTGTCGATACAGCCGTAAAAGAAGAAGCAGGCCTGATCGGTATGTCGGCGCTGTTGACAACCAGTACACCGATGATGAAAAAAGTGATTGAGATTTTACACGAAAGAGGATTGAATAAGTCGATCAAAACCATTGTCGGCGGGGCACCGCTTTCTGCTGCATATGCCAGTGATTTGGGTGCCGATGATTATGCCTCCGATGCGGCTGATGCCGTTGAACGGGTGACAAAAATCTTAGAGGAGAAATAACATGTCATCATTTCTCGAGGATATAAAATCAGGAAAAATACTCCTTTCTGACGGGGCGATGGGTAGTCTCCTGATGGAAAAAGGGCTTAAGCATGGAGAATGTCCCGAACATCTCAATCTTACTCAACCAGAAATTCCGGAAGAGGTTGCCCGCCTTTATTTCGATGCCGGCGCTGATGTCATCCAGAGCAATACCTTTGGCGCTTCCCCGATGAAATTAGCGGAATACGGTCTCGATGATAAAACCGAAGAAATAAACGTTGCCGGGGTATCGATAGTAAAAAACGTTGTCGGCAACAACGCTTATGTTTACGGATCCTGTGGTCCTTCCGGTAAAATACTACAGCCTTTTGGAGATGGTGATCCCGATGAAATGCAGCGAGGATTTGAAACGCAAATTCAGGCGATGGTTTCTGCCAATGTGGATGTGATCTTTATCGAAACCATGACCGATCTGAATGAAGCACTCCTTGCCCTCAAAGCGGCCAAATCAGTTGCACCGGATATGGCGGTGGTTGCCTGCATGACCTACGAAGCGACACCAAAAGGATTTTATACCATCATGGGAAATAGTCTGGCTGATTGCGCAGCGGGATTGGAGAGTGCCGGTGCAGACGTCATCGGATCCAATTGCGGAAATGGTCTGGATAAGATGATCGAGATCGCCATTGAACTGAAAAAGGTATCCCACCTGCCTTTGGTGATTCAATCCAATGCCGGTTTACCGCAAAACCAGGATGGGCATCTCGTCTATCCGGAAACGCCGGATATATTTGCCGAAAAAGTGACTGATCTTATCGATGCAGGGGTATCGATCGTCGGCGGCTGCTGCGGTACCACCCCCGAAACCATCAAAGCCATACGCCAAACCCTCGATTCCATATAATATAATTCACGCTCTGAGTTCCCCCCTCTCTTCTCAAGAGAGGGGGCTAGGGGGTGAGTTCCTCTCGCAGCGGCCCCCGACAGAAATGTCTCCATCCCCCGTAAAACGGGGTCTTCGACTGTCGACATGTCGGGATGAAATCGTCCAGGATTTCAGCAGCGGATTGTGCCTCTCGCGACGATGCCACGACGCAACGAAAAACTTTTCAAATCCAAAACCCTAGTTTTTTCGCTGCGTCGCCGCGCTTCGTTGCGCCGCTGCGAGAAAAAAACTAATGCTACAACAAAGACTATTCAGGAGTGACGTATGCCGCGGTGATACCGCCGTCGACAGTGAAGATCGATCCGTTGATATATGACGACTCCGCGCTGGCCAGAAACAGCGCCGCCTGCGCTATCTCACTGGCTTCTGCGGGGCGACCGGCGGGAATATGCACAATTCTTCTTTTCTTAAAGGCCTCATCAGCTAACAATTCCTCAAGCAGCGGGGTTTTCACCGGACCGGGACAAATCGCATTGATCCTTATGTTCTTGCGGGCAAATTCCACGGCCATTTCACGGCTCATGGCCAGTACCGCACCCTTGCTTGCCGTATAGGCAATCTGCGATGTGGCCGCCCCCAACAGGGCAACAAAAGAGGCTGTATTGATCACCGAACCGCCACCGGACCGCAACAGCGCCGGGATACCGTACTTGCAACCGAGGAATACCCCCTTCACATTGACATCGATCACCAGATCCCAGATATCTTCCTCCGTTTCCAGCACGGAACCGTCTTCATCATGAAAGATCCCCGCATTATTAAAAAGTACATCCAGCTGTCCATAGGTCTTTTCCGCAAACTCAACAATCGCCTTTACATCTGCCGGCTTTGAAACATCACAACAAAAAAATGACGCTTCTCCGCCCGCATCACGAATCATCGAAACCGTAGCCTTTCCTCCTTTATCACTGATATCCGCCACGATAACTTTCGATCCTTCCCTGGCAAAAAGCAACGCCGACTCCCGGCCAATCCCACTCGCCGCCCCGGTGATTAGGGAAACCTTATTTTCTAATCGCATGTTTTTTCCTTACCTTTAAGTATTCTAAATACAATAAGTAAGTTAAAAGGTAAAAGTAAAAAGGTAAAAGTAAAAAAGTTGGGATAATTTTCTTTTCCTTTTAACTTTTTACTTTTTACTTCAGCTGCTCCGCTGCTGCCACAAACGCCCTGAAAATCCTCTGCTGCTCCGCTTCATCGATCGACATCTCCGGATGCCATAATACCGATATCATCCAGGGATGATGTTTATGTTCCATCGCCTCGATAATACCGTCACTTGCCGAAGCAACGATTTGCCATTCATCAGTGACATTACGAATCGCCTGATGATGTTCTGATTCTACTTCAAATTCCTTGCTGCCGGTTATGTTTGCCAGGCGGCTATCCGGCTCTAAAGTGACCGGATGTCTGACGGAATCACCCCCCGGATCTTTGTGTATGACAGCCTCCCCGATTTCCTCCGGAATATGACTGATCATCTGACTGCCACTGGCCACGGCCAGTAACTGAAATCCTCTGCAGATGCCCAGAACGGGCGTATTCAGTTTGAATAACCGTTTTGCCAGATCTATCTCAAAGGTATCCCGTACCGTGTCCACCCGTTCAATCGTTGGATGATTCGATCCGCCGTAGAGAGCGGGATCCATATCACCACCACCGGCGAAAATGATGCCATGAATCGTCCGCAGAACCTGGTTGAGCCTGGTCTCTCCCGGTGTCAGCAGAAGGGGAATACCGCCTGCTTGGCGCACGGATTCCACGTATCCGTCGGGAATATAATAGCCTCCTTCATCCAAATTTCTATAGACTGTGATTCCAATCAATGCTGCCATCTCTTTTTATGCCCTTTCAAAATAACGTTTACGTTCCCAGGCGGTGACCACTTCGTCAAATTTCCGCTGCTCTGTTTTAAAAAAATGTCGGTAATGATAATACACATCAGGACCGAATGCGTTGCGCACAAAATGACTTTTTTCCATGCGCTCAATTGCTTCGTTCAGTGTTTTTGGAACCTGTTTCATTTTGGAAGCAGTATAGGCATCTCCTTCAAAAATCGGTGGTGGTTCAATTTTGTTTTCGATGCCCTCCAGACCGGCGGCCAGAGTAGCGGCAAAAGCCAGATAGGGATTACCGTCTGCACCGGGGGCCCGGCATTCGATTCGCAGCGACGGTCCATGTCCGATAATACGAAAGGCTGCCGTGCGGTTATCATAACTCCAGGCGATACCGGTCGGTGCAAAGGAACCGGCAACAAAGCGTTTATAAGATGTCGGATAGGGTGCATAAAAGACAAAGATCTCTGCAAGGCGCTTCATCCAGCCACCCAAAAACCAGCGAAAGATATCGGAGCCTTCAAGCGGACCGATTTTTTTCCTGCCGGGAAACAGGGGCTTACCGCTTTTTTTATTACGCAGGCTGACGTGGAGATGCATACTGGAACCGGCATACTGTTCATCCCATTTAGCCATAAAGGTGATTGCATGTTCCTTTTGAAAAGCAATCTCTTTGGCGGCATGTTTGTAAAGTGTATGGCGGTCGGCCATTTCCATAAAATCCGCATAGCGTAGATTGATCTCCTGCTGACCGGGACCCCATTCTCCTTTGGAAAATTCTACCGGGATTCCGGAACGGTCCAGGTGATGGCGGATGGCGCCGATCACCACTTCTTCCTTGGTGCCCTGCAGAAGATGATAGTCTTCGATATAGTGGCTGAAGGGCTCGAGATTGTTATACTGCTTCTCCGCTGCCTGATCAAAACTGTCCTTAAAAACGAAGAATTCCAGTTCCGATCCCCCCATTGCCACATATCCCATTTTTGCCGCCCGCTCGACCTGTTTCTGCAAAACAGTGCGCGGGGCGATCTCCACCAACTGATCGGACTCCTCTTCATAAACGTCACAGAGGATGATCGCTGTTTTTTCCAGCCAGCTGGCGATGCGGAGGGTGGAAAGTTGGGGCACGAGGCGTATATCCCCATAGCCTTCCGCCCAGCTGGCATACTTATAACCGGGAATAGGATCCATCTCCATATCACAGGCCAACAGATAATCACAGGCGTGCATGGAATCATCCAGCACTTCCTCAAGAAAGAAGCGTCCGGTGATTCGTTTGCCTAACAAACGCCCGTACAGATCGGGGAAGGCGGTAAGAACAGTCTCGATCTGCCCCTCCTCAACCATCTTCTTCAAGGTCTTCACATCTATCTTCCCAGGGATGTTGTCGTTATCCATATATACTCCCCCCACCTAGAGATTTAGGATTGTGTTACATTTTATTTTAACCGCAAAGACGCAAAGGATTTTTATTGTTTTTAGATTTGAGGCTTCGGTAATTATTTGTCTAAAAGGTTTAATTATATGTATCCTAAAAAAATCTGGAAATTGATAATTTTAAGTTTTAACCGAGAATTCATCCTAACCTAAAATCTAGAACCCTAAAATTTTTTCTTTGCGGTCTTTGCGGTTTCAATAGTCTTTGCGTCTTGGCGGTTAAAAAACACTGCTCCTTTACCAAAGATCTATATATCAGGCAAACTAAAAAACACCGACTTGAGATCACTATAATGATCCAGCGCGGCCAGACCCAGCTCGCGGCCGACACCACTCTGTTTCACCCCGCCAAAGGGCGCTTCCATATGCACACTATGACCGGTATTGACCGATATCACCCCCGTCTCTACCGCCTTTACCACGCGTAGTGCCCGCTGCAGGTCCTTGGTCCACACCGATCCGGAGAGCCCATAGTTCGACCTATTGGCGATGCTTACTGCCTCCTCTTCATCTTTAAAGGGAATGGCACAAAGCACCGGCCCGAATATTTCTTCCTGAGCGATGATCATGTTGTTATTGACCTGGCTGAACAGGGTTGGCTGCAGAAAATTTCCTGCGGAGAATTTGTCATCATCAGGGATTTGACCGCCGGCGATAATCTCGGCACCCTCTTTGATCCCCGTTTCCACGTAGCCATAGACAAGCTTACGATGTTCCGCTGTGACCAGTGGACCCATTTCCGTTTCTGTACTCAGAGGATCACCCAGTTTTACAGCCTTGAAAAGGCTGCTCAACTCACTCAAAAACTCATCATATATTGACGCTTCAATCAGCAGCCGGCTGCGCGCACAGCAATCCTGCCCGGCATTGCCGAGGACACTCCAGACGGCTCCGCTGAGGGCATTCTCTCTATCTGCATCAGCAAACACGATATTGGCTGACTTTCCTCCAAGCTCAAGTGTAACCCGCTTAATATCATCAGCGGCTAATTTCATGACCTGTGTACCTATCTCCGTCGATCCGGTAAAGGAAATTTTACGTACCTTCGGATGTTTGACAAGCGCTTCTCCGGCGGCTGAGCCCGGGCCGGGAACAATATTCAGTACCCCCTCCGGCAATCCAGCTTCCAGGGCAATCTCACCGATACGCAAGGCGGTCAGCGGTGTCTGGCTGGCCGGTTTGACGATAATTGTGTTTGCCATGGCCAGGGCGGGTGAAATTTTCCAGGAGGTGATGGCAATCGGAAAGTTCCAGGGAACAATCAGACCGCACACACCGATTGGTTCGCGAAAAGTCATGCTCACACCCTGTGCTGCAACAGGAATAGTCTGTCCACCGATTTTATTGATGACCCCCGCATAATATTCAAAACAGTTGGCTGCCAGCTGTACTTCATCCTCTGATTCGCGGATCGGTTTGCCTACGTTATTGCTTTCCAGCCTGGCCAGTTCATCGGCATTTTCCCGGATCAGCTGAGATATTTTGAGTAGTATAGAAGTCCGCTCACGGCTGTTCATCTGCCGCCAGGGTCCTTCATAGAAAGCACGATGAGCAACTTCTACTGCCAGGTTCATGTCTTCAACTCCCGCTTCTGCCACCTCAGCCAGCAGGTTACCATTGGCCGGATTCATCAGTTGTCTAACTTTGCCGCTTGAGGCATCTATCTGTTTGCCATCGATCAATAATTTTTTTTCTAAAATTGGATTGTTCATGTGACCTTCTAAGATTGTATGGTTAGAAATTGGATAATTGAGTGTGAAATTCTGTGATTGCAAGATAATATTTCATCAGGATAATTACAATCTAAAAACAGGAATGGTTTTAATTTCTCTCACCACTGTCGGTAAGTATAAAAAAAATAAATAACACCTCAAATGTGCCCGCTGTAGGGGCGATCCGTTGGGTCGCCCATACTCCGCAAAATACATCACACCGGCATATTCAAATATATTAATATTTCAAAAATCATTATATTTAAATTATATGGTATATAAGGGGCGAGCAAACCTCGCCCCTACAAAGGACTTCTCTTCATATTTATTACAACTTGGAGATTTAAATGAGAACCAAACTATTAAATCTAACGCTTTCCACCCTGATCGCTATAATTTCAATAAACTGTACTTCATCGAAGGAGTTAATCATGGAAAATCCCGGGCAACACCCGCTCGTCTTAGAAAAAGAGATCACGAAAACAGTCAAAGCGAACTATCTGCTTTATCTCCCTGAAAATTACACAACTTCAACAGAGAATTTTCCGCTGATTTTATTTCTCCATGGGGCCGGGGAACGTGGTAACGATATCAGCAAGGTTGAAATACACGGTCCTCCCAAACTGATTGCCAGGGAGGGAAAAGACTTTCCATTTGTAATCGTTTCTCCGCAATGCCCGGAAGATGACTGGTGGCCCAGCGGAAAGCAACTTGATGTATTAAATATCTTGCTGGACGATATCATTGAGAATTATCGTATCGATACAGACAGGATCTATCTCACCGGTTTGAGCATGGGCGGCTACGGTACCTGGGCCCTGGCCGGGGCAAATCCTGAGAGATTTGCGGCGATCGCTCCTATCTGTGGCGGTGGCAATCCATGGGATGCACAAAAGATTGCGCCGATACCGACCTGGGTTTTTCACGGCGCAAAGGACCCGGTGGTTACTCTTGACAAATCGGATGTCATGGTGGAAGCCTTATCCAAGGCAGGAGGTAATCCCAAGTATACGGTTTATCCCGAAGCCGGACATGATTCCTGGACCGAGACCTACAACAATCCCGAGCTGTATGAATGGTTCCTACAGCATTCGTTAAAGTATAGATAGTCGGAATAACTAGAAGTTTTTTTAACCGCAAAGAAATAATCTAATTGTTTTTAAGACGGCCATTCAAAAATTTGCCATCTAGGAGCAGGTGAAGAAATTTCGATCAGAAAAACATACTGTCTGAGCCACGCGAAAGCGGGGCGAGTTTATGTTTTTCCGAAATTTCTGAGGCTGCTCAGGCAAATTTTTGCTGGGCCTTGATTTTTTGGTCCTTTTTGATCAAGCAAAAAGGACTTAAATAATAAATTTTTGGTCCTTCAAAAAGTAGGCCCCCGGAGGGAAAACCTTGATTTTTTGGTCCTTGCCGGTGAATTTGTGGATGTGAAGAAAATGGTTTTGTTACGCTGATCTGATTTCTCGCAGCGGCGCAGCGAAACTGCTAGGTATTAAACACGAAGGCCACGTAGAGCACGAAGATATTTTTATATTTTGAATTTACAATACTTAATTGTTAAGATTTGTTCCATATGTATTGTCAGACATTGAAATACTAAATATTTTTCTTCGTGGCATTCGTGTTCTTCGTGTTAAAATCTATTCTAACGACCAACCATCATTATAAGGCGTGTGCAACAATTCATTTGCCTCATCAAGATTCGTGAATTCCCCGTCATCCCCATCCCATTCCAATACTGTGTTATACTGCTGAGCGAGGATTGCAATATTGCCTAACAGCATCATTTCAGTCAGACGGGCTGAGTATTCAAAATCCGTTGTGCTCTTGGTGCCAGTCTTGATGGCATCGATCCATTCCTGATGAATGCCGGGTGATCGCGGGATGGTCTTTTTAGGACGGGTATAAGATTTCATAAATGATTCCGGAACCAGTCTTGGATTCCTGCCATAAACCCCATGCATCAGGATCCCTTTAGTTCCATAAAACAATACGCCCCCCTCTGAATCACCCAGTTTACGTCCTTCCTCAAAATTTTCCGGTTTGGGTGGAACTTCTCCGCCGTCCCGCCAGACAAACTTGATATCCGGTTTACCGTTTTTACCTTCAAACATCCAGGTGACTAGTGATGTGGTCGGAAACGATTCATCACTGAATTTTGATGAAGTAGCCTGAACGGTTTTTGGACTGCCCAGATCAAGGGCCCAGAAAGGATGATCTATAATATGTGCACCCATATCGCCTAAAGCGCCGGTACCAAAATCCCGCCAACCCCGCCAGTTAAAGGGGTGATAGGTTTCCGGATGCCATGGTCGTTTTGGACTTGGTCCCAGCCAGGATTCCCAATCCAAAAAGGTCGGTTTTGAAGGGGTTGCTGCCGGCCGTTGAATATCCCCCTGTGGCCAGATGGGACGATTGGTCCAGGCCTGTACTTCGGTCACATCGCCAATGGCCCCATCCCAGATCCATTCATTGATCAAGCGTGCCCCTTCACCGGCATGTCCCTGGTTTCCCATCTGTGTAATCACGTTATATTCTTTAGCTGCTTCGGCCAGTGTTCTTGCCTCGTGTACCGTACGTGTCAATGGTTTCTGGACAAAGACATGTTTCCCTCGCTGCATGGCCGCCATGGCAATCACTGCATGCGTATGATCAGGGGTACTGACTGTTACCGCATCAATATTCTTTTCTTCATCGAGCATTCGCCGAAAATCCTGATACTGGTTGGCCTTGGGATGCCGCTTGCGGGTCTCGGTTCCCAGGGATAGATCAACATCACAGAGGGCAACCACATTCTCTCCGCTTATGGCGCGGATATCCGATGTGCCTTTTCCGTCGATCCCCACACAGCCAATGTTCACCGTGTCACTCGGGGCCTTATATCCACCTCCACCCAACACATGGCGAGGAACGATGGTAAATGCCGCTGTGGCCAATGCCGATGTTTCAATAAATTGCCGTCTCGATACTTTTTTTTTCATGATATCACCCTATTTATATAGGTTTGGATGTCATCCCGCAGGGATCTATGTTCTTGTAGTTACAATTTTCGATGACAACGGCAAAGATCCTTTCAGAAAGACATCAGTAATTTCTAGCGTTTTCTCTCGCGGCGACGCCAGTCCTCCGGCGGGCAGGCAACGACGCTGCGTCTATTCTTCATGCTCTACGTGGACTTCGTGTTTTAATACATTTCACTGTATTGAAAAATCCTGTATTCAGAAATTTTTTTGAAAGTTAATTTTTAATATAATAGCTTGTAAATCCTTTTTCAATATGTAAAAGTATATGAACAATTAGTGAAATCGCCTCATTCTCAATAATAATTAAAAACTCTTCTCCTGGCCCTTTCTCTTTCAAAGAGAAGGGTGCCGAACCGCAACATTTTGTTACAAACTCCTCCTCTCTTCAAAAGAGAGGGGGCCGGGGGGTGAGTTTGCATAAACAACAACCTATACTAAAGGTGAACCGATGAAAAAATTTCATTTGTTTTTTGAAATTATCTTTCTTGCAATCATATTTGGATCCTCCGTCGCCCAGGATACCCTCTCCATTGTCGGTAAAAAATACGACATCGACGGATATGAATGGGTCTTTAAAAAGGATGGTGTCGTTTCAGTAAAAGGGCCAGAATCGCCAAATGGCATTGACGGTAAATATGAACTGGATGGTAAAACAGTTTTTGCCGCAGTAGGCCCTTATGAGATCACGGGAACTTTCGATGGAATTAATTTTGAAATAACAGGCATTGGTCAAAGTGCGAGCGCAGCTGCTGTTGCCGATCAGAGTGTAAATTATGAGGAAGTAAGAATCAGAGAGTTCAACATTGCCCTGCAAACCTATACCTATCGTAAATTCTCCTTCATGGAAGCCCTGGACAAGGCAAAAGAATTGGGGGTTACCCATATCCAGGCCTACCCGGGACAAAAACTGAATAAGGACGGGTCCGGCACCTTTGATGTGGACTTGTCTGCAGAAGACCGGGAGCTGGTAAAAAAGAGCCTGAAAAAGTTGGGTCTTACACTGGATAAATTTGGTGTTGCCAATGTATTTGATGAATCATCCTGCAGGAAATTAATGCAATTCGCCAATGATATGGGGATCTCGACGGTTGTCATCGAACCCGCTTATGATCTCTTGCCGCTGATCGACAAAATGGCGAATCACCATCAGATCAATGTGGCCATTCATAATCACCCTTCCCCGACACCTTACTGGCATGCGGGGATTACCTACTTCCATATCCATAATCTCAGTCCGAGAATCGGGATTTGCGGTGATACCGGCCACTGGACCCGTTCCGGAGTCACCCCCGCCCAGGCATTTAGATTGTTTAAGGGACGCATCTTTGATGTCCATTTGAAAGATTTGAATGAATTCGGCAACCGGGAAGCGACTGATGTTCCATTTGGAAAAGGAGCATCCGGAATCCGCGATATTCTGGCTGAACTCTCCTTACAAAATTACCATGCTACAATTACTATTGAACATGAAAAAGAAGAGGATTCTATGAATCCCGCCCCAGCGATTAAAGAGGGTCTCAATTATATCAAAAAGATAACCTATTATGAAGGGTATCATGAACTGCTAAGCCAGCGGAATGGTACCTACCATAAACACGGCTGGAATCACTACGGTCCCGGCTATTTTGAATTAGATCCGGAGACAGGTGTGTTGACCTCCAGCGGCGGAATGGGTCTGATGTGGTACAGTGAAAAGATGTTCGGTGATTTTATGCTGGATCTGGATTATAAATGTCTTGCAGAGGAAACCAACTCCGGCATATTCCTGCGTGTACCTGACGTACTTGTCAACAATGACTATATTTATAAATCGTTCGAGATACAGATCGACGATGCCGATTCATTGACCAAACATTCCACCGGCGCCGTTTATGACGCAGAAGCAGCCAAACTGAATGCGCAGAATCCGACCGGTGAATGGAATCATTTCCGGATCACCTTCCGCGGTGATGTGATCAAAGTTGAACTCAACGGACAGTTGATCAACCGCTGGGAAGCGGAACCGCGGGGTAAGATCAAGAGCTTCGCAAAAAAAGGATATATAGGATTACAGAATCACGACAGCGATGCGAAGGTCAGCTTTCGTAACATATTCGTGAAAGAGTTGAAATAGCTCTTATCCGCCAAGATCACACCAGTGGGCGGATTCGCCTTCCGGCGAACGCTAAGACTATTGAAACCGCAAAGGAAAATTTTTATTGTTTTAAATTTTAGCCTTAGAATGATTCTTGCTAAAAAATATTTAGAATAAATATCCCGAATTAGTCGGGACCAGGACTTTTTGCCTACTTTTTGGTCCTTCAAAAAGTAGGCCCCCGGTCGAAGATCCTGAGCATCGGGGAGGTATACTTTGCGCTCTTTGCGGTTTTAAAAAGTCTATCGAATCAACACCATTTTACGGACTTGCACAAACTCACCAGCCTGGAGATTGTAGTAATACACGCCACTAGCAAACTCCGTGGCATTCCACTCAACCTGATAAACTCCCGCAGCTTGACGCTTTGATACCAGAGTTGCCACCTTCTGTCCCAATACATTATAAATACTTAAATCAACGTAATTCGTAATTGGTAATTCGTAATTGATTTTCGTAGTTGGGTTGAACGGATTCGGATAATTCTGATACAATTTGAACTCAATCGGATTCTTGACCATTTCTATACCCGAGACAGGTTCGACAGCTGCGATATCCATAATGCGCGGAAGGTGATCAGAGGCTAGATTTGTATCATCCCTCAACAACCCGTGTCTGTCAAGAGCACTGTCTGACATGGCCAGTGTATTGAGTACGTAATGATTACCCGGTTCA
>Ga0209536_100010915_pt1 | contig 13347 bp, 10 predicted proteins | sample DeeMarSeWOR28_12_FD_187461 | JGI IMG/M metagenome (GOLD analysis project Ga0209536, IMG submission 187461) | Marine sediment microbial communities from White Oak River estuary, North Carolina - WOR-2-8_12 (SPAdes) (version 2) | ecosystem: Environmental > Aquatic > Marine > Intertidal zone >...
CGCCATCACGGATGGCCTTGGTCGAGATCGCCGCGAGATCCGATCCCGTCGAGGGCTCCGTCATCGCGATGGCCATCAGGCATTCGCCCGCGATCGCGGGCACGAGCCAGCGCTGCTTCTGCTCCTCGGTCGCGAAGCTCGTCAGATACGGCAGACAGATATCGGTGTGGAGGGACGCCTGGAGCGCGTGCAGCCGCAGATCCGCCAGCTCCTCCATGATGATCGCGTCGAACAGGAAGTCGCCCCCTGCGCCGCCGTATTGCTCGGGTTGATTCGCGCCCAGGAAGCCGGCCTCTCCCATCTTCCGCCATGCGGACCGGTCCGAAATCCCCTTCTCGTTCCAGGCCTCGGCGTGCGGCAACAGCTCTGCCTCGGCAAAGCGACGAAACTCCGAACGAAAGAGCTCGTGTTCATCGCTGAAGATCGTTCGCTTCATCGGTCTCCCTTTCGAGACGCCGCCGGAGCCGCCCCCTCTGGAGCACTGCCCGATGCGTCTTCGTGCCGCATCGACCCGGGCGTCTCCGGCATCTCGGCACCGAGCATATCCCGCACTCGCGCCGCGACGCGTTCGACCTCGGACTCGACCGGCGGCGCGAAGCTCTCCAGATCAGAGGCCCGGATCGGTGCGCGAAGCAGACGGGCATGACCATTGCGAACCAGACGCCCCCGCAGCGCCTCGACGTCCCGCCTCGGGCGCACCCATCCCCGGTCGATCAAGCGCGCACAGAGCAGCTCGAGACCCTCCTGGGGTCGCGTCGTGCCCCGGTCGTTGGCAGGCCGCGCCTGGGCCCGGTCGACGACCGCCGCAACCAGACGATCGCGCAGGCGTGACCAGAAACGCTGGCCGGTCGGAAGCTGAGGCGACAGAAAGACGGGCCGGCCCGTCGCGCAGATCTCGGCCAGCGTCGTCTCCCCGAGCCCCGCCATCACGAAGATGTCCGCGGCCTCGAGAATGGCCGGCCACGCGCGCTCACCAGGCCGCTGATCGCGGGTCTCGTGGTGCACCAAGGCCACCCGACCGACGCCGCGCAGAGCCCCCTCGAAGATCTCTCGACGCGTGTGCCGGCTGGCAGAGACGATTACGGCGGCGCCGAGGTCGGCCGCGCTCTCGGCCACCAATCGCCCCATCGCCTCCGCCGACCTCCTGTCGAGCCCCAGGCGATCGGTTCCACTACCGAGCAGCAGCGCGAGCTTCTTGCCCGGGATCGCGTCGAGCCGCTCTCGCCAGCGCTCGGTTCCGGAGCCGAAACGGGCGGCCTCGGCGGATTCTCGATGCGAGACGAGAGGGCGATCGGTCTCGATGCGATTCGGATGCGGAAAGAGCATCACGCTCCTCGGCGTGACCGCGAGATCCACACCGTCGACCGGCGTCGCCGCCTTGGCACCGAGCGCCACGACCCGCGTACGGCCCCGCGAGACGGCCCTCACCCAGCGTGCCACCGGTGCCACGCGGCGCCCCGCGACGATCAGCAGGTCCGGCCACGGCGGCTCGAGGCGCAGCCGGCCGCCCCTCGGCTCCTCGAGTCCGCGCAGATGCGCGCCCCGGCTCACGAAGGGCAGTCGGGACCAGAAGCCGAGGCGGGGCGATAGCGACCGGACCGGCCAGGCAAGCGCCGTAGCCAGGGCGTTGACCTGCGCCTCGTTGCCGGGCTGGCGGTCGGTGAGGGTCCAGACGACTGGCGGCGTCTCGTCGGGCCGCGGCCCCCCGGACCGGATCGAGATCCGGTCCTCGTCGAAGGCGAGACCGCGCGCGCAGATCAGCTCCCAGGGCACCCCGGGATGCCTCTTCGAAGCGGCTTCGAAATGCGACCGCCACCAGTCGAGCGTGTGCGTCGTTCCCTGTGGCGGCAGCAGGAAGCGACGACGTGGGGCGGATTCGGGGGTGCGAACAGCGACGAACACGAAACGGTCGGCGCGCTCGAACAGCGACTCGATGATCCAGGGGACATCCCAGACCGGCAGGTCTTCGAGCCCATCGAGGCATAACACGCCGTCGAAGCGTTCATCCTCGTCGAGGCCGGAGAGCCATTCGAGCAGGCCCAGCCGGCGCTCCGATTCGAGACCGAAGCGGCCCGGGCTCTGCTCGTCATCGCCACGCAGGTCCGGTTGGACCTCGACGAGACTTCGCGCCTTCGTGCGGCGGGCGAGCCGTTCGACCGCCGCGGCGACCTCGCCCGTTGCGTCGATACCGCTGCCCATGTCGCTCCGCGGCAATGCCCGGAGTGCTTCTACCCTCTCTCCGAACGCGCGACTCGGAGCCGATCGATGGAAGAGCTCGAAGCCCTGCTCGATCGCCTCACGCTCGAGATCGTGCCAGATCTGCGTATAGGAGCCCTTCTGGTAGACGAAGCGCTCGGGAAAGGGCCGCCACGGCTGGGTATGCAAGGTCGTATAGTGGAGTAGATGACTGCGTCCAGGCTCGAACTCTTCATCCCGCGCGTTCCAGCCCGGATCGAGGTCGTCCCGCAGCCCGGTCTCTTTCGAAGCCTTTCGAAGCAGCGAGCGCTTCCAAGCGTGTTGCGCCTCGTGAAGCGTCCAGACGGGCGCCATGCGCTCACAATCGATCAGCATCACGCTCGACTCGGTATCCGAGATCGATAGGTAGGCGGCCTCCCCGAGCTCGAGGTCGAAGAGCTCGCCCGGATCGGTCAGGTAGATCTGATCTTCGTCGTTGTAGATCGCGCGACCCCGCCCGCCCTGGAGCGCGGGGATCGCAAAGCGATAATTCGTGAAGCCGGTGGTCCAGCCCCGGCGATCGAAGCCCGGAAGCTCGGACAGCAGGAAGATCCGGACCGTTCGGGCCGGGTCGCGAACCTTCTCGATCGACCATCCGAAGACGCGATTGGCGCGGTACTGAGCGGGCTCCGTTCCGAGAAATATGTCGACCGGAGGCTTCGGCGACGGCTCGACTCCGGGGCGCGGCGCGAGCACGACGCACTCCATCGAATCCCGAATCGCCCGGGCTTCTCTGCCATCCCCCGTCGACGGCGCGGACCTGGACTGTCTGGAACGATCGGACATGGATCGGATCCTCGTCGGCTCCTCGGCGGACGTGGCCGGGGAGTGGGCCTCGCGATGCGTCAGCCCTCGATGGGGGGGCCAGCAGTCTACATCACGCCGTTCGGGACTCCCGGCTCACTCCGTGCCCACTGCGCCGCCAGGCAAAACCGCAATCTTTTCAAACAGATACCGACCCGAGGGAGCGGTCTGGAGGGATTCGCTGGACTCGAGTCCTAGATTCTCGGACATATCCGGTCATACTTAGGCCGCGAGTTGGTCTGCAGGTGGTCGTCGTGGGGGTGGGACGAATCATCAGCGGGTCCCGATCGGAACCCGAGTGCGAGACTCGTGCACCCCCGCCGAAATAGACAGACAGACTGCCGGATGATCGAGATGGTCTGGCCAATGCCCGCCATGGATCGTCTCTGCTCTCGAATAGGGGAGAGCGGGGACCGCGACAATCCGCCAGAGGATTGTCCGGTTTCAGATTGAATACAGCCCGCTCGGTCTGGGGAATACTCCTCCAGGCGGCTGAGACGAGTGACACGGTCGAAGACCTCGTAGAGATGCTGGGCCGGACCAGGCCTGGCAAGATCAAATTACGCGGTCTGGACGAGAGGCCGATAGGGACTAGCAAGGCGCGCCAAGCGACCTGCAGAGAGACCAGGAGAGAACGCGAATGCGGATTGGCAATATTCCGGTCGGCGACGGAGCACCGCTGGTATTGATCAGCGGACTCAACGTGATCGAGAACGAAGCAGACACCGTCGAGGTCGCACGCACGCTTCAGCAGCTCGCGGAAAAGCACGGCTTCCCGCTCGTTTTCAAGGCGTCCTTCGACAAGGCCAACCGGTCGAGGCACGACTCCTTTCGCGGCCCCGGAATCGACGAGGGATTGCGGGCGCTGAAGGCGGTGAAAGCGGAGACGGGGCTGCCCATCCTGACGGACGTCCACGACACCGAGCAGCCGAAGATCGCGGCGCAGGTGGCCGACATCATCCAGGTTCCCGCGTTTCTGATGAGACAGACGGATCTGATCGCCGCATGCGCGGCCACGGGTGTTGCCGTCAACGTGAAGAAAGGCCAGTTCATTGCCCCGCACGACATGTGCCACGTCGTCGACAAGCTCAAGCATTTCGGCTGCAGCGAAATCCTGCTGACCGATCGTGGCACCTGCTTCGGCTACAACAATCTCGTCACGGACATGCAGGGCCTGGTCGCGATGAGGGAATTTGCGCCGGTCTGCTTCGACGCGACGCACGCAGTGCAGTACCCGGGTGCCAACGGCGGGTCCTCGGGCGGCGATCGGCGATATGTCGCGCCGCTCGCACGCGCCGCGGTTGCAGCCGGAATCGATGCCCTGTTCATCGAGACGCATCCCGACATCGAGGCGGCGCCCTGCGATGGCCCGAGCCAGATCAGCTTCGAGGAGCTCGATCAGCTGCTTCGAGAGGTTCGCGCGATCGAAGATGCGCTCCGTGATGCTCGCCGCGAGACCGCCTCCGCCTAGCACGAATAGAGACGGGGCTCGCGCCCGGCGCAGGCGATGCGCCCCGATGCCTCGGTCACTCCGATGCGAACGGTGAACGCGATTTCAATCGACACCCGTGAAGCGGCGCAGCGTGATGCAAACCTCGTGGCGCCGCGCTGCGCGGTAGTCCTGGCGGGACGTCGCAACGCGGATGACCCGCTCGCGGATGAAGCCGGGGCGACGCATCGCGCCCTCCTCGACATCGACGGGGCCCCCATGCTCCTTCGTGTCGTACGCTGCCTGCTGGCACGGCCGGGGCTCGACCGCGTCGTCATCAATATCGACGCCCCCGAGCTCCTCGACGCGATTCCCGAAATCGTCGACCTGAGGGAGCGGGGCGCGATCGAGATCATACGAAGCACCGACTCGCCGAGCAGGAGCGTGCTCGAGAGCCTCGAGCACGCGGGTCTCGATCGTGCGCCCGTGCTGGTGACGACCGCCGATCATGCGCTGCTCGATGATCCGATGCTCGACGCCTTTCTCGAGGCGAGTGCGCACGTCGCGGCTGACCTCACCGTCGCGCTGGTACCGAGCCGGGCGATCCGCGCCCGCTTCCCCGAAGCCAAACGAACCTATCTCCGTTTCCGGGACGAAGCCTATTCGGGCGCCAACCTGTTTCTGTTCCGGAGACCCGAGGCGCGTCAGGCCGCGCTCTTCTGGCGGCGCGTGGAGAGTGAACGGAAACGGCCGTGGCGGATCGCTAGAGCGTTCGGGTGGACGAATCTCCTGCTCTTTCTGCTCCGGCGCCTCGATCTCGACACGGCGCTCGAGCGGGCCTCGCGCGTCGTCGGCGCGCGGGTCGCGGCGATCCCCCTCGAGATCGCCGAGGCCGCCGTCGACGTCGACAAGATCGAAGACCTGGTGCTGGTGCGGCGCATCCTCGACGAGCGTCGGGCCGACTGACCCCGCTTCCCGAATGACGCGGGCAGCGATTCGATCAGGGTTCGACGACCAGCGCCTCTTCGACCCGACCGAACTCCCGCCGCGCGAAATCGTATCCACGGATCTCGGCGTGCAGCTCGAAACGAGGCCGCCCCGGCTCTTCGGATTCACGAGGAGTCGCGGTGTAGACGTGGTACTGCGCCATCTTGTCGGGCTTGCTCCCGACCTCGGAAGACGACGGCACGCCGATGATCGGAATTTCGGATCGAGGACCGGGGACACGATTGATTCGCCGGCGATGTTTGTGACCGTGGAGCACGAGCTCCGCCCCGGCCCGAGCGAGAACGCCGCGCAGCGCCTCTCCGTCCCAGAGCGCTCGGCGAGACGGCTCTCCCTTCGCGGCGACCGGGTGATGGATCATCACGACCCGGCAGAAGCCCCGATCGCCGAGCAGAACGAGCAGACGTTCAAGCCGCTCGAGCTGTCGTTGACCAAGCCTGCCGCCGGCGCGAAAGATCGGCGTCGGAATCGACGAACACAATCCGATCGTGGCCAGCCCGCCGGAGATCCGAAGCGTCGGATAGTCTTCGTGGCGCGGCGCCAAGCCCTTGCCAGGCGGGGCAGACAGGCATTCCGCGAGCTCCGGATCGAGGCTCGAGAGCTCGTCGCCCGCCAGGTATGCGGCCCAGTGGTCCCACGACACGCTGGCTGGCACCGACACATAACAATCGTGATTCCCCGGGATCAGGAAGACGTCTTCGGGTGGGCCGAGCGCCGCGAGCTGCTGTGCGGCGAGCTTGAACTCGCTTTCGAGTGAAACATGCGTCAGATCGCCCGTCACCAGGATCCGATCGACGCCCAGCGAGCGAACGTCTTCGAAGGCAGCCTCGAGAATCGCGACGTCGTGCTGACGGCGCCGGTTGAGGCCCCAGGATGCCCATCCCGACACACGCTTCCCGCGCAAGAGCGCCAAGCCGGCACCGGCGAGGGTCGTTGCATGCCAGTCGGATAGGTGTGCGAAACGAATCGAATCGCTCAATCCCTCGATCTCCCGGAACCCGAATGCATCCACCACCCCTTCACGCTCGCTCCGCAAACGATCGCCCGCGGCCTCCGTCAGAACACATCGGCCGATCGGCCGCTCGCTGGCACACCCACACGGCAGAGCAGAAGCGCAGTTGTGATAGCCTCGATCGCTCCTCAGTGCCGCCCATCGATCTGCGCCGACCCCAAGGAAGAGCCCGTGAGTAGGAAGCGACGCGAGGTCCGACGCGAAGACGGAGTGCGCCGCCGTGCGACGCCTCATCACGGCATGCTGTGCGTCGTGCTGGCCCTCTCGCTGCTTCGGGCCGCCGCTGCGCTGGCGGGCGCACCGGAGCCCGAGCCCGACGATGGCCGCTGGGGCGCGGCTGTCGACGCCACACCCGATCGAGCAACACGCGCGGCACCCTCCGGGCTTCGGCCGGACCGAGCGGATCTCGAACCGGATCCCCGGGGCGCCCCTCCCCTCCGACCTGAGCCCCCAGCGCCGGCACCGGCCTCGGCCGAGCGGATCCCGACCCGACCCTCCGCTCCGCGCAAGGTGCTGGACCCCGCGGCGCGCCTGCTCCGCGAGGATGACGCCAGCGAAGCCTGGACGCTCTTCATCGAGCTCGAGAGCGGCCACCGCATCACCCAGCGGTTCCTGCTCTCGAACGCGGGGCCGGGCGAGCACAACGCCGTCGCGATCGGTCATCTCTCGGAGCCCGGTCGCGCGCCGTTTCGCTACGAGAACGGCCGTCGCCGGCCGCGCTGGACCCTCTCCGAGGATCGTCTGTTCTTCGACATCGCGGCCAGCCACCTCGACCTCCACCGTCCAAGAGGTGAGCTTCGGATCACGAAGGAAGACATCGAGATCCGGCTCTTCTTCGACTTCGCCGCGCAGGGTCCCTCCTCGCGGGTTCCCGCGGAGCGCCTGCCACCTGGCTACCACGTCGATGTGCTGGCGCTCGGCGCTGCCACGCAGGGATCCATCAAAGCGCCCTGGATGGATCGGCCCCTCGAGTCGAAAGGCCGCGCCTGGCTCGTCCATACCTGGACCGAGAAGGACGAATCCGATCTTCTGTCCCGACGCGTCGAGGTCTTCGGGCGGACGCGTCAGACGTCGTTCTACGGAATCCAGCTCGCGGGGCGGGGCGACTGGCAGTCCGCCTGGGCCCTCGCGAGCGACGCAGAGCATGGAATGATTGAGTCTCGAATCAATGTTCCGGGGCAATGGAATCAATCGGCGATTCGAGGCACCTCCTCTGACTATCCCCTTCCAGGAGCATTCCAGATCCGCGACGAGCCCTTCTCGGGGCAAATCACCCTCGGCCAGGAATGGCTCCGCTTCGACCCCCTCGAGGTCATTCCTCAGCCCTTCCGGTGGTTCATCCGAAGAAGTTCCCAGCCCCAGGAGGTCTGGGCGGATGCGCGGATCGAGGTTACGCTTTTGGTCACGCCGGAAATCCCACCCCTCCCCAATGCCGGCGAAACGACGAGCGCGAAGACCGTAGAGGGATCACGCTCAAGACGGGAGACTGAGGACGAGACTGCGAAGCGCAGTGTGACGGGTGTGGCATCCATCACATTTTTGAACCCGACGAGCCGCCGTTAATACCCAGAACGTGCGCACTTCGACGGAGCAGACGATCGATGACTCCGCGGCGCACACCGCGGATCACTCCACGGGAGTGAACTGAAAGAGCGGCTCGGCGGAGCGGCTCGCATCGGACGGCGAACGCCAGGTAGAGAACGCAGCTCGGGCTTCACTCGCGAACAGGTCGGATCCAATTTGCGAATCGGTGTCGTCAACAATTTGCGCGCGGGCAAGAGCCAGGAGCAGGTGAGCCGGATGCTCGGCTTCCTTCGAAGCCATCCGGACGTGCTGCACGTCGAGACCGAGAATGCCGGCGTGATGCCCGAGGCACTCGCCGAGCTCGCCCGACAGGAAGTCGATCTGCTCGTCGTCAATGGCGGGGACGGCACGCTGCAATACGTGCTGACCGAGCTGCTCGGAAGCGGGGTCTTCGGCGACCGAGTGCCACTGCTGGCTCCTCTGCGAGCTGGACGCACGAACATGAGTGCCATGGACCTGGCCGCCGATCGCGACCCGTTGCGCGGCCTCGAAGCCCTGATCGAATGCGCCGAGGACGGGCGGATCGCCGAGCGCGTGGAGCCTCGCCGGGTGCTTCGCGTGTCCTACGGCTACGGCGTCGAGCGTGCCGCCCAATACGGCATGTTCTTCGGCGCAGGCATCATCAAGCGCGCGATCGAGCTGAACCACCGCCTCTTCGACAAGGACGGGCAACGCCACCTGGTGGAGGGCGTGCCGGGCGCCACACTCGTCACTGCCGGTCTAATCGGACGCGCGATCACCGGGGACAAGTCGGGCATCTTGACTCCCGACAAGGTTCAGATCCTGCTCGACGGCGAGGAGGTCGCCCAGGGCGAGTTTCACCTCGTGATGGCCTCGACGCTTAGCCGGCTCTTCGCCCGCATGCGCCCATTCTGGGGACAGGGCCCGGGCGGCGTCCGTTTCACGTCGATCGCGGCGCCCTGTGAGAAGATCGGCAAAGCCGCCATCGGCCTGCTGCGCGGCAAGCCCGCAGACTGGGTCACGCCAGAAAATGGCTACACGAGTCGCAACGTCGAGAGTGCCGAGCTTCGAATGAACTGTGGCTTCACTGTCGATGGCGAGCTGTGGCAGCCCGACCCCGACCGCAGCATCGCGCTCTCCGCCGAGCGAGTCGTTCATTTCGTGAGAGCCTAGGCCCTTGCGCGAGGGTCCTGGTATTTCCCTCCGCAGGCCGCAGGATGCCGAGAGCCGCGCTTCAGGCGCGAGTCCACTCGCCCCTGGAGCGGGCCGCTCGCAGCCCCACCCAGCGAGCGAGCCGGCTCGCCGCTCTCGATCCATCCCGGGGCGACCTCCGACCTCGCGTGGCTGAACCGACCGAACCATGAGCGTCTCGGCTACCCATCTGGATTCGATTCGACTGCGCGTCCGCACCGAGCTGGAGGAGCCCGTCCGACCCGCGGTCGCCTGGCTCGCCGGCGAGGTCGCCGCACGGCACGGATCCTCGACGCTGGGCGTCCTCTTCTACGGCTCGTGCCTGCGCAAGGAAACCGATGAGGGCGTCCTCGATTTCTGGGTGATCGTCGACGACTACCGCACCGCCTACTCGAACCCGATCCACGCGCTGATCAACGTCATCGCGCCGCCGAACGTATTCTTCCTCGAGCGTGAGTACGGCGGTCAGGTGCTGCGGACGAAATACGGCGTCATCAGCCGACGCGCCTTCGAGGCCGCCACGACGCTGGCCGCCTGGCATCCCTACGTCTGGGCGCGCTTTGCTCAACCAGCCCGACTCCTCGAGTGCCGCGACCCTGAAGCCCGAGCGTTCTTCGAGCGAACGATCAGTCAGGCGATCGTCACCTTCGTTGGCCGCCTGGCTTGCCACCTCCCGAACCGCGCGGGCATGCTGCGGTTCTCGCTTCCAGCATTCTGGCACGAGGCCTTCCGCCGCACTTACGACAGCGAGCGGCGCCCCGAGGCCGAGGACTACAGCCGCAGCCTCTACGAGGCCGATGAAGCACGCTATGACGAGGTCGGAAGCGCCGCGCTCCACCATCTCACCTCGATCGGCCATTTCGAGTCCCTGACCGAGCATCCGAGATCCTTTGCGATCTCGATGACGCCCAGACGACTTTCGGGTCTACGACTCCGATGGAAGATCATGCGAAGCTATTCGAGATTCCTCGGACTCGTGCGGCTCCTGAAGACGGCGTTCACCTTCGGCGATTGGGTACCCTACGTAGTCTGGAAGATCGAGAGGCACACCGGCCGGAAGATCGAGCTCACGCCGCGCCAGCGTCGACACCCCCTGATCTTCGCGTGGCCGATCATCCTGCCGCTGCTGCTCAAACGAAACCTTCGTTAGGCGTCAGGTCGAGAGGCGCAAACGTGACGCCCGCGAGCTTCACGAGAGAGGCGAGGACATGGATCTACAGGGGAAGGCAGCCATCGTGACAGGCGCTGGGACCGGCGTCGGACGACAGACCGCACTGCAACTGGCCGAAGCTGGCTGCTCCGTCCTCGTCAACTACAGCCGCTCGAGAGAAGCGGCCGAGGCGACCGCAGAAGAATGCGAGCGTCGCGGAGTTCGGGCACTCGCGGTGCGCGCGGACGTCGCGAACGACCAGGATTGTCGCGAGATGGTCGCCCAGGCCGCGAAGGCCTTCGGTCGACTCGATGTACTCGTGAACAACGCCGGCCAGACGAAATTCATGGCACATGAGAACCTCGAGGGCCTGGACGTCGAGGATTGGATGCAGATCCTGAGCGTAAACCTGGTCGGCCCCTTCCTCTGCACCCGTGCGGCCCGCCCGCTGCTCGAGGCCGACGGCGGAGGAGAGATCGTGATGACCTCGAGCGTGGCGGGACTGATCGGAATGGGAAGCTCGCTGGCCTATTGCGCGTCGAAGGCGGGGCTGAACAACTTGACGATGACGCTCGCGAGAGCGTTGGCGCCTGCCATTCGCGTCAATGCGATCGCACCCGGATTCATCGAGGGCGATTGGCTGAAGGAAGGCTTCGGCAAGGCCTACGAGCCGCTCAAGGCCGGCATCCTCGAGAAGACGCCGCTACGGCGCGTCGCGACCCCCGAATCGGTGGCCGCCGGCATCCTCTCGATCCTCACGGCGCCCGACATGACGACTGGTCACGTCTTCCCCCACGAAGGCGGCGTCACCATCTCGATCTGAAGGAGCGCAGGTGTCGCATCGAAAGACCGTTCTGATCACCGGCGCCTCCTCGGGTCTCGGCGCGGCCATGAGCGAGCGCATGGCCAAGCTCGGCTGGCGTGTCTTCGGGACCAGTCGCAAGCCGAGGCCAGGCGACGGCGACGGGCTCGAGTGGATCACGATGGACGTCTGCGAGGATGCCTCGGTCGAAGCGGGGCTCGCCGAGGTCTTCGCACGCGTCGACGCACTCGACGGGCTCGTGTGCAACGCAGGTTGGGGGATCTACGGGGCGGTCGAAGAGACGGGGCTCGAACGGGCGCGTGCGCAGTTCGAGACCAACTTCTTCGGTGTCCTCAGGGTCCTTCGCCCCGTCCTCGCGCGCATGCGCCAGCGAGATTCGGGACGCATTCTACTGGTCGGCTCGCTCGCGGGTCGCGCGCCGATCCCGTTCCAGGCGCACTACTCCGCGTCGAAGGCGGCCATCGAGGCGCTCGCATTCTCGCTCGCGAACGAGATCCACCCCTTCGACGTCCAGGTCAGCCTGATCGAGCCCGGCGACATCAACACGGCGTTCAATGACGTGATGGATTGGGGCGAGCCCGATCCGGATTCGCCCTACGCCGAGCGATCCGCCGCCTGCGAGCGTGCGATCCGGGAGTCGCTGCCCAAGAGCCCAGGACCCGAGATCGTCGCGGATGCGGTGGCTCATGCCCTGACCTCGAGTCGCCCCCGGCTTCGCTATGCGGTGGGTCGCGAAGCGGCGCTCGTCGGCCTCGGGAAGCGCCTGCTGACGGATCGCCTGAGCCTGAAGACGATTCGGGATCATTTCGGAATCTGAGCCGCCGGCGAGGCGCAGTCGAAACCTCGATCAGCGATCGACGACCCGGTCGTAGCCGAGCGCCCGCAACGCATCGCGAACCTTGGTCGCCTCTGCGGCGATGCTCTCGGGTGAAGCATTCGCGTCTGCGTTCCCGAAATCCAGATCCGTCGGCTTCCAGATGCAGCTCACGTGGAGATGCACGTGGCGAACTTCGAGACCGAGGATCGTGAGACCCACCTTCTCCGGCTGATAGGCCGCGTCGAGTGCGCGGCCGATCGCATGCGCCACACCCGTGAGATGCTGCATCACCTCGGGCTCGAGATCCGTCCAGGAATCGACTTCTGCCCGCGGCACCACCAGCGTGTGTCCCGGCTTGAGAGGTGCGATGGTGAGAAACGCGACGCAGACCTCGTCCTTCCAGACGAAATGCCCCGGCATCTCGCCGTTGATGATCTGCGTGAAGATACTCGCCATCGCGCTGTCTCCCGTCCGGCCCCGAAGGCCTCGTGTCTTGCGATCGCGAAGCGTGCCTCACTCCTGCCCTTCCGAAAAGGCCTTGAAATGAGCTTGGCAGAGCTAGCCGAGGCCCAGCACGCCGACCACCTTCGCCCAGGTCTCGGGCAGCGAGTTCCAGAGGATGAAGACCAACACCAGCGGCACGACGAAGCGAAGCAGGAATCGCCAGATCGTGTGGATCACGAACGGCTGACTGCCCGCGCTCGCCTCGCCGATCGGGTCCGCCATGACCCAGCCTGTGAAGAGTGCGATACCGAGCCCGCCGCCGACCAGGAAGAGGTTCGTGGCGACGCTGTCTGCAAGATCGAGGATGTCGATGCGAAACGCGGACAAGGCGCCGGCCAGGGTGACGCCCGCCCCGCCGAGCAGCGCAGCCTTGCGTCGTTCCCAGCCGAAGGCATCCATCGCCGACGACACGATCACCTCGAGCAACGAGATGGCCGACGTCAGCGCCCCTACGACGAGAGCCACGAAGAACGCGCAGCCGATCACGCGACCGATCCCGCCCATGGCCGCGAAGGCCTTCGGCAGCGCGACGAAGAGCGCACCGATCGTGCCCCCCGAGATCTCGCTCTGCATGCCGAGAGCGAAGATCAGCGGGAAGACCATCAGGCCGGCAACGAAGGCCACACCGAAATCCGCGAAGGAGATCACGACGGTCTCACGCGCCAGGTCGCTGTCCCTCGGCAGGTAGCTCGCAAAGGTCAGGATCGCGCCCATGCCGAGGCTCAGGCTGAAGAAGGCCTGGCCAGCGGCGGCGACGACGACGTCGAGCGCCAATGCCTTCTCGAGATCGAAGTTGAGATAGTAGGCGTAGCCGGCCCCTGCCCCTTCGAGG
>Ga0209536_100010916_pt1 | contig 13346 bp, 9 predicted proteins | sample DeeMarSeWOR28_12_FD_187461 | JGI IMG/M metagenome (GOLD analysis project Ga0209536, IMG submission 187461) | Marine sediment microbial communities from White Oak River estuary, North Carolina - WOR-2-8_12 (SPAdes) (version 2) | ecosystem: Environmental > Aquatic > Marine > Intertidal zone >...
ATAAAAAAGAAACCAAGGATGGCGGTTGTTGTTGCAGAAGGTGCCCCTACATTGGCTGATTTGTACAATGACCGAAAAGTTAGATGGAACAGCGGAAACATTGACAACAGTATAATTAACAATTACTACGATGAAGTAGATCAAAAAGGAATAAAGGCGAAAACAAGAGCAAGCGCAATAGAGATTCTTAAACCCGTGAACTTGAAGAAAGCTTTGAGAACCCTAGACTTCACTGATGGTGTTGTAACTACCGTATCTGATGAATACATAATGGACGCTATGGCAATGGTAAGCAAAAATGGATTTGGTTGTGAACCCGCTTCAGCTGCAACAGTAGCTGGAACTAAAAAGCTAGTACAACAGGGAATAATTGACAAATATGATTCTGTAGTGGGAATTGCAACAGGTCATATTCTCAAGGACGTCAGCGCAATAGTGGATTACCATTTCAACCCAAACAATAGATTCGCTAACACTCCAATTACAGTCGAACCGAACATAAAAGAAATACTACAGCTTATAGACAATTAATCACCTAGGATTTTATGTTAAATCAAAATGGTAAACTGATAACTTTAGTGTGGTTTTTGTAACACATTACCATTTCTTCTTGAGTTTCGTCTTTCTTAAAATGAAAAATTTAAGTACAAGTCCCCTGCTTTTTAGGGAGTTAGGTGCCCTGGTAGTATAGTCAGGCCTAGTATAGGCGGCTGTCGCCCGCCCGACCCGGGTTCAAATCCCGGCCAGGGCGCCACACCTTTTTGTTAAATAAATTTACGTTAAGTTATTAGTTTAGAGAGTGCTAAATAGATAACCAAACAAGTCCTCTTAATTGGAATTTGTGGAGAAGGGGAATTTGAGAGAGAAATGTGAGGAAAAAAAACATGAGCCCACTTCACGTAGGAATATATTTGCCTTAGGTTTTGTCAGTTTTTTCACTGATCTGTCGAGTGAGATGGTCTTCAGTATTTTGCCTGCATTTCTTCTTGGGTTGCCTGGCTCTAGCAGAGCAGTGTTAGGGTTGATTGAAGGAACAGCTGAAGCATTGAGTTATGGCTTGCGAGCGGTTTCAGGGATTTTTTCTGATAAATTCAAAAAAAGGAAATTATTTTTTTTAATTGGGTACTCTTTATCGAATGGGATTAAACCTTTTTTTGCTTGGGCTAGAACCCCTATTGATGTTATGTTGATTAGGGTAACTGATCGAGTGGGTAAGGGCGTTCGCACTTCTCCTCGAGATGTTCTTCTTTGTGAGTCTGTTTCTGAGAAGCGACGTGGTGCTGCATTTGGATTGCATAGGACTCTTGATCAGGCCGGAGCTGTTGTGGGACCAGTGGCTGCTTCAGCGGTTATGATACTGTTGGGCTTCACATTCAGAGATGTATTCTTGTTATCGCTGATTCCCGGAACCATCGCATTACTTATTATTATATTTCTTGTTAAGGAACGGGCAAGCAATACTGTTCGAGAGTTTCGTTTATTTGAAGGCATCAAGTCGGTATTGAATGGTGACTTTTCGTGGCTTCTTGTTGTTGTCGGCATTTTTAGTTTGGGGGCATTCAATTTTTCTTTTGTTCTACTTAACGCAGGAGAGGCTGGGATTGGGGAATCGTTTATTCCTCTTGTTTACGCCTTGGTTAACATCTCTCATGCTGCTGTAGCTATTCCTGCTGGAATTCTATCTGATCGACTTGGCAAGGAGAAAGTAATGATTCTGGGTTATGGAGTCTTTCTTTCATCTGCCATTCTGATTTTGCTTCCTATAAGTAGCGTTGGTGCTATTTTGGTTGCATTGGTTTACGGTGTTTATCTTGGAATTGTTGAGACTGTTCAGCGGGCCTTAATTCCCGATTATGTATTACAAAACCTGAGAGGAACAGCTTATGGACTCTATTATCTCCTTGTCGGATCTGCATTCTTTGTTTCTAATTCTGTGGTAGGAAGTTTATGGGAGATCTTCGGTTCTTCAGTTGCCTCGACGTATAGTATAATCTTGTCAGTTGCAGCTATTTGTGCAATGTTTGTATTTGTTTCCAAAAAAATTAATAAAAAAGTGATTAATGATGGAAAGTGAAAAAATCAAAGAACATGTTAAAAAACGGTATAGTGAGTTAGCTAAAAGAAATTGTTCTAGTTGTTCATCATCTTGCAGCTCCTCATCTAGTTGTGGAATTCCTCCTCAGTACGTTGCTTGGAAAGTCGGTTATTCTCCTGGCGATATAGAAAATATCCCAGAAGATTCTCTTTTGGGTTTAGGCTGCGGGAACCCTGTTGCATTAGCAAGCCTGAAAAAAGGTGAAACGGTCCTAGACTTAGGTTCTGGAGCAGGTATCGATGTCTTCTTAGCCTCCAAGATGGTGGGACCCTCAGGAAGGGTTATTGGCATAGACATGACAAAAGAAATGATAGTTAGAGCTAAGGCTATCGCGTCCGAGCAAGGTTATACGAACGTTGAGTTTAGACTCGGAGAAATTGAAAACATACCTGTTGAAGATGAATCAGTTGATATTATCATCAGTAATTGTGTTATTAATTTAGCTCCAGACAAGCTGAAAGTATTCAAAGAAGCATACAGAGTTCTGAAACCGAATGGAAGATTGATGGTATCCGACCTTGTTTTGGAAACAAACTTGCCTGAGGAATTTAGGAACAGCTATGAAGCTTGGGCTGAATGCATAGCTGGTGTGCTGGAAAAGAGTGATTATTTGAACAAAATAGTGAGTGTTGGATTCAAGGAAGTAAAGGTTGTTTCTCAAAAACCATACACAATAAACATCAATCCAATGTTAAAAGGAAAAATAGTTAGCATTAATGTTAAAGCTCAAAAAAGTATCTAAGTTAAAAGCATATATCTGCTAACTTTAGTAAAATGTTTCAGAAATCTATTCAATATAGACGGTATTGTTTTAGGGAGGAGGAAATTAGGTATGACAACCAAGGATGAGATTACACCGGAAAACAAAACTTTGGTTGTCTTTGATGTTGAAGGCGTTCTAATACCTAAAAACAGGTATCTTCTTTTTGAGATTTCAAGGAAAGTTGACTTTTTTGGTTTCATCCGCATCATCGTCTTGGGTATCCTCTATGAAACTGGTTTGTTATCCCTTGAATCTGCGCTGAAAAGAATTTTTAAGATACTAAAAGGACTAAAAGAAGAAGAGACTTTTAGGCTCTACAAGCAGATACCCCTAATGTTAGGCACTGAAGTAGTTTTTGATGCATTGAATAAGAAAGGGTACTTGACAGCACTCATAAGTTCAGGTCTTCCTACTTCAGTAGTAGAGGATCTAGCCAAGAGACTGAAGGTAAACTTTGCTTATGGTATAGACTTAGATACCATTAATGGACGTTTAACTGGTAAAATAGGGGGAGACGTTCTCAAGTCTGGAGGTAAAGCCGTTGTTTTGCAGAGAATTCTTGAAAAAGAGAAACTAACCCCCCAAGACTGTATTATGGTGGCTGATGACCGAAACAACCTTTCTATGTTTCCTCTATGCAAATTGAGGATAGGATATAATCCTGATTTTGTTTTAAGTGCAAAATCTGATTTTGTGACAAGAGGCGGATTAACTGAAGTCCTGCTACCTATAACGGGAGAATCCATTACAGACGTTAATAATTCAATTTCAAGAAAGCGAGGAATCAGAGAGATAATTCACTTAAGCAGCTTTTTCACATCTTTTGTTTGCATATATCTGATAGGAAATCTTCTGGTGTCTTCTTTGATACTTGTTGTAGCCTTGTTCTATATCCTATCCGAAGTTTCCAGAGTAAGCGGAACAAGTCTGCCAATACTTTCATCAATAACTATGTATGCAGCAAACAAAACCGAATTCTACGAATTTGCAACGGCTCCCTTATATTTTGCTCTGGGAATAGCAATTTCTCTTCTTATTTTCCCCGAGCCTATAAGTTATGTTGCAATAACTGCCCTAACCTTAGGTGATGGATTTGCACACGTCTTTGGAATGAGGTTCGGAAGAACACGTCTTCCCTTCAACAAAGGAAAGAATCTTGAGGGGACCATATTTGGTTTCTTTTTTGCCTTCTTGGGTTCATTAATCTTTATTGACCCCCTCCTAGCTTTGATTAGCGCAACCTTTGGGATGATATTGGAAGCACTTCCCCTACCTATTAACGATAACCTAACCATACCACTAGGTGTCGGAATATTACTGATCGCGATCACCTAAGGCGAACAGGTATTTACGATAGAATTAAAAGATTAAATTTATCATATATTATCGACGCAACAAATTGTTAATATTCAACAAAAATCATTCAAGGAAGTTTTCTCTGCTTGGCAGATACAGGTAAAATTGAGTATAGACCAATCTCTGTTCGGGAAGCACTAACCGAAATGAAAGACGTTTCAGAGATAATGATTGATCTAGCATATTCGTCAGCTCTTTTCAACAGTCATGAACTTGCAGAAGAGGTCATGGAGCTGGAAAAGCGTGTGGACTACCTCGACTATATAATAAACATGAACACCATGCTTGCAACACGAGACGCAGAAGATGCTAAGCACCTAATAGCAGTAACAACAGTAGCTGCTGCTACTAACAAAATTTCGGATGCGGCAGCTGACATCGCAACTATTGTTTTGAAAGACATTGGAATACACCCCATCGTCAGGAAGGCATTCGAAAAAGTTGAAGAGAGGTTGGCACGAGCAATAGTTAGGGGCGATTCAATTCTTGTAAACAAGAAACTTGGAGATCTAGAATTGGCTGCCAAGATAGGGGTTGACGTTATAGCTGTTCGGCGTCACCGAGAATGGACGATAGACCCTGAAGATAAAGAGAAGATCAAAAATGGCGATGTTTTAATCGTGAGAGGAGCACCTCATGGTGTTGACGAATTGAAGGATCTTGCATCGGGTAAACTGAAAAAGATGGATGAATAAGGAAAGAACAGAATTGGCTATAACTGAGAAACATTTCAAAGAAATTGTTGATAAACTAGTGATTTTGAAAGACACATCTGAACTAATGATAGACCTCGCATATTCCTCATTGTTTCTCAATAGCAGATCATTAGCTGAAGAAGTTGAAGCTCTAGAAAACCATATGGATGACTTACACACAGAATTTGAACGGCTAGTTTTGTCTAGTGGTTTCACACCAAAAGAATCCAAAGACTTCCTAGGACTAATAAGACTGGGTGTAGTAACAGAGAAGATTGCAGATGCAGCAATGGAAATCGCCGACGTGGTACTCCGAGGATTGGAACCCCACCCCATCCTAAAACTTGTAATTGAGGAAGCAGAAGAAACAGTAACCAAAGTCCAAGTTTCAAAAGATTCTCCGTTGGTGGGAAAAAAGATTAAGGAAGCTCAAATCCAAGAAGAGACCGGAATGTGGGTTCTGGTTATCAGAAGAGACAATTGGTGGTTACGACCCCGGCCAACAACAATGATTAAAGCTGGAGACATTCTGATAGCTGCAGGGTATTCTGAGGGAGAAGCTGACTTCGAGACTCTTGCTTCTTGTACAAATAAACTAACTGAACAAGATTTGTAAAAAAACCTATTTGCTTTTCAGATGAAAAGCATCAGTACTACAAGAACAGCAGCGGTTGTGACTGTGTCTGCCAATGAGCTTTCGATTGGTATTACAAAATTATCTGGATTCCAACCTCGTCGAAAAGTGTAAATTGCCACAGTGTACGCAATGAAAATCATAACTAAAACGGCAATGACGTTTATTGTCAAGAGCTGGCTAGTGAATGTTAATATTGTTCCCAAAGTTTCTGTGCCGTTAATAACCGAAGACAACATTACATAAACTATAAACAAAATTATTGACGCTAACCATGCTCCACCTATCTCGTTTATGTGCTTTTTTATGGATAAAAATGAGGGTTTGAATAAACCTAAAGCAAGTTTTGTGGTAGCTGTTGAACCTATTATAGAACCAACTCCACCAATAGTACCAATTAATGCAGGGTAGACAGCAATTATACTCTTGCCTTTGGTTATTCCACTTATTTTATCTAGCAAAGAGCCTGTAATATTTACAATTATTGTCACAAATATTAGAGTTAACATAAATTCTCTTATCGTTTCGACAAAATTTTTTTCGCCAATGTTTTTTGCTACAATATAAACCACAAAAGAAATGAAAAATATATCCAGTATCCAAATCATATAACGACCTAAAATACCAGATGTAAAGAATAAACCCAAACTGAGAACGTAACACAAAGTATTGATGATATCAGATACAGGAGAAGCTATTGGATACACTATTATATCTGGATCCAACCCTCGCCTAAACGAAAGAACCGAAAAAAGCATCGTTAAAGGCGAAACAAAAACCACAGACAAAGCCATTGTTGCAATAATTACAGCCAATAACGGAACAAAATCTATTATAGCAGCATTCCACAGTATCACACCAAATATCCAAGTTCCAGCCCCAACGCTGATTCCGCTTACAAGAGCCAAAGTAATAATCACACGGAGAAGGGTTTGAAAATCCTTCGTGTTTTTGGTGAAAGTTGCCTTGATAGTTCCTAAATGCAATCCAGTTCCGAGGTGGCCACTAAAGAGACCACCTACAGCTCCTCTAACGCTCAGAATCCCCGGAAATAGAAATAATACCCACGGGACCTCGTCGATAGATAGTACACCTAGGTATAAAATAAGTAGAGTTCCGGTTAGCAGCCCAATTATATTAAATGATAATGATAACAGAGACTGACTCAGGCTGGCTTTTAGCATCTTTCCGGATAGAGCTCCAGCTATGTTGATCCTCGTCATCGGAGTCACTTCCATCCATCCAGCTTTGCCTCCTGTTTTCGGTATTCATGTTATTTGCATATCTATAGAGCATACCGCCAAGTGTGTAGAGTTCTTGATCCATTTCCGGATCGTCAGTCCTCCGTACCATATACACTTCTTTCTGTCGCTCCTACTATAAGGTAAATTCAATAAAAGCCCTTAAAGGCTTTTTTGTTTAATTACTACTTTAGATCTCAAGGTTTATGAGGTAAATAATAAAAAACAATTTCAGAAATATTGGGTAAACAGTTTCAAACCAAAATAATCTTGAAAATCCTTAGAAAAAAGTGATAGTTGGTTACCTAGAACCTTTTTACTCATGTTTTTTTGAGTTTTAGGCTTTTCATCAGATCCCGTTTTCGGTTTCTTACAGTAACCTCGGTCACGTTAGCAGCTTTTGCAAGTCGAGCTTGCGTAGTTTTCTCCTTTAGCATTCTAGCAGAAAGATAAAGTGCTGCAGCTGCCAATCCTGATGGGTCTTTTCCGGTGGTAGCGTAATTCTTCTTTGCTGCTCTTATCAGCTGAATAGCTAATCCCTCAACATCACTGGACATTTTTGCTTTATCTGCTACTTTCGTAACGTAATCAGCCGGGTCATCTATTGGCATTCGCATGTCTAAATTTCTTACGATTACACCATATGATCTGGCTATCTCTTTTGAAGTCCGTTGACTTGCTTCAGATATTTCTTTTAAAGTTCTAGGAAGCTTCGTGAACCTAACAGAAGCATAAAGTGCTCCAGCCACCATACCTCCTATACTGCGTCCACGAACTAGACCTTCGTTCAAAGCTTTTCTGTAAACAATTGCAGCCATGTCATGTACTGACGAAGGCATATGAAGTATGTCAGAAAGGCGTTGAAGTTCACTCATTGCCAACATTAGGTTTCTACTTTGTGATGCGTGAACTTTGGATCGAGTTTGCCATCTTCTTAAACGCCACATTTGTTGTTTGACTTTGGGTGAAAGAGGGCGACCTAAGGCATCTTTTTCAACACGAATGACTGTGGATAACCCTTTATCATAATGTGAATAATTTGTTGGGGTTCCTGCTCTTGCTTTTGAGTCTCTCTCTTGTGTAGTGAAGGCTCTCCATTCTGCTTCATGGCTAGGTAAATTCTCTTCTATTACTAATCCACAACGTCCACAGACATATTCTCCCATCTCTGAATCAAGAATTAGATCTGTGCTTCCGCATTCAGGACATCCGATTTTTACCAGCTGATTTGTCAAGTCATTTCCCCCGTTTTTTAATTATATATATTGTAGTAAAAGCAATATTTAAATATGACGTATGTCATATTTCGCAAAATAATCTTGATACTAAAAATATTAAAAATAACATGGTTTGCTTTTTATTTAAAGAGCTATCGGAAAATAGTTAGATAAAAATAAATAAAAATGAATTATATCTTCAATTTTCAATCTATAAAATGTTCTCTCTGGAGATCAATTTTGACTCTATTTTATGAAAATAAGCGTAGAATAATTAAATTAGCATAAGTTACTATCAGGAAATAGTAGATTGATTGAATGATTGAATTGGGGTATATCTGTTAATGTCTCATGAGAATGAAAGTGCCCGAAAAGAAATCGAAATCTTAAGAATTTTAAGTGAGTTTGCAACCCCTGTGGGTTCGACACTACTTAAACGTGAATTAAGAAAAAGAGGTTTTCTTCTAAGCGAAAGAACTGTAAGATATCATCTTCAGCTTCTGGAGGTAAAGGGTTTCGTATTAGGTCATAACCGAAGAGGTAGAACAATAACTCAACGAGGTCTTGAAGAATTGAGCAGATCACTTGCTACCCAAAGGCTAGGTTTCACTACTACCCGTTTCATGTCTTTAGCGTATTCAGCGACTTACGATCCTATTGAAGATTCAGGGACAGTCGTCGCGAATGTTTCATTACTAGACAAAAGTCTTCAGGAAAAAACATTGAATACAATGAAGGAACTTCAAAGCATGAATCTTTTATCTGCTCCATATATCAAAATATTGAATGAAAAAGAGGAATACTGTGATATATCTGTGCCAAAAGGAAAATTTGCCCTATTCACAGTATGCAACTTAACCTTGGATAGCATTCTTATTCATTCTGGAGTGCCCCTTTTCTTCAAATATGGCGGTCTTGTCCAAGTAGTAAACCGCAAACCCATTCGTTTCGTTGAGATAATTTCCTATGAGGGAACAACAATACCACCCTTGGAGGTGTTTGTTTATAGGAAGATGACTTCTATCTCAAGAATACTAAAAACTGGTTCAGGAATGTTACTTGCTACACTAAGAGAAATTCCTTCAGAAGCAAGAGAAAGAACGGTGAAAATTTTAGATGAACAGCAGAAAAAGGGATGGGGAGGAGTCCTTGTTTTGGGAGAACCTAACGAGCCCGTGCTTGGGATACCTGTAGGTATGGACAGATTTGGCATATGTATGGTTGGCGGAATAGTTCCTGGAGCAGCAATGGTGGAAGAGGGAGACCAAATTGTAACTTTTGCTCCTCACTGTTTCATTCCAATTGAAGAGCTGACCAAAATTTAAAATAATAAAGATTTTAAATGTTCCAAAGAAGCCTTTAAAAGATGCTCTCCTGCATTAAAGGACATGATGAGGAAGTGTCCATGAAATATGATGCAATTTTGGTACTGGACTTCGGTGGACAATATTGCAACCTTATCGCGAGAAGAGTTAGAGAAAACAAAGTATACTCCGAAATAGTACCATGTGACATAACTCCCACAGAAATCAAAGAAATAAACAAAAACATGAATGTAAAGGGTCTAATACTATCGGGGGGACCATGGAGTGTTTATGAGAAAGATGCTCCAATTTTTGATCAAAACATCTTGAAGATGAGTATTCCCATCCTTGGATTGTGTTATGGACATCAATTGATAGCTTACTTCTTGAATGGAAAAGTAAGTCAGGGCAAAACGAAGGAGTACGGAATAGCGCACGTTACTATCGATAAACCCGTAGGGGTTCTCAAAGAATTAAAAAGAAAAGAGAAAGTGTGGATGAGTCATGGGGACACAGTATATGAATTGCCCAAAGATTATGAGATGTTAGCATACACCAAAAGCTGTCCAATCGCTGCTTATCATCATAAAACAAAGCAAGTCTATGGTCTTCAATGGCACCCCGAGGTGATTCATACCGAAAACGGCATGAAAATGCTTTCTAATTTCATCTTTGAGGTTTGTAATTGTGAGGCAAACTGGAAACCTGAATCAGTCATTGATAAAGGGATTCAGGAAATAAGGGATATTGTTGGTGACGCAACAGCAATAATCGGTCTAAGCGGTGGAATAGATTCCAGTGTGGCTACTTTTATGGCAGCAAAAGCTCTTGGGGACCGACTTTTAGCGATTTATGTTGATCATGGTTTCATGCGTTTTAACGAAACAGAATACGTTGAAAGTACATTCAAGCTGCTAGGCGTTAATATTGTTGCGATTCATGCTAAGGAACGTTTTCTCAGGCGACTTGAATGTGTCATTGATCCTGAGGAGAAGAGAAAAATTATCGGAGAGGAATTTATCAGGGTTTTTGAGGAAGAAGCCCGGAAAATTGGTGCAGATTACCTTATACAAGGAACCATTTATCCAGATAGGATTGAATCTGGTTTCAGGAAGCATTCGGACACGATAAAGACTCATCATAATGTGGGTGGTTTACCCAAGGATATAGAATTTAAGGAAATCATTGAGCCGCTACGGGATCTTTACAAAGATGAGGTTAGAGAGGTAGCAAAGATTATGGGTTTGCCAAAAGAATTGGTTCGGAGGCAACCTTTTCCGGGTCCAGGTTTGGCAGTACGAATAATCGGCAAATTAACAAAAGAAAAGACTGAAATGACGAGGAAAGCCGACAAGATTGTTACTGATGAGATCGAAAAAACAGATCTTAAAGATTGCCTTTGGCAATATTTTGCTGTGCTAACAGCTACGAAAAGCACCGGAGTAAAGGGTGATTCTAGAGCATATGGCTATACTGTGGCTGTTAGGATTGTTGAAAGTAAGGAAGCTATGACTGCTGGTTTCGCAAGGATTCCATATTCTGTTCTTGAAAGAATTTCCACAAGGATAACTAATGAATTACCTCAGGTAACAAGAGTTGTATATGATATAACTCATAAACCGCCAGCAACAATAGAATGGGAATAAACCATAATCATTAGGATCTGTAATTGCCTATCTCGGTGAAACATATTTAATCAAAAACGAAAAAAAGAAATAGACGCTTGTATCGAGCTTACGACCATTAAAGTTGAGGTGCCCACGGGTTTAAGCACCATTTTGGGTATGGTTCATTTCATCAAACTATTGTAAGACTATAGCGAGGCTTAAGTCAACCCGTTCCATATATCCATTTTCGAAATTGATATTATGAATCCTCTAGATCGTGTCTAGTCTGAGATTAGAACACCCTACATTTGAAGGATCTCACAATTTAACTTAAATCAAATAGAATCTCGGTTTTAGGTAATGTAGCTAAAAAATGCAAACAAATATGGGAAATTGGTAATATTTATATGGAATGATAAACCACAAAAATATAGATTTGTAAGAATATTGTAATAAAATGAGGTGTTTTGTTGATGTCTCAAGTTTCTCTTCGTGTTGCTGAAGCCCAATCTCGTGATGTGGGTCGTGGAATAGCCAGAATTGACCCAAAGGTTGGTTCTGAAATCAGTCTTTCCGCTGGAGATGTTGTCGAAATCCATGGAAAGAAGAAAACTGTAGCAATTTATTGGCCTGGTTATCAGGAAGATGTTGGGAAAGGCATCATTCGTATTGATGGTTACACCAGAAATAATGCTGGTGCAGGAATAGATGAAAAGGTTAGCGTGAAAAAAGTTGAGGCAAAAGAGGCTAAAAAGGTCACTATTGCACCTACGGAACCACTGAGAATAACTGGAGGGGAAGAATATCTAAAGCAGATTCTAGAGAATCGGGTCATATCCAGAGGTGACCTGATACCGTTAGGAATTATGGGTCGAAGAATAAACTTGATGGTAACTGGTGTTCAACCCCCAGCAGCGGCAGTTATGGTAGTTCAATCAACAGAAATCATTCTCAGCGATAAACCCGCTAAGGCTATGGCAATGGAAGTCCCCCGTATATCGTACGAAGATATTGGAGGATTAACTGACGAAATCAGAAAGGTTCGTGAGATGATTGAGTTGCCTCTGCGGTATCCAGAGTTATTTGAACGGTTGGGTGTAGAGGCACCCAAGGGTGTTCTTCTTCATGGACCACCTGGAACAGGGAAAACTTTGTTGGCAAAAGCAGTGGCTAGTGAGACAAATGCAAATTTTGCTAGTATAAGTGGACCAGAGATAATGAGTAAGTTTTATGGTGAAAGTGAGGGTCGTCTCAGAGAGATTTTTGAGCAGGCCCAAGAGAATGCGCCGAGCATTATTTTCATTGATGAATTAGATTCAATTGCACCGAAAAGAGAGGAAGTAACTGGTGAAGTGGAGAAAAGGGTTGTTTCGCAGATGTTGGCGTTGATGGATGGTTTGCAGTCCCGAGGTAAGGTTGTTGTTATTGGAGCAACAAATAGACCGAACGCTTTAGACCCTGCATTACGTAGGCCTGGACGATTTGATAGGGAAATCGAGATTGGTGTGCCCAATAAGGATGGTCGACTTCAGGTGTTACAGATTCATAGTAGGGGTATGCCGTTGGCTGAGGATGTGGATTTGAAGCATTTAGCTAACGTTACTCACGGTTTTGTTGGTGCTGATTTGGAGGCTCTGACCAAAGAAGCTGCTCTTCATGCTCTCCGGAGAATATTACCTGAAATCGATTTTGAAGCTGACAGTGTGCCAGTCGAGATATTGAACAAGATAATTGTTGACATGAATGATTTCCAGGAGTCTCTAAAAGAGATTGAGCCATCCGCCATGCGGGAGGTTCTGGTCGAGGTTCCGAATATTAAATGGACAGACATCGGCGGATTAGCAGAAGTCAAAGAAGAGTTACAGGAGGCTATTGAGTGGCCTTTGAAGTATCCTGAAATCTTTGCACATATGAACACCTCTCCACCAAAGGGGGTTCTGTTATATGGTCCACCAGGCACAGGGAAAACTTTGCTCGCTAAGGCTGTTGCTAATGAGAGTGAGGCGAACTTTATCAGCATTAAAGGACCTGAAGTGCTTAGTAAGTGGGTTGGAGAATCCGAAAAAGCCATACGAGAAGTATTCAGGAAAGCAAGACAGGCGTCTCCGACTATAATCTTCTTTGATGAGTTGGATTCAATTACCCCTGTCCGAGGCTCAGGATATGGTGGTTCTCAGGTTACTGAACGAGTGATCAGCCAAATATTAACAGAACTAGATGGATTGGAAGAGTTGAAGGATGTTGTGGTGATTGGAGCCACAAACCGCATTGATATTGTTGATCCTGCTTTACTGCGTCCTGGAAGGTTTGATAGGTTGTTAAGTGTACCGGTTCCTGATCTAGAAGCGCGTAAGGATATTCTGAAGATCCACTTGGAAAAGAAACCATTAGCTGACGATGTTAAACTAAATATTTTAGCCGAGAAGACTGAAGG
>Ga0209536_100010917_pt1 | contig 13346 bp, 15 predicted proteins | sample DeeMarSeWOR28_12_FD_187461 | JGI IMG/M metagenome (GOLD analysis project Ga0209536, IMG submission 187461) | Marine sediment microbial communities from White Oak River estuary, North Carolina - WOR-2-8_12 (SPAdes) (version 2) | ecosystem: Environmental > Aquatic > Marine > Intertidal zone >...
CCCATGAGGAGCGCTGGAAAGATATCGGCAAAGTTGTTAAAGAAGTGCAGCGCATTGAGCATCGCCACCATACGATCTGGGAGAGATTACAGGACCTGACTATCCATCACGCGACCGGCCTTCCGATCGCAGGGTTAATCGCTTACCTATCATTTAAGGTGATACGCTTTATCGGTGAAAGTCTGATCGGCTATGTGTTTGAGCCGCTCTTTAATAATTTTTACACGCCGCTGATAATGAAATTGAGCGCCTTGCTCGGTTCGGGCGGCTTCTGGCACGATGTGCTGGTTGGGAGGCTGATCAACGGGGGCATTGACTATTTTCAGTCGTTCGGAGTATTGACCACCGGGATTTTTGTCCCCATCGGGGCAGTTCTCCCGTATGTGTTTTCATTTTATCTCGTGCTGGGGATACTTGAGGATTCGGGTTACCTGCCCCGGCTGGCGGTCCTAATGGATAATCTGTTGCACCGCATCGGCCTTCACGGTTTTGCGATCGTACCTACGCTGCTTGCCTTCGGCTGCAATGTCCCTGGAATTCTGGCTACCCGGATTTTAGAAAGCAAAAGGGAGCGGTTTATTGCCTCAACTCTGATCTCGATCGGTATCCCCTGCGCGGCGCTGCAGGCGATGATCATTGGGGTGTTAGGGAAATACGGCGGCTGGCCGGTTCTGGCGGTCTACGGGATATTAATGCTGACCTGGCTGGTACTTGGTTTTATCATGAATAAATTTCTTCCCGGCTTCAGCCCGGAGCTTCTGCTTGAGATCCCGCCGTATCGGTTTCCGCCGATCAAAATTTTATATAAAAAACTTTACTGGAGAGTCCGCTGGTTTATAACAGAAGCAGTGCCGATCATTATGGTGGGTGTTTTTGTGGTCAGCATCCTGTATGTGCTGGGGCTTTTTGATTTTATCGCTAACCTGAGCGCTCCGGTGGTTACTGGTTTACTTGGCTTGCCTAAGGAAGCGGTTATCGCGATCGTGGTTGGATTTTTACGCAAAGACGTTGCGATCGGCATGTTAGCACCCTTAGACTTGACGGTTAAGCAACTTATTATTGCGAGCGTCGTTCTTTCGATGTTCTTTCCTTGTATCGCTACTTTTACGGTCTTCTTTAAGGAGCTGGGATGGAAAGACATGCTTAAGGCGACGGTTATCATGATCATAACCGCTTTATTGGTTGGGGGATTGCTTAATTTATTGCTGTAATCTGGGAGGACGGTGAAATATGGATAATAATGAAAGAGCTAAACCCTTGTTAATCGCTCTCAAAGCTGAAAAGGAAGCCCTCAATTTCTACGCGCGGATGGCCAAGCGCAGCACCAATCCAACGGGAGAAGCGATGTTCAACCATGTGATGAAGGAAGAGAAAAAACATATCGGCATGATAGAAAAGCAGCTTAAGAAGCTTAAGGTCTCGACCGAAATAGGGCATATCATTGAGAAAGCCTCGGTGCTTTCCGAGATCAATTTTGAGGACCCTTCATTAAGTGATATGGAAGTGCTGGGGAAGGCGGTCGAAGATGAAAAGCACGCCGTTGATTTTTATTCCAAACAAGCCGATCTTTCCCAGGACGAAGAGGAAAAGAACTTTTACCTTCAGTTGGTTAAAGATGAAGCTGCGCATAAGCAGATTTTAGAAAAGCAATTAGACCGGATAAGGAAGAAATAAACAATGAAATGGATTTTGGTTATTGGGTTAATTGTTGTTTGTGGAAGCGGGGTCTTTGCCGGAGTGCTTCCGGGAGGCATAAAGGGCGTATTGGAAATTAAGCATGAGGATGATCGCCTGGACAATGATCAAACAGTCATGAAAAGCAAACTTACTTTAAAAAAAGAATTAGACTTCATGGGAGCGGCGGTTACTCCCTATGTCTATTATGAAGATGAATCCTATAATGGGATCCTCTCAAAGGACAATAGAAAAGAAACCGAGACCGCGATAGGGTTGGATATGGTCGCGATGAAAAATGATTTCTTGAAAGTAACTGTCGGGACAGCTTGGGAGTATGAGGATAACGCTGCCGGGGATGATGATGGTTTGTTGATCCTTAAATTTAAGGCGGATTTCTAGCCATGTTGGCCAGTTTTTTTATAACTTTTCGCGAAACATTAGAAGCGGCTCTGGTTGTCGGGATCATCCTTGCTTATCTTAACCGCATCGGCCAGCCGAGGCTCAATAAATCGGTGTGGTGGGGAGTGGGCGCAGGTATTTTAGGTTCGATAATTGCGGCATACTTATTTAACTTGTTTTATGGCGGATTAAGCGGACGGGTGGAAGAAATATTCGAAGGTATCGCAATGTTGGTTGCGGCAGTGCTGCTGACCTGGATGATCATCTGGATGATGAAGCAGGAGCACGTGGTTCGGGAGATCGAATCCCAGGTTGAGCAAGAAGTGGCTGAGAGCCATCCTTTTGGCATCGCGCTTTTAGCCGGGATCGCAGTTTTCCGGGAAGGGGTGGAGACGGTTATCTTCCTTTCGGCGGCAAGCTTTGTGGCGGGCGGTTTTAGCCTGGCGGGATCGCTGCTTGGGATTCTTTCGGCGATCGTCTTGGGTTATTTCTTTTTCTTGGGGATCAGAAAAATCAAGATCAAATTGTTTTTCCAGGTTACGAGTATCATCCTTATTCTTTTTGCGGCGGGTCTGGTTGCCTATGGAATTCACGAATTCCAAGAGGCTTCTGTTCTGCCGACTTTTATTGAGCACGTTTATGATATAAATCATGTTTTAAATGAAAATGGGCCGGTCGGGAGTATTTTTAAGGCCTTATTAGGATATAACGGAAATCCTTCACTTTTGGAGATTATTTCTTATCTCGGTTACTTGTTATTGGTCTTTGTGCTTTACCGGAATATTGATAAGATCCATAAGATATTTTAGGGAGGTGGGTTAAATGGCTACCGATCCGATCTGTGGCATGCATGTTGATGAAGCGACCGGGATAAAGCTCTCCTGGCAGGGGAAAGATTACTATTTTTGCTCGGATAATTGTAAAAATAAATTCATGGAGCAAAATAAAATCGCGCCCGAGACTTGCGTGAGCTGTGCTCCCCCCAAGAAAACCCCTTTCTGGAAGAACAAGATTTTTATTATGGCCGTGGTTTACTTGCTGGTCTTTGGTTTGGGATCATTTGTTAGTTTTCTCGCCCCTCTCAGCATGTCGCTCTGGATGTATATTAAGACAATTGCCGTCGCGATCTTAATCGGGCTGCTGATCGGTGGAATTATCGACTGGTTGATCCCGTCTGAATATATTTCCGCTGTTCTTGCTCCCAGAAAAAAACGGACGATTGTCTATTCGGTTATTACCGGGTTCTTAATGTCGGCTTGCAGTCATGGGATCTTAGCGCTGGCGATCCAGTTGTATAAGAAAGGCGCTTCTCCCCCGGCCGTGGTGGCGTTCCTTTTATCAAGCCCTTGGGCAAACCTGCCGCTGACGATCGTTATGTTTGGCTTCTTCGGTTTTAAAGCGTTTTATATTATTATTTCTGCGATCGTAATCGCCCTGATCTCTGGTTATGTATTCATGTTCTTAGGAAGCCGGAATTTTATCGAACATAATCCGAATACGGTTCAGTTGGACGCAAATTTTTCAATTTTAAAAGATGCTCGACAGCGTTTAAGCGGGGTTAAATTTAGCCTGGTCAATCCAGTCCGCAAGATTTGGGCCGGATCTTGGTCTTTGGCTAACATGGTTCTTTGGTGGATCATGCTTGGAATGTTTTTAGCGAGTTTAGCCGCCGCCTATCTGCCCGCTAATTTTATGCAGCAGTATATGGGGCCGACCATATTGGGAATGATCATCACTCTTATTGTGGCGACAATTTTAGAAATATGTTCGGAAGGGACTGCGCCGATGGCCTTCGAAATATTTCGCCAGACTGGAGCACTAGGAAACAGTTTCGTCTTCTTGATGGCGGGAGTGGTTACCGATTATACAGAGATTGGTCTGATTTGGAACAATATTGGTTGGAAAACAGCAGTCTGGCTGCCGATCATAACGGTTCCTCAGGTAATTCTTTTAGGCATTATTGCCAATATGATTTTTTAGCCCGCAGCTAGCGGGAGGAGGTGAAAATATATGATGATGGGAGGCGGAATGATTTATGGATCGATTCTGTTGGCAGCGATTCTAGCTGGATTTGCATACATTGTTTGGGTGAATGCGGCCAAGGAGAGTGGAGGAGTGAAGTCAACCGGCCAGGTGATCGCGATTATTCTCGCGGTTTTGGCTATGATCGTGCTCCTTTATAGCGGAGTTTACGGCGGGATGATGGGGCAAGGAATCTGTGGTGGAGGCGCAAAAATGGGTCCGGGGATGATGATGAGAGAATACCGATAATGAGCGATCTATCGATAGTACTTTGCGGCGAAGCGGGTCAGGGGATCCAGACGGTTGAGAGGCTCCTGACCCGCATTCTTAAACTTTCCGGGTACAATGTATTTGCGACCAAGGAATACATGTCCCGGGTGCGCGGCGGCGTTAACTCCACCTCGATCCGCGTATCCTCTGAGCCGGTTTCCGCCTATATTGACCGCATTGATATTTTGATCCCTTTGACGGAAAAAAGAACCAAGCATTTGGAGCGGAGAATTTCGAAAAAAACCCTGGTCCTCAAAGAGAATATCTCGACCAACATGGACGCGATCGGCGCGGTCTGCGGGATTTTAAAAATTGAATTTAAAGTTATCGAAGATTATATCCGGTATTATTTCGCAAAAAAAGGCGAGAAGGTGATCTCCGATAATATAGCGGCGGCAAAGAAAGGATATGCTTACGGCGGCAGTCTTAAATATGAGATTAAAATAAAGCCCGACAAAAGGGTTGTCGAAGATCTTTTGATCAACGGGGCTGAGGCGGTAGGGTTAGGAGCGATCGCCGGCGGATGCAGCTTTATTTCTGCTTATCCGATGTCGCCATCGACCGGCGTCCTGGTCTTTCTTTCCCAGCATGCCAAGGAATTCGGCATCGTTGCCGAACAAGTGGAGGATGAGATTTCGGCCATGAATATGGCGCTGGGGGCCTGGTACGCGGGCGCCCGGGCCTTGGTTTCAACTTCAGGCGGGGGATTCGCGCTGATGGAAGAGGGACTAAGTCTGGCCGGGATGCTTGAATCTCCCGTGGTGATACATTTAGCCCAGAGGCCGGGTCCGGCGACCGGTCTTCCCACCCGGACCGAGCAGGGAGACCTCAACATGGCGCTCTATTCCGGCCACGGGGAGTTCCCGCGCATCATATTTGCGCCGGGAAGCATTGAGCAGGCCTATGAACTTACGCAGAAGGCATTTAACCTGGCGGATAAATATCAGATCCCGGTTTTTGTCCTTACCGACCAGTATCTGATGGATTCTTATTACAATCTTCCATCCCTAAGATCCGATCTGAAGATTGAAAAGCATATTGTTAAAACAGGAACAGGGTATAAACGCTATGCTTTGACCCGGGATGGGATATCCCCCCGCGGGATCCCGGGTTATGGAGAAGGGCTGGTTTCCGCCGACAGCGATGAGCACGATGAGCTGGGGCACATTACCGAAGACCTGGATCTGCGGGATGATATGGTAGACAAAAGATTAAAGAAACTTGAAGCGATCGAAGATGAGGCTGTTCCCCCCGAGCTTATCGGCCCCGAAAACTATAAAATCCTGGTAGTAGGCTGGGGGTCGACTTATCAGATGATCAAAGAGGCGGTCGCAAAACTTGGGAGGAAAGATACAGCGTTCCTCCATTTTAAGCAAGTTTATCCCTTGCCGGAGGATACCCGGGAATATTTGGGGAAAGCCGATAAGGTGATCATGATCGAAAACAACGCGACCTCCCAGTTCGGGAACCTGATCAGCCTTTATACCGGCTTTGAGATCGAGGATAGGATTTTAAAATATGACGGCCTGCCGTTTTCCGTTGAGGAGATAACGGACGGTATTAAGGAAATAATCAAACATGGATAAAAAAGAATTCGATATGGGGCCGATCGATGTCGCCTGGTGCCCGGGCTGCGGCAATTTTTCGATCTTAAAGATCTTAAAAGATGCGCTGGCAGATATCAATGTCGACCCGAAGAATTTAGTCATGGTCTCCGGTATCGGGCAGGCGGCCAAGATCCCTCATTATTTAAAATGCAACGTTTTTAACGGTCTCCACGGCCGGGCGATACCTCCCGCGACCGGGATCAAGGCCTCCAACCCCGGGTTAACCGTTATTGCCGAAAGCGGCGACGGCGATATGTACGGAGAGGGAGGCAATCACCTTCTGCACGCCATCCGGCGCAACCCGGACATAACGGTGATCGTGCATAATAACATGGTCTACGGCCTGACCAAGGGGCAGGCTTCTCCGACCAGCCAGGCTGGATTCAAGACTCCGGTACAGGTCGGCGGCGTTTTCGAAGAAGCATTCAATCCTATCGCGCTGGCGATCGCCATGGACTGTTCATTTGTGGCCCGCGCTTTTTGCGGAGACGCGGAGCAGACCGGGGAAATCCTGAAAAAAGCGGTCGGGCATAAAGGATTTTCATTGGTGGACGTCTTCCAGCCGTGCGTTTCATTCAATAAAACGAACACCTTCCAGTGGTTCAAAGAGAGGGTTTATTATCTGGAAGGCCCGCTTTCCCGCGAAGAGGCATTTAAAAAATCACTGGAAAATGATAAACTACCACTTGGCGTTTTTTATGTGAATGACAAGCGCCTGGTTTTTGAGGGCCAGTTGTCGCCGTACGCGGAAAACGGCGACCCGCTTTTCAGGCGGGAGCCGGCCCGGACAAAGTTGGCGGAATTAATAAAATCAAAAAAAGAGTGAGGTGAATGGAATGGCAATTTCAAGCGTAACCATCGATGAAGGCTGCACGGCGTGCGGCCTGTGCGAGCAGATCTGCCCCGAAGTTTTTGAAATGGTAGATGATCTGGCTAAGGTTAAGGCCGGAGCAGACTTTAACGCGAATGAAGACAAGGTAAAAGAGGCGGCGGATAGCTGTCCGGTAACCGTAATTAAAGTTTCATAATCGTTTTTCCACGTTTTATATTAAGGGCGCATTTTTTGCGCCCTTTTTCTTTGCCCGGAACCTTCCAACTTGGCCGGTTGTCTAATATAATAGTAGGATGCCAATGGCTGAGCGGGATTTTGATCAGGTGTATACCGACCATAAGGAAAAAGTCTGGAGATTGACTTCTAGGTATGTCGCGTCCAAACAGGACCGTGAAGATATCTTTCAGGAAGTTTTTGTTAGAATTCACAAAGCCCTTCCGAATTTCAGGGAGGAGAGCAGCCTTGAGACCTGGATCTACCGGATAACCGCCAACACGGCGATCAGCTTTCTTAAGAAGCAAAAACGCTATAAATTGTTAAAGAACACGCTGGAAAAGATGAATGTTGTGCAGATGGACGCTCCGGTCGAGCCCAAAGAAGAATTAAAGTTCAAACCGTTGGATAAGCTTAATCCTCAGCAGCGAATGGTGGTTATTTTACACGATGTCGAAGATAAAAAACTGGAGGAAATCTCCGTTATGCTTGATTTGCCGATCGGGACCGTGAAATCAAATCTTTTCCGGGGGCGGGATACGATCCGGAAAACATTGGAGGATAGCCATGAAATATTATAATTTCATTAAGGAGTTGAGGGAGCATTCTTCGCCGGCGAATTATCAGGCCATGTTCGAGCGGATCAAGCATAAGGCGGGCAAGCGGGCCGCCGAGCGCAATTTGAAGCTGCTCGGCGCGCTGGCGGTGGTTTTGGTTGTGGTCGGGATCTATTTTACCCTGTCGCGCCCCGGCAGCGATCCTTCGATCATGAATTATGTATTTGATGAAGAGAAAATTAATGACAGCCCGATCATTTCTTATGTGTTTGATGGAACCTTTTGATCGTTTCGATTGTCTATAAAAATGTGTTGAGTCTTAAGCCCTTCGATAAGCTAGGGCAAGGAGGAAATGGAAATGAGAAATAGGAAATTGTTAGTAATGGCCCTGGTTTTTGCGCTGTTGGTTACGAGTTCTCCAATGGCATCTGCATTATGGGGTGAAAAGGGTGGGGGAGAAAAGCCCGACCGCCATAAAATGATGGGGAAGATCACGGATAAGCTTGATTTGACCAAAGAACAGAGGGCAAAATTCAAGGAAAGAGGCGATGAAACAAAGAAGTATGTGGAGGCCAGGAGAGCTGAGATCAAAAAACTGGCTGAAAAGCTAAAAAATGAATTAGAAAAAGATAATCCAAACCGCTGGGCCGTCAAAGATTCGATTAAAAAGATCAATGTTCTGAGAACCGATATCCAGCTGAAGCACATGGATAATATGCTGGAGCTGCGGGAAGAGTTGACCCCGGAGCAAATTGAGAAATTCAAAGAAATGCTCAAAAAGCAGCGCCCCAAACCCAGCCCCGCCAAACGCCGGAAAAAGTAGTATAATTAACTGGCATGAAAAGGGCACTCGGATGCTTATTTCTGGTTATTGCTCTGGCGGGAGCTTCGCCCGCCTTGACCTGGGAGCAGGCGGTCGAGATCGCCGAAAAGAACAGCAACGAACTGGTAAGCGCGCAGAAGGATCTCGAATCTTCAGAATGGAATTATAAAAAGGCCTATAGCGCTTTCCTGCCGCAGCTCTCTGCCAGTGCGTCAATGACCGAGACCCTTTCGGGAACTTCTTCCGCCGGCAGCAAAAGTTATTCCTACGGATTATCCGCATCCCAGGCTCTCTTTAAGGGAATGGGCGGGATCTACGGGATCCAGAGCGCTTACGCGGATGTCGAATACAAGCGGGCAAGCTTAAAATCCACCCAGGCGTCAGTTTATTATGATATCCGTTCCGCCTTTATCGATCTTTTCTACGCGCAGGAGAATCTAAAACTCTTGGAAAAGATCCTTAAACAAAGAAAAGAGAATACCGGGCTGATCCAGCTCCGCTATGAGAGCGGAAAGGAAGATAAGGGGAACTTGATGACGACCAGGGCCGATCAGGCCCAGGCCGAATACGATCTCTCTTCCGCGAAACGCGGAATTAAACTGGCGAAATTAAAAATTTCGCAGCTCCTTTCGCAAGATGTGGATTCGGCGGACGGGCAGATCCAGTTTGAGATGCCGGGCGCGGTAGATTTTGACGCGCTTTTAGAGGAAACCCCGTCTTATGTTATAGCGGAAAAGCAGCTGGAAAGCGCTGAGCTTTCGTATAAATCGACGATCTCCGGTTTTCTGCCTTCTGTTTCTCTGGGCGCCAATTTAAGCAGAAGAGGGAGCGATTGGCCCCCTGACCAGGAAAGCAGCTCCTGGAGCCTGAGCCTTTCCTATCCCTTCTTCCCGGGCGGGAGCAATGTGGCGGAGCGTGCCGCACAGAGCGCGGCGCTGGATGGCGCGCGGGAAGATTTTGCCAAACAGGCCAAGGATCTGCGCTATTCGCTTGAGCAGGCATTTGAAGACTTAAATGATGCGATCGAATCCCTGGAAGTTTCAAAAATATCTCTGGCGGCGAATGAAGAGCGGGCCAAGATCACGGAAGTGAAATATTTGAACGGCCTGGCGATTTATGATGAATGGTACCGCATCGAGAATAGCTACATTAGTGCGCAAAAGAACCTGCTGAATTCGAAAAAACAGGCGCTCCTGGCGGAAGCCGCCTGGCATAAAAGTTATGGAGGATATGTAAAATGATAAATAAAAAATCAAAAATCAAAAACAAAAAATATGGAGCAATTATTTTATTGGCAGCTTTGGTCTTGGCCGGATGTGCGCCGAAAGAAGAGGAGCCGTTTAAGACCGTCAAAGTTACCCGCGGGTCGATCAAGGCGCAGATCGCGACCACCGGGATCGTTGAGCCGCGCAACCGGCTGGAGATAAAACCGCCGGTTTCGGGAAGGATAGAAAAGGTTTTTGTCAACGAAGGCCAGAATGTCAGAAAAGGGCAGATCCTGGCGGAGATGAGCTCGTCTGACCGGGCGGCTCTGCTCGATGCGGCGCGATCCAAAGGGGCGGCCGAATTAAAAAAATGGGAGGATGTTTATAATCCGGCGCCGATCGTTGCTCCGCTCAACGGATTTATTATCCAAAGAGCGGTCGAGCCGGGGCAGACGGTGACCGTCAGTGACCCGGTATTGGTTATGGCGGATCGTTTGATCGTGAAAGCTGAGGTTGATGAGACCGATATCGGTTCGATCAAACTGGGGCAGATGGTGAATATTGAGCTCGACGCGTATCCGGGAAAAGAGATAAAAGGCAAAGTAGAGCACATCGCGTTTGAGTCCACGACCGTAAATAATGTCAATATCTATAAAGTAGACATTCTTCCCGAATCGGTCCCGCAATTCTTCCGCGCGGGGATGAGCGCTACGGTCAGTTTTGTTCTGAGAGAAAAATCCGGCATTTTACTTTTGCCGCTGAATGTTGTAAAGAAGGTCGGCGACAAAAGTTATATTTTTAAAATGTCCAAAGGGGCGAAGGAGCCCGAAGCTGTCCAGATCAAGACCGGACTGGAAAACGATATGCATATTGAAGTTGATTCCGATCTGTCTGAAGGAGATGAGATCGTTGTCCCGACCGCCAAAATGGTCCAGGACCTGCGGTCCAAGTTTGAGCGCCGGCGCGGCCCGGTTAATCCGCTTCAGAGAAGAAATAATAACTAATGTCGCTAATTGAGCTTAAAGATATCCAGAAGACCTATTATATAGGCGGTAAAGTACCCGTTTATGCCCTGCGGGGAGTATCGTTAAGGATCGAACCCGGCGAATTTGTAGCCATTATGGGCCCTTCGGGTTCGGGTAAATCTACGCTATTGGCTATTCTGGGATTATTGGATAAATCAGACAAAGGCGAATACTGGCTGCTCGATAAAAATATCTCCAATATGAAAGAGAGCGATTACGCGCGATTGCGTAATCGCTTTTTTGGATTTGTTTTTCAGACCTTCAATCTTCTTCCCAAACTGAACATTGTCGGCAATGTTATGCTTCCCTTTATCTATTCGGCGGAGGTCACTCCGGAAAAGCGGCAGCATGCCATGGAAATGGTTAAACAGATCGGCCTGGGCGACCGGTTAAGGCACCGCCCCAACGAACTCTCCGGCGGCCAGCAGCAGAGGGTGGCCTTGAGCCGCGCGCTGGCAAATAATCCCTTGGTTATCCTGGCAGACGAGCCGACCGGGAACCTCGATTCGCAATCTTCCGGCGAGATCATGAAGATACTTGAAGAGCTGAACGAGCAGGGAAATACGATCATCATGGTGACCCACGAGCATGATATCGCGGCCCACGCTTCGCGGGTGCTTTCCCTGCATGACGGGCAGATAATTAAGGACGAGAGAAAAACTGAAAAGGCCAAAAGAGATGTTCCCGCATTTACCCTTAAGGCCGCCCGCGCGGGGCTCCTGGCCCGATTAGGCGGCCTCCGAAACTATTGCTACGAGGCTTACACGTCCGTTATCAGCAATAAGCTCCGCTCGGTCCTTTCGATCCTCGGAGTGATGATCGGCGTCGCGGCGGTCATCGCCATGCTGGCATTGGGAACGGGCGCGAAGCGCAGTATGGAGGCGACCCTGTCCTCACTGGGGACCAATACTATGATGGTGCGGGCCCCGCGCCGCAACCAGAGGATAAACCTGGGGATGGAGGATTCGATGCGTTTCACCTTCAATGACCTGGCGGCGCTGAAGAATATCGAGTCGGTGATGTACGCGGTCCCTTACATATCGGGAAGGGTGCAGGCGGTTTTTGGGAACCGGAATTGGGGGACAAGCGTTGTCGGGACATCAACCGATTTCATTAAATTAAAGGACGGGCAGGCTGAATCCGGCAGATTTTTCAACCAGGCCGAAGCCAACGGCAGCGCAAAGGTCGCGGTGCTGGGCACAACCGTGGCGCAGGAGCTCTTCGGCAAAGAAAATAATCCGGTCGGTAAATATATCCGGATAAACCGGATCAATTTTAAGGTGGTGGGCGTGTTGGAAGAGCAGGGGGCCGCGGGCTGGCAGAACCCGGATGACCAGATCTATATTCCGATCAAGACCGCCATGTACAGGCTATTGGGGGAGGATTACATAAGTTATTTCCAGGTAAGGGTGGACAATCGGGGAGATATGGATTATGTGGAGGAAGAAATTAAAAATGAGCTGATCCGGCTCCATCGGCTGCCCGAATCGTATCGTGACGGGATCGACGTCATCAATATGGCGGAGATCCAGGCGGCGGCTTCGGAGCTGATAACTACTCTGGCATATTTATTAGGATCGGTCGCCGCCGTAAGTTTACTGGTCGGCGGCATCGGCATTATGAATATTATGCTGGTAATGGTGATGGAGCGGACGCATGAGATCGGCCTGCGCAAGGCGATCGGCGCCCAGAGGAGCGATATCCTGATGCAGTTTTTGGTCGAGGCGGTCTTGATCTGCCTGTTCGGCGGAGTTGTCGGGATCCTTTTCGGGAGCGGAGTTTCCTGGATGTTATCGACGATCGCCAACTGGAATGTCTATATCTCTCCGTTCTCGATAATGCTGGCTTTTACCTTTTCGGTCCTGGTTGGGATCATCTTTGGCATGTGGCCGGCCTGGCGGGCGGCAAAATTATTGCCGATTGAAGCTTTGCGCTACGAGTAATATAATATTGCGGGAGGGAGAACAATGTCGATCTTAATGGACGGGATCAGCAGCGTCAATTCACTTACCTTGCAGATCAACAGTCTGAGTAAGTCGGGAGCAATCGAAAACTACGATCCAAAAGCGGTCGAATACCTTCTTGAACAGAATTTTAACCAGATGCTTGAGAAGCTCTTGGCGTCCGCGGACAGCGACGATGATGACGATGAAAGCATCGATCCATTTTCCTTTATGATTACTGACCCTTCAACGTTATCTATTGAAAGTGCCGCCGGAGAGAGTGATGAGAACGCATTGACAAATCCTCTGGAGAATACGGGCTTAGGCGGCCTTTCTTATCTGGATTCGCTAACTCAGCTACAGGATAATCCGCTGGCGCTGCAGTCCTTCCTGAATTTAAACGTTACGATCTAATTTATTATTTGCCCCGACGCTTTTCGAAATATTTCTGATGGTAGTCTTCGGCCCGGAAAAATTTGTCCGCCGGCTCGATCTCCGTAACGATCGGATCTTTATATTTTTCCGATGCTTCCAGTTTCTTTTTTGATTTCAGCGCGGCAGCCTTTTGTTCTTCATTATAATAAAAGATGACCGAACGGTACTGTGCTCCCACATCCGGTCCCTGTCGGTTTATTTGGGTTGGATTATGGTTTTCCCAGAAGACAGACAATAGTTTATCATAGGAGACCTTTTTCGGATCATATTTTACGAGTACGACTTCTGCATGTCCTGTTGTATCAGTACAAACCTGCTCATAGGAGGGATTTTTAGTA
>Ga0209536_100010918_pt1 | contig 13344 bp, 16 predicted proteins | sample DeeMarSeWOR28_12_FD_187461 | JGI IMG/M metagenome (GOLD analysis project Ga0209536, IMG submission 187461) | Marine sediment microbial communities from White Oak River estuary, North Carolina - WOR-2-8_12 (SPAdes) (version 2) | ecosystem: Environmental > Aquatic > Marine > Intertidal zone >...
CTGCCATAAAACAACATGGGTGAACCATATTATCAGCATCAACCCAAATTTCATTACGATCTTTATAAAAACAATAGATATCGCCACCAACTTTTCTGCTCATTTCTTCTCGACTTTCAAATTGAGCTATTTCTGGTCTCGAATATGGACCTGTAGAATCATAATTTCTTGAAGATTTCAAGATAAACTCGCATCCTTTGTCTTCAGCGATTTTCTTCAGTTCTGATATTTGATTTTCATTGTGTCTGAACACAATTGTTTGCCAAATTGCTCTTCCACCAGCCGATACAAATGAATCTAAGTTCTCAAGAACTCTTTTCAAATTCGTTCCTCTATGAAAACCATCTAAACCATCAATACCAAAATAAACGTGATCAACTAAAGATGCTAAATGTCTCCACCAAAATGGTGAGTGAGCACTACCATTTGTCGCAATAACTATTATCAAAAATGGATTTTTTAGTAATTTCTTTTCAATGACTTGAATCAGAGGTTTGTAAAAAATTGGATCGCCGGCGACACCAGTAAAAAATAATTTTTGAATAGAATCAGGTAAATTATCAAATACTTTTACATCCATATCCATAACTGGAACATTTCTTGTATGCTTCGCACAATATTTACACAAACCATTGCATCTTGTGGTTGGACCAACTTGAACAACTTTTATATCTTCAGTTGTCATTTCTTCTTATCCAGTGATAAATATTTTCACCGTAAAGGTCTTCTGGCCTTGAGCAACCTTTACAAAGCTCAAAAGGTATCGCTAATCGGTTCTTCATAAAAAAATCTAAGTTCTCTACAGTCATATTGACCCGAGGACTCATTGTTATACTTTTACAACAATCTAATAGGTATCCGTTTACCCAATCAATTTCTTTGATAGCCACGAAACATCCTATTGAATGACCTCGAATACTCACAGGAACTAACCCTGGTATCTTATTATCTACTTCTCTGACTTCGAAATTCACACTAGGATAAGACTTTTTTATTTTGGCTATACTTTCCCTATCATAATTCACAAGAACGTACCTACCCTCTATTTCATAATCCACTGAATCAATAACATGATAGTCTAACAGGCGAATTCTGTCTTTCCATCTATCATAATATCCATTTTTGATAAACTCACCATTCGTATTTACATTGATAGGAACTCGAATATTTTCAATAATCGTTTCAAGGGTTTTCTCGTCTAAAAGACCAGGTTCGCCGCCTGTTAGAGTGATATATTGGATGTCTGGATTTTCATTTATAATTGGAGAGTATCTAAGAAATAAATCAAGGTCAATATCTTGTGGGTTTTCAATCGTGGGCACATCACAATACTCACATTTTTTATTACATCTTTCAGTGATAAAATACGCTAATTTCATATGAATTCCTGAACTAATTCATCATTCTTACCTAAAATTCTACCTGAAAGACCGTTCTCCATCAAATCGTTATATCTATACCAACTGCCGTCCTTTATATTATCGTGATTATAGTATAAAATCTTTTTATTGTAGAAATAGCATTCTGCAAACATTCTAGGAGATGGATCAAACCATCTATTAGCATGCCAATATAGATAAGTGTCAAATTTCTCAAACATATTTTCAAGGTGACTTCTGCTCTTGTAAACTATTGGCTTATCGGGAAGATCAAGATATTTAAGAAATGAAAAATCGAAATTTTTAGGCGAATTTATATAAATTCCTTTGTCAACAGAGTTCAGCATTCTAAATCTGTTGAATAACATTTTCATTCGATATCGTTTACCCTTATGAAAAGGCATTTCTGCATATTTAGTAACATACCTATAAGGAAAGTCGTAATCTTCTTCAACCAAATAGTGCATCCAAAAAAATCTAAGAACATCTTTAGTTTTTAGGAGTGTCAAAATATCTGTGACTAATACCCTACCTAGTCTAAATTTCAATAAATCTGCCATTTTCATACAGATTATATTATCTTGATATCCTTTTAGGTCATCTAAATAATATCTATTTTCTGCCACTTTTATAAGGTCTTGTTTGACAGATTCATGAGCATTGAGCATAATAAATTTGAAATCAGGATTATACTCAAAAATTGTGAAAAAATATTCAAGATTATTTATAGGGACACCGGTAAGGTGTAAATTATGAAAGTCATAATTATAAAATAGAACACAATCTGGCTTTTTTTGATCATTATTCAAAGATTTGAATAAATGTCGCATATCTCTCGTCAATTTCATCTACTGTTGAACATCTATTGATATCTTTTTCGAAATCTCTATACTGTCTATACCAACCAGCAACGGATTCTAGTCTCTCTTTGACCGTCACTAATTTTTCTAACAAGTCTATGGTTTCAGGATCACCTTTTTCAATAATTTTGATATATTGGTCACGTCTGTTTTCATTTGTAACAGTAAATCCACGCTCAAGCAATTCATTATTACAAATCATGAATTCATAAAGATCAAATAAGGCAACCGCATTTAAACGGGTAGAAATATATTCTCTAGCTTTGTTCAGTGTCTTACCTCGTTTGTAAGACATTTTATCTAATGGAAATATCACCAAGTCTTCTTTCAATAAATTTCCTGTTGTTTCTTTAGAAAATTGAACTTGATTATTTTGTAATTTACCTTTGATAAAATCGAAAACGGCTTTATCCTTACATTCCCAAGCTGTCTCATTGTCAACTTTATAATCTTTTGGCTGAACCGTTGTATCTGTGATTTCAAAGACATTACCCTTATCAACCACGATTAGTATGTTTTTGTAATTCATTTTCTAGCTCCTCAATTCTTTCTGATAATTCTTGTATAGCCTTGATCATTGGCCCAATAAATTCGTGATAATTTACAACAAAATACCCATCTCTAACACTAACAAAAGCAAATTCTTTGATATCTGCAGCCTCATTCACATCTTGAGCAATCAGCCCGTAATGAAATCTACCATCATCCAATCCTGGAATACTTTCATTGTATTTCCATCTAGCAGGCTTCAACTTTTTGATAAAATCTAATCCCCACATCACAAATATTTTATCTCCCTTTTCAGTTTTTTATCTGAATAATTACAATTACAAGTACATGCATAATTACAGTTACAAACACAATAATTACAGTTGCAAGTACATGAATAATTACAATCACATAAACATTCAGCTCTTAGAGTATCAATTTCATCTCTAAAAGCTTCTGTTGTTTCATCTTGAATTGGCTGTAAATCTGTAATTACACCATAACCAATATAAGCATTATCCCATGCTCTATTTAAATATTTCAAATGATCTCTTATATTTCTATAATCTACCGCATATACAATATCACTTGAAGTTTTATTAGACGGTGGAAAACCGCCGGAAGGGGATTCTCCACGCCTTGTGAATTCAAAATTGGTATAATATGTCATTTCATTGAAATGTGTAGCTTTTACCTCATCGTCTGTACCTATTGTAGGGTCTGTCCAACTTACACCAGCCAATGGTGGATCATACCCCGGATGTGTTGGACAAGAATTTGTATGACCTGTACATGCCATTATTTGCTCCTCCTCAAAGTCTCAAAAGCAATTCTTACTTTATTATTTATTTTATAATATTCACATAGATAATTTTGCTGGCTTTTGAAGTCATACCATCTATCCATATATTCTTCTTTCAGACTATTTACATATTTTGAATGATTGCATCTTAGACAAAAAGAGACATCACAATCATCACAGGAATCGGCAAGATATTTTTCAAATCCTTTACTCGTTCTTTCTATATAATTCATAGCATTTTCAGTATCATATATCCATGTTATTTGGTGATCTTTTTTATTAGTATCATACATGCAGCCATGACATACATATATTTTACCATCCACATCAATTGAAGTCATATTTATACCTGCAGTACAAAGAGCACGATTTTTTTGAAACCATCGAAAAATTTGAGGACCTTTCAATTCTTCTCTAGCAATTCTTATCAATGATTTTTTCAAATCTGCATAAATTTCATCTAATTTACTAAAATCCGGCATATTATAGTAATCTATAGTTGGAAAATAGTCAATATTCTTGAAACCTTTACCTAGAAGTTGTTTATTTACATCTTTGAAATCCATATATGCGTCAAACATATATTTGAAACCTTCTGGAGGAATTGTGGATTTCAAAACGTATGGTATTTCTTCCCTATCTAAATATTTTATCGTTTCTTGAACTTCACTTGCTTTCTGTCTATACATATCATGTAAAGGTTGACCGTCATATGATATTTGAATACAACATTTTGGGTGTTCACCAATTCGTTTCTTACTAAAAGCAATCATATGAGCATTTACAATCGGTGGAATTTGATATCCATTACTAAAAATCATGAATTTTACTCTATTATCAGTTCCATAGTCATGAAAAAAACGTGTCATTATATCAAATCTCAAAGTTGGTTCACCGCCCCAAAATCCAATATTCAGAAGATCATAATTCCTTTTGAAAAAATTAGATTCTAAAAAAATCTTGGCGAATTTCAATAAATCATCAATTTCGCCAAAATCTTGTGGATTCTCGGTTTTTGCAAAACAATAATTACAACTAAAAGTACATCTTTGAGTTAGATTTATGTCTAAATTATATATTTTCATGACAAATTCTCCAACTGAAAACGTAAAAATCCCACCAAAAAAATTTTATGACATTTGACATGAATTTTCGTTTCTAATTTCATCTATGATTTCTTGAATCTCTTCCGTTATATGACTATTATGGATACTATTCTCACCGTGCATTACACTTTCAGGTATTTCCATTCTGTCAGCCAATGTTTTTGATAAAGCCAGACAAATCATACTGGCTGTTGCATCAATTTCTTTCAAATCATTATGAATATTCAAAAGACTTCGTGAACACATATACATAATCCAATTAGGGTCTCTCATAAATTGTTCTCCTTTATCAAACTGTTTAGCTTCTTTCTAAATGTCTCATTGTCTTTCAATTCATCCACAAGCCGAAACGCTTCTCTGTAACAAATCTTCAATAGTTTACATATACTAACTAAAGGTTCACCGTTATTTATCCATTGTGAATATGAACACCCAGCATTACAATATTGTCTCAATTCACACTTTTTGCAAATCTCGTAATCTTCTGTGTTTTTAAATTTTGGCCAATCATTTATCTTCAAACTTCCAAATCTAGCACATGGATAAACTTCACCATCTGGCATAAAAGCCAGACCGTGTATTCCAGCAAAGCAATTGAACTTTCTTTTTCCAAACTTTTTTCCGGCTAATGTGTCTAAAATATAGAGAGAGAAAATACCAGGAAGTGTTTCAATACCCTTTTTATTTTTCTCAATAACTTTATCTGTCAATTCTACAAGATTTTTTTCGAAAAGGTTGACTGATTCAGCTTTCCAAATTTTATCTCTAACTAATGTAAAGTCTGGGTCTGGTATACCTAATTCAAGAAAACTCTCATAGTTATCGACAAGAGATTTTTTGGTAAGGTGGTCTGGAGTAATCATGGCTTTACATGATCTGAAACCAAATTCTCTGATTATTTTTCTCAGGTGAGGAAGATCATGAAAATTCTTCTGCCATAAACCATCATATGACAGAGAAACATTTACTTGGTAAGCTTTGAGAATTCTAATCTTATAATCGTCAAGTAAGAAGCCATTTGTAGGTAGGTTGATACCGGAACATAATGAATGATTTTGAACTATAGATAAGGTATCCTCAATAAGTCCCCAGTTCATTAGAGGTTCCCCGCCAAAATAGACAAACGTGTATCTACTTTCGCCGAAATCTTCTAATATTCGTGGAAGCGATTCAAAATGAGCATCAAAAACTTCTCTGCTCATCATGACATCTCTGTTTATCATGTAACAATAATCACAATTGAAATTACATCGTTCTGTGATCACAAATTCTGCTTGAAACATAGTTCCTCATTATATCATATTTTTATCAATTGTAAACTTATTTTACAAAACACATTACTAATTTTTCATTTTCATCTGGATTCGATTCGAGAGATATAGCAATATAACCACTTCTAAAATCAACCGCGATTCCACAACCATTTTCATTGACTATGATTTTTTGGCTTTTTCTGACAGGTCCAATTACTCTGATAGGTATACGACCTATAAGACCAACTAGCTGACCCGGGCTTTCATTGTTCATTATAAATCCAGGATTCTTAGAAACAATACCAACAAAATCGTCTGTATAATTTTGACATGCCTCTAAATCGTAATCTTCACTTTCAGAAATCTTTAAAATCGTTCCTTCTGGATATTCTTCTTTTGTTGTAAATTTTTCAGCTAAGTCGGCATAAGTGGCTGTTGTCACTATACCTTCAAAATTTACGGCATAAATAGTAGCATATCTCAATGCACCAGAACCTAGATTTATAGTATTATCAGCATTAGGTGTAATTGTTCCAGAATGAGTATCAGCAGCATTTGATTTTAGAAAATTATCTGCATCTCCAGTCGGCATTTCTTCCCAGGCTGCTGAGCCTGACTTATAAAATTTACCGTCTGATGTATTATAAATAAGTCTCCCGGCATATGATTCATGCCATGTTGGATTCGAAGTCACTCTTTGAACCCAAAATCTACCTTCCATATCAACTTCATGAAATTTCATGTTTTACTTCTCCCCTTCTTCTATCATTTTGATTTCTTCTGTGTCTAACTGAAGATTAGAAATCTTCAATTTTTCAGAAATCGCCGAAAATACTTTGCCAAGATTCTTGACAACTTTGTTTCTCATATCGTAAGCAGCATATGTTGTATGCATAGATTGTTTACACGTCAAAGCTATCATTTGAGGTAACAATTGATATCCGCAACCCTTTTCAATCTTTTGTTCTTGGGTTACATCATTTGTCATAATAATTTCCCACCAAAGTGGGCAGCCTTCTTCTTGGTTAGATTCAGGACACTTTGAACATTTGAAAGCATTTTTAAATTTAGGCATAAATTCCTCCAACAAGTTTTTTCATTTCCTCTTTTGATTTTACTCTTTTACCTCTCAAATCTTTACTGTTAAAACCATACATATTTGAATATTTTATATATTCACCCATCTGTCTTGGAAAACCATCTGTAAATCTAACACCAGAAATTGCTTCTTTATAATCTGTTGAATACTGTAAAATATAGAACATATCAGCTGGTATATCTTCACGAAGATCAAACATTCCATATACATATGGTTCCTCTATTCCACCAATTTGACCTTCATAAAAATTCCAATTAGTTCCATCATATTTTTGTTTCAATATCCAAATTAAATGTGATTTTCCGCCGCCGATAGGAGTAAAAATAACAATTCTTCTATATTTTTTCATAATAGATTCGACAATTCTCAAATGAAGTTTGAATTCATCAACCTCTGGTTTTTTCTTTCCAATATATTGTATCATTTTTTACCTCATTCTACATTATGTAATTCTAAGTGTTCGAATTTGTAGATCATATGTTCCATGTAAAGATGACCATACCCAACAATCATTACCTAAATAAACCATTTTATGATCCCCACTTCCTGCAACGTCAGGATTTGCATCAAGTGTGTCAATAGGTGTGTTTGTAATAGTACCATTATCTGCAATTGACCATGTTTGCAGTCTCCAATTTAAGAATCCTGTTTCTGTATGACAAGTAATAAATAAATTGTTGCTTATTTTTGTCATATATAAACTTGATGGAGCATTAGTATTGACAACTTGTGTATCTATAAAACTTTTTGTAATTGCACCCGTACCTGTATTTATTGAAAATGTAGCTAAAGTTGCATTATTAGAACTATCTTCATAAAATATTACGAATGTATCTTCTGTTACTGCTTCTATTGAAACAATATCGGTTGTATTTGAAAAATTCCATGAATCGGTATCTGCCGCAGGCATATTTCCCGTATCATCACAGGTAAATGTGGTTATATAACCATGATCTGCATCCAAACCGACTATCCAATCACCATATGCATCAACAGCAGCAGGCCGTTTAACATAATTTACTGTATTATTTATTCTATCAATATATGCTGAGCCAATCTGCCCTATATCATCACATGAGAATGTCCATGTTGAATAACCACCTGCGCCCTGAGGCGGACGGAGAACATAGATATTAGGATACTTTTCATAAACATTAGTTCTTGCATTGGAATTTGAAGCGGTACAAACTAGAAGATTATCTATTTCAGCAGCTCCAATTTGACCAGACGAATCACAAGCAAATGATCGTGCATATACCTGAGCAGTTGGATTATTACATACTGATAAAAAATAATCTCCATTTATATGAATCAAACCTGGATCACGGACAGCAGCAGCTTGTAAAAGTAAACTATCAACAGGCGTGTTATTAATTGCATAATCATCGTCAATATTGAATGAAAGTGCAGTTTGATTGGATGAAGCTGTCCCTGGTCCGAAATATACAATATAATTAGAATTTCGTACTGCTATTTCATGTCCACCGGTACCAGCTATAGCCACAGTCTGAGAATCAATTAATATCATACCACCTGTTGGATTATAGGTAGATGTAATATATGCAGATTTATTCTCAATATCAACTCCGCCGGGACCCGTTGCAGTCAAGGAAACAGACCATGTACCAACGTCTGAATAAACATGGGTTGGATCTTCTTCTAAACTTATATTACCATCACCGAAATTCCAACGATATGATGTAGCATTAGACGACAAATTTGTAAAAATTACAGATAATGGAGCAGCGCCGGATACTGGACTAGCTGAAAAATCAGAAACCGGAATACCTGCATAGGTAGCTATACAATATGTATCAAATGAAGGCCTCCAGCCATTTCCAAAATTATGAAAATGACCACCTTGAGTGTCTAACGAATGTGAATGTCTATCATCTGAGGAATACGCGCCGACCCAGTCGCCAAGACCAACAAGAATCTGACTTCTTGGTTCTTGTGAAGTACCGCCTCCGTGATTATGGGCACCTGCTTCACTAAGGCCAGTAATTGTCCATGAACCACCGGAAGTTCCAATCTCACTTTCTGTATCAGTGATAAGTGCGATAATCTGATCAAGAGAAATATCTATAAACCAACCATCTGGTAAAGGAAAAGCACCCATTAAAAGTTTTGTTCCTGCAGGTAAAATATCATATTCAGTCGTCAATAATTTCCATTCTGTTGTATCACCAACATAAACTCTTTCATCGGCTTCAGAATAAATTACTCTGCCTTCATCAATTTCGCCTTCATGTTCATGTATATCAGCATCCGATACTCTATGTAACCAATGACGTCCTTCTAAATCTATTTCAAAAAACCTACTCATATTCTGCCTCACAAAATTTTACATAAGATGGTCTCCAAGTACCATCAAATGTATGAGAATGTAATCCATCAACTGCAATTGAATGTCTATGTTGGTATAGAGCAGTATATTGATTATCAAGGTTATCTGATCCAAGTCTTTCTCTTGGATATCCAAATCCTGTAGTATGATTATGACTACCTTGTTGATCTAAACCAGTTATCGTCCATGAGCCAGCTGTTCCTCCCACTTCGCTACCGGCATTAGAAATTAAAACTAATCTATCATTGTTCTCTGTAACAATATTCCAACCCTCTGGAAGAGGAAATTTACCCATCAACATTCGAGTACCAGAATCTATTACATCATACCTAGTTGATATAACTTGCCAATCAGAAGACGTACCATAATAGATTTTCTGTTGAGCTTGAGCATAAATAAATCTGCCTTCATCTATTCCAGTACGATGTCTTTCTATATCTTTATCGGCAACTCTATGTAACCAAATATTTCCTATAACTTCAACTTTATCAAACCTCATCCCGTATGTACTCCAACTCCTACTTTGACATAGGATGGTCTCCATTGACCATCGAAAGTATGTGTATGTGCACCGTCAACCGTAATATAATGTGTATGAATACTTTTAGCTGAATATGTATACCAATCGCTTGTTGATCTTCTTTGTATAGATGTTGGATTACCCATACCGCCGGCCTGTGGATAGTGATCATGACCTGCATTTGATACCATTCCAGTTATCGTCCATGAGCCGCCTGTTCCACCAACTTGACTTCCTGTAGTTGTAATAAGAACACTTCTGTCATTCCACACAGTATCAATATTCCAGCCAGTAGGTAATGGTTGTGATACGAAAAGAAGTTTCTGACCTTCGTCAAACAAATCAAACTCTGTCTGTAGTTTTACCCATTCAGTAGCACTTGCATAATAAAGAGCTTGTTTGTCTTCGTCATAAAGAAAGCGTCCCTCATAACCACTAACCCATGGGTCTTCAATAATACTAGCAAGTCTTTGCGGCCAAAACTTACCTCTCAAATTCATACCATATATTTTCATTCAGATAGTTTCCTCTCAACTTCAATCTGATTTTTTGCTAGTTCTGAACTAATCTTGAAAAAGTCTTCTTTGATTCGTTTTACTCTGTCTTTATTTATCTTTAATTCATCAATTTTCTTATTCTCTAACAAACAAAAATCAAATCGAAACTTACTTCTTCCTAATTTTTTATTTATTTCTTCTTTCAAAGTAATCAAGTCTGATCCCAAATCAAAATCATTTTGAACTTTCTTGACCAACTCATTTATTCGTTTACTTGATTTCTTTACTAAACCGATTTTCAATTCAGTAAATTGTTTTATATCTTTATCAATAAAGTCTTTAAATTTCATTAGCCGGATACTTCTCCAGAGGTTGTCGCTGCCATATTATGAGGTGCATCCATCCAAATTCTAATAGTTTTCTTATCAAGGTCTTGTAAATTTGCAGCATATACTATTTCACCTATATCACGATCCCACAATTGAATGACAGGCCATTTTGTTGCTCTATTCAATAAATGTGCATGATCAAGATAATATGTTCCATTTCCAGAAGCCGTCCAATCTCCAGTAGTATAATTTACAGATGTCACTAATATTGGAGGCCATGCTCTTCTGATATAAACATCGTCAATCTTAAACTCTAAATAGGTACGGTTTGCCGAAGGGGGTGTACTTGTATCAGTCGTAAATGACATAAACATATCATTACCTGGTGTGAGAGATTCTAAATCTACATACCATTTTGTCCAATCATCATAACCGGAAGCAGAAGTCAAAACTTCAGAATATAGTAAACTATGGTCGCCATCAAAACATTTTATAACTAATGATGCAGTTTGACCGGCTGTTGGTGAAACAGAATCAGTAGGTATTTTTACCCATGCTTCGAATCTGTAATCATATGTTGCTCCACATGCAGTACATGAATTTGTGCGAAACCCTTCATATAATTTATTTGCAGTGACAGCCAATGATGCAGTCGAATTACCTAAATAGAAAGTATTATAATCATTGAAATCCTGTTTTGATACTGGAGCGCCAGAAACATACCAAGAGATATGTGGTCTTGGATATCCCGAAGGAACAAATGCGTCTTCCATATCACCATTATTCACTAACTGAGGACCAAAAGTTGGTAGAACTTCAATTGCTTCACCACCACATAATAATAATGTATTTAGCTGATCCAAAACTTCTTTCATTAGCAAATTACTTACAGCTTTATCATAAGTTGAATCATAATACTGTGTAGTGTCTACCTCATATATTCCGTGAACATTATCAAGATATGTTTTATTGTCAATATGATCTTCCCAATCATACGCCAATTGGTTGCTTATAGTTTTGTTTACATCCGTATCTTGTGAGGTTTCATCAACTGCAAAAATTTGAATAAATGGTTGCAAATCTTCAAGAGTACCGGTAGCATCTGATGTAATTTGAGTAATAGTAAAATTATCAATCTTACCAGTGAAATCGGTTCCCTCAATTCTAATGGAACTTAGATTCTGGGTAGGTTGAAATATCAAAGACTTTGTACCGTTGCCATGTATTGAATTACCAAGAGAGCCGATTGCAGCAGATACTTCAAGAGTACCATGAACATAATTTTCGACATCAAAATCAGCTCTGTAAAGTCTATTTGAAAGAGCAAAAGGTGATCCCGCCGTGTAAATTGCATGTGAATCTACTCGTCTTACATCTACCTCATCAAAAAATAATGTAAGTCCACTGCCGGCGGAATCGACACTAACTAACCATAATTGTTGAATCGAATTCCATACAGTAAAATAGAAATCATGTTGAACCCACTCAGAAGTTGCCTTTTGGGTTGTAGTAATTCCAACTTTAGTATTGTCCGGCGACCTCATATAAGCCTGAAATTGATCGTTTGTGCCGGCTTTTACATAAAATGTAACTCTATAAGTTTCGCCGATTGTCAAAGTATAGTTCTGAGTAAGAACCTGCCTTATGGCTGGGTTGTCACCTGTATTGGCAGTAATTCTATAACAATTAGAACCATTTACGCCAACTCCGACTTGAAGTGCGATAGAAGCTCCATTCTGTGCTGTCCAATCACTTAGAGATTCCATACTACCATTTTCAACAATAACATTTGTTGGATCATTATAACTATTCAGTTTACCGCCAGAAACCATAAAATTTCTCAAGGACCAGTTATCATCTGAACTAAAAGTCTCTGTCAATATTGTTGAACCTTCAGTTATATCTGCATACCATGTCAAATCAAACTTTTGAGAATTCGGATAGGATGCCACATCTTCATATTCATCTCCTATATAGAAACTAAAAAAACCGGAAGAATTAGTTGTCCATGTTGACTGATCAATATAATCAGACGCAGAAGCTGCTCTTGATGCAAAAATTATAGCATTTGTCTTTGTATTGGCTTCATATAAAGCCAAATCTGCATCGGGTAGGGGTCTTCCCTCTTCGTCTTTCAGAAATGCCCAGAAATGTACTCTTGACATGATATCTCCTTATCCAACAACTGTTATTACAGCATCCAAATCTGGATCTGCAACAAATACCTGTAAACTATTAGAACTCAATGTTCTTACTTTTGCGGGTATTGTTCTCAAATCATTTTCATAGTTTCTCATTTGTACTAAAGGATACTGTCTACCTATGAAATGATCTAACTGAGTATAATATAAATCACCGGAAGCTGACCATGATTCTACAATAAAAACTCTTTCACTAGCAGCCGAAGTACCAATTGATAAAGTACCAGCCGAAGCAATTGCAGCTAAAATATAATTCATCAAAGAATTACTAACCAATTTATTAAATGTATTATCTGTTTTTGTTACATCAACTTGATCAAATTCATGTGGATTATCCTCTACCAATGAATTGACATGGTTTTCCCATTTATAAGCGAGAGCATTACTTACTGTCTTGTTCTTTTTATCTTTAGTTGATGAGAAATTATCTGTCTCATCAACTTTCAAAATAGGTGGAAAAAC
>Ga0209536_100010920_pt1 | contig 13343 bp, 6 predicted proteins | sample DeeMarSeWOR28_12_FD_187461 | JGI IMG/M metagenome (GOLD analysis project Ga0209536, IMG submission 187461) | Marine sediment microbial communities from White Oak River estuary, North Carolina - WOR-2-8_12 (SPAdes) (version 2) | ecosystem: Environmental > Aquatic > Marine > Intertidal zone >...
TCCTGATGAAATAATTTTTTGTGGATAAAGGCATGGGTAAATCCCATGCCTTTTTTTGTTATACGAGATCTTCACTAAAATCCAATTAACTGCTGAGTTAGCATGGAAAGAAAAATTACGTTTTATGGTGCGGGAATCATTCTGGTCATGCTCTTGGCCGCCTGTGTCCCTGACAGAATGGCACCGGTACCGACAGATGTCTCAAGACCGGCGTTCCTGGGATTCGCGGCTGCCGACAGCGGCAGCATAAATGTTGCGGTAAGACACCCGGTTACTATGGTCTTTGACGAAAAAATGGATCTTACGACCTTTCCGAATAATTTTATGCTGTCCAGTGTCAGCGGAGAGGTAGGCGGCACATTCAGTATTTCCGGTGATGCCGACAGCGTGGTGATCTTTACCCCTGCGGCCGACATGCAGACGGCGGAAATTTATTCCGCGCATGTCATGGGCGGTGTGCGGGATCTCTTCGGCAACTCACGTCTTTCACCCAATGAAGATAATATTCCGGAAACCACTCATTTTTTTACCACCGGTGCCTATGCCCTGAATGGCTATGCGCATATTTTTGTTGCCGACAAACTGGGTGAGATCATCTATCAGGTGGGTGAGATCAATAAATTTCAGAAGCAGGCCACACTGACACAGGCCAGCCGGGAGATGAAGATGACGCCTGACGGCAGTAAATTACTGGTGACCAACAAAGTCAATCCCGGTATTCTCAATGTCATCGATCCGGCAACACTGGCAGAAATTACCGGCATTGAGGTGGGCTCCGGTCCGGAGCACGTATTCGCCACAAACGAGAAAGCATACGTCTCTGATGTCTCCGGCAGGACGGTTTCGATCGTAAACCTGAGCACGCTTAGTCTCGAATCGACCATCAGTTTTTCCGACGGATTTCGCCCCCGCGACATTGTCTATAATGCTCAGAATAATAAGTTGTATATATCCTCAAATCTTACCAGTGATTTTGCAAAAATCAGGGTATTAGATGCCTCCAATCCAGACAATTTTTATGATATCGAGAACGTACTGCCTGAAAAGCGGTCACAGGATATGGAAATTTCACCGGACGGTAATTATATCTTTATTGCGGAGCTGCAGACACTCAATGTTGTCGTATTGAATACCACCACGGAAACTGTCGAGAAAACACTGGTGGGTGATTACATCTGGACCGCAGACGGCGTGACCACTTCTGACGCCTACTATCTGATCACCAACGGCGGTGGCATTTATAAAGCCGATTACGCTTCACTCTCCTTTACCCGGGAATTATACCTGGATAAAATTCTGGTCTCAGCCGATGCAACAAATGAAGGTGAACTTTTATATGCGGTATCCCCGACTGACTCCACCCTTCAGATCATCGAGACGAGTACCCTGACAAAGATCAGTGAAGTGAAGGTCGAAGGTGTTTTGAACGGCGTTACCGTAAGTGTTTTAAATTACTAATTCAAACATCATGCGCGCATATTTTGGAAAGCATGGGATAAGAATATGAAGAAAATCATCTTTGTTTTACCTTTACTTATCTTGATCTCCTGGCAGGGACTTTTTGCCCTTGGCGGTGGTAAGATCGTCGGTCAGGTGAACGACGGTGACAGCGGGGAACCGCTTGCCGGCTGCAATATTATTGTAGAAGGTACGCTGCTCGGTGCCGCCACGGACGAAGAAGGCTATTTCATGATCCTGGACGTTCCGCCCGGTACATATGATGTCTCTGCGATGATGGTCGGCTACGTTACGGACGTTAAGCAAAATGTGAAGATCGTATCTTCGCTGACCGTTACACTGGAATTTAATCCGCGGCAGGAGATCCTCACCGGCGAGACCATCACCGTAGAGGATTACAGAGTCCCGCTGGTTCAGAAGGATTTGACTTACAAGGTCCAGGCGGTTACGGCGGAAGAGGTGGGCAGGATCCCGATCACAACGATCGGAGATATTGTCGCGCAGCAGGCGGGTATTACCCGTAAGATCAATACGACTTCAATTTCAAGTCTTCCGGTATTCGGCCAGTTTGCCACCGTACCAACGGACGGATGGCACTTCCGGGGCGGCCGTGAAAATGAAACGATGTATATGCTGGACGGTATCAACGTAACGGATGGCCTCTGGGGCGGTTACTCGGTTGAACCGATCGGTGAATATTCGCTGAGTTCCATGGAAATATTTACCGGCACGTTCATGGCCCAGTATGGCGATGCCATGTCCGGTGTGTTCAATATGGGTATGTATGATCAGATCGATATCAAACCCAAATTCCGGGTAAAGGGATTTACCGATAATTTTGGTGTTGATGAAGTTTCGCACAATACTTATAGTTATGAACTTTTTGCATCGGCGGCGCTGCCCTTTGTGAAGAATCTCGGGCTGATCGTCTCGCACCGTATGTTTTCAACCGACGGCTATATTATGGGTTACCTTTATCCTGAATACATAAACAGTGAGGGACAGGATAAAACAGGAGATCCGGAAGAAGTCCCGATGCAGTATATGGACACCGAGTTTACTTTCGGAAAACTACTCTGGGAACCAAGTTCAAAATTGAAATTCACACTCGGGGGATACTATTCCAAAGCCAATCAGGGTGTCTATAACCATTATTTCAAATATAATCCTTATGGAACACCCCGGGTCAACCTGGAGGATGATCTGGTCTATGGCAAAGTAAAGTTCGTTCCTACACCAACCAGTTACCTGTCGGTACATGTTGCCAGATACAACAGGACATTTCTTTCGCGTGTGTATGACAACGCAGCCTATTATCAGATCAGACCTCAAAATGGTACGGCAGAGTTTTCCACCACCGGTGAAGACTGGGTATACTTTGACACCAGATTTTTAAGAAATGAACTCAGCGCGAGTTATTTCTGGCAGGTAAGCCGGATCCACGGCCTGCAGTTTGGCGCTACATACAACGGCCTCGAAACCAGTCTGACACGCAGGAATCCGGATGGTTTCAGCGCTCTTGAGGAGTACAAATATCAACCGGTTGAAATTCAGGGATATATATCGGACAAGATGGAATTTGAAGATATGGGTCTGATTGTCAATATCGGCGCCCGTATTGACTATATTGATCCCAAACGCAAAGTGCTGGTCGATCTGGCAGATCTATCCAATCTCAACGCGGAAATGGAGGATGCGAAAGTCGAAATCTATATCAATCCCCGGTTGGGTATCAGTTTTCCGATCATGGAAACGGCCGCCATGCGTTTTGGTTTTGGACGTTACTACCAGTATCCCGACTATTTCAAGGTCTTCCAGGGAACATATTATATCGAAGCCACCCAGGAATACCGGCCAAATCCGCAGCTGGAAAATACACCGATCTCCAATACGGAGATAAAGCCGGAGAAAACCGTAAATTATGAATTCGGTGTTCAGACAAAACTCAGCCCGGAAATTGCCTTTGATGTGACCGCTTTTTACCGCAAAACAAGCAATCTGATCGGGGTTATTCTAAGCGAAACCAATGAAGGCCGCCGGTTCCAGGTGATGGGTAATCTTGATTATGCCACGGTCAAGGGCATTGAATTCTCGTTAAAAAAACGGTTTTCTGATAATTTTTCGGCAAATGTCAACTATACGTTGTCAAAAACACTTGTCAGTACGTCCGTGCTTTTTGAAAGACCGCTGGATGAAGCGCTTACCTTTCCGGCAAACTGGGATCAGCCGCACGTGTTGAATGCCAATGTGTATTTTGTGTTCCGCAGCGGTTTTGGGTTTTCCGCTTACGCCAGTGCGGCAAGCGGTTTTCCCTATACCAGATCACAATTTGATCCGAACGGTGAAAGAGCCCCCTGGATCAGCGCCTTTGATATCAATGTATTTAAAAATTTTGAATTCTTCGGTTTTGAACAGCAATTCTACGTTCAGGTCATTAATCTTTTTAATCGTAAGAATGTGTGGTGGGTGTATGCCGATTCCGGTATACCGGGTGATGATGCCAGTGAAGCGACTTCACACGACTATACGAACAATCCTACGATGTGGGGCCCCGGACGGACCATACAGCTGGGAATCAAATTATGGAATCATTAAAAACCGGTCGTTCAGCCGGCAGAGCGGTCGCATTTGTAGTTTTGGCAGTTTTGATCTGGGGATCCGGAAATAAGGTTCCGGCTCAGACCAGCCCGATGGACTACAAGCGCTGGAATGTCATGAACATCAACAAACTGGCGACCACGTTCAATAATGTGGGGATGCTCTGTGATGGGAACAATCAAAACTACAACCTTGCCCGGCCACCGTCTTTCGAATTCCCACAGGGCAGCGGAAAGTATTACGGGACATGTGTTGGTGTCTTTGTCGGCGCCCCTTATGGGCAGCATCCTGATGTGGTCGGCGGGATCAATCCTGAAAAACTTGATTATCTTGACGGCACCATGGATGAGGGACCGGCGGATTTCTGGAATGAAGAACATTTTGCACCGTACTCAGAGTTTGTCAATCCGACCGTTGCTTCGGTGAGCAACGATCCGGCCAGCTGGCCGGCCTCATGGCCGACGCAGCTTCCCAATCACTATTTTATGGATCTGAATGATCAGACGGGGGTCGAAAATCCTGCACTTCCCATGGTGCCCATTCTGTTTGATTCCGCGACCGGCTGGCCGGGATTCGGCCCGTCCGGTGAAAAAGTGGCCAACCAGGAAACCTTCAGTGTGATGTACGGCTGGGGCGGGACAGACCAGATCGGATCCGGTAATGCTGAGACACGCTGGTTGCGCACCCAGCTGATCATGCGTGGATTGGCCTGGGAGGGCAGCCTTTACGAAGATTTTATCGTGTGGGTGTATATCGTAAGAAATTTGACCGATCAACCGATAACGGATATGGGTATGGGGGTGCATGCTGATTTCAGTTTCCTGCCGGCTTTTATTCCCGGTATCGGTTATGATGCTGACCGCCATTATTATGATCCGGATCTGCAGCTGGCCTACGCCTGGGATGATGACGGATTCGAGGAAAGTCCGGTTGGGGGTGTTCTTCAGCCGGAAGACATCGCCTGGGGTGGTGTGATCATGTTAAAGGTCCCCGGTGAAACCGGCAGAGTTGCCGCCTATGATGCCGCCCATTTCTGGGAGGGCCAGAGTTCAAAAAGCGGCAGCGGTGCGGCACCGGAAATGTACTTTAAATGGAATCTGCTGAATCTGGATGATCCCCATGACAGTAACGGTGATGGATTTGACGATGATTTTGACCTGAACGGTATACCGGATGCAGAGGAGGGTGGTCAGGGATACTATGTCGGATCGGGTGCAGACGGACTTCAGATCATCAGCTCCGGGCAATTCACGCTCGCCCCGGGTGCCATGGATACGCTGATCTTTGCGACCGTATTCGGGACCAGCGAGAAGGATCTCAAAACCAATGCGCAGAGGGCGCTCTCTTTATACGAAAGCGACTGGCAGATTGTTGACGCCCCGCCGGCACCGGGGGTGGAGTCATTCATCGACGACCGGAAGGCAGTGCTGGTTTGGGATACAAACAGCGAAGCCGATGAACAGTTTGAAGGTTATAAGATCTACCGTTCTCTGGACCAGGGACAGACCTGGGGATCTGAAAGTTTTACGGATTTCGAAGGCGGTTTGCACTATGTTCCGCTGGTTCAGTATGATCTGGTAAATGGCATAACGGGTTATTATAAAACGCTGCCGGAATATGCCTGGTTCTATCTGGGGGAGGACGCCTGGGTGCCGCTGCGATCGGTAGTTGAATCTGACACGGTTAAAGGTGTCAATCTTGGCCCGGGCAGGACATTGCGGAATTTTGCGGAAGGCGATTCCGTAAATGTTTTTATCGATCGCGATGTGCTCAACGGTTTATCTTATCTGTATTATGTCGCTGCTTACGATTCCGGTAACCGGATCATCGGACCGTTAGAAAACTCTGCCGCCACCAATCCGGCCGAATTCAATAATTCTGTGATCGCAACACCGGAAGTTCCGATGGCCGTATCAAATCTGGAAGAAGTAAGGGTTGTCCCTAATCCCTACCGGGTCTCGGAAATCTGGGAGCTCGGTTTCAAGCAGCACAATCTGCAGTTTACAGGGCTTCCCGCCTCAGCAAAGATCAGGATCTTCAATGCCAGTGGCGATCTTGTGCGAACACTGATGCATGACCGGCAGTCCAGTATTGCCAGCTGGGATCTATTGAACGAATTCGGGCAGCTGGTCGCACCGGGAGTCTATTTCTATTATATCTCCTCACCGGTGGGAGAGACCAAAGGAAAGTTTATTGTGATTCTCTAACAGGAGTATATCATGAGAATTGTGTTAACTATTGCGCTTTTAATGGGATGCTTCTCGCTGTATGCACAGGAAGTTGACTATTCCGGTACTTCCGTGGCCAATTTTTTAAAGATCGGTGTTGGTGCCCGGCAGGTAGCCATGGGGGAGGCGGCCATTGCAGTGGTCAACGATGCCAGTGCATTGTTTTGGAATCCCGCCGCTGTGACACGCATAGAGGATCTGGGATCGATATCTATCTCATCCATGAACTGGCTGGTAGATACCCGTGTATCTTACGTTGCCGGTGTTATAAATCTGAAGGAGTTTGGTTTTCTTGGTCTCGATCTGCAGTTTCTCGACTATGGTGAGATTGAGGAAACCACCGTTTATGATCAGAACGGAACCGGCCGGTTTGTTGATGCCAGCGATATGTCGGTGGGTCTGGGTTATGCCCGTCAGTTAACGGAACGCTTCTCATTTGGCATAAAAGTAAAATATATTGCCGAAAAACTGGCCGGTGTAACCGCTGATGCTTTTGGCTTTGACATCGGTGCGGATTTTCAGACCTCTTTCTTTAATAATAACCTTCGGCTGGCTGCTGCCCTGAGTAATTTTGGCAGCAAAATGCAGTTTTCCGGCAGGGATCTTGCCGTGACCTATACGATTCCGGGCAGCCCGAGCAGTAAGCAGATCCCTGCGAATCTGGAAACGCTGAGCTGGGAAATCCCGCTGCTGTTCCGGTTTGGCATATCCAATTATTTTATAAACAATGAAGATTTTTCACTGCTTGCGGCTTATGATATTCTCGACAGCCGTGACTATGATGTGCGCCATAACCTGGGTGCGGAAATCGGCTACCGGCAGATGTTTTTTCTGCGTGGTGGCTATAAGTTCAATTACGACGAAGTCAACTATACAGCCGGTATTGGTTTTGATATGACCAGCATCATCGGATATAAACTGAAACTGGATTATGTCTTCCAGGATTACGGCGTATTCGAATCTTTGCATCAATTCTCATTTGGTATAAACTTCTAATCTCGATTCGAGAAGGATGACAGGATGCGCATCACTCACATTTACAGTATTATAATTTTTGCCATTATAAATCTCAGTGCCCAAAATCCGATGGATTATCAGCGGTGGAATATTTTTGATGTAAACAAGGTACGGACCGAATTTAATAATACCGGATTGCTCTGCAACGGCAATCAGCAAAGCCCGGCACTGGCCCGTGAACCCTCGTTTGAGTTTCCCGCCGGCAGCGGTATCAGCTACGGTACCGGTGTCGGTGTGATCGTTGGTGCGCCGCTGGATCAGGAAGACGGTGCCGTCGGCGGATGGCCGCGGGTGCAGGATGATTACTATGCCTTCTGTGATGCGACGCTTGACGAAGGGCCGGCAGCATTCTGGGATGAGGAACATTTCTTTCCATATCCCCAGTTTGTCAACAGCAGCCGGGCTCTGATGAGCGACGATCCGGAAACCTGGCCGGCCAGCTGGCCGACCGCCTATCCGATACTGAACGATCCGATCCTGTTTGATTCGGCAACCGGCTGGCCCGGATTTGGTCCCCGGGGTGAACAACTGGCAGACCAGGAAAGTTTTTCGGTGGTGGAAGCCTGGGGTGGCACGGATCAACTGACTTCGGCAGATCCACATCCGAATTTTCTGAAGACCCAGATGATTGTCCGCGGGATGGCCTGGAAAGGTACATTATATGAGGATTTTATCGTATGGGTTTATGTGATCAGAAATATCGGCACTGCACCGATACGCGATATGCGTGCGGCAATTCATTGTGATCTGAGCTTTATCCCGAGTTTTTATCCCGGTATAGGCTACGACGCCGACCGCCATTATTATGATCCCCAGCTGCAGCTGGCATACGGAACCGATGATAACGGTTATGAAGAAAGCCCGAAAGGTGGTACGATACCAACGGAAGATATTGCTTTCGGGGGCGTTGTTGCACTGGAAATGCCGGGCGCTTCAAAAAGGGCCGCGACGTATGATGCTTTTCATTTCTGGATGCTGGCTACCACGGCGGCAGGTAATGGTGCGCGTTCTGACTGGTACTATCAATGGAATGTGGAAAACATTGATGATCCCCAGGATAGTGACGGGGATGGCATTGATGATGATTTTGATGAGAACGGTGTACCTGATGCCATTGAAGGGGGGATCGGTTACTATGTCGCTTCGGGTGCGGACGGCGTCCAGACCCTCGGTTCCGATCCGTTCACGCTCAATCCGGGTGAGAGCGACACCCTGATCTTTGCCACGATCTTCGGTAGCAGCGATAAAGATATTAAATCCAACGCAAAGAAAGCGATTACTCTATACAACAATAACTGGGAAATCATCGATGCGCCGCCGGCACCGGTTGTTGAGGCGTATCCTTCCGACCGTCGGGTAAGACTTGTATGGGGAACCGACAGTGAAAAGGACCCCCAGTTTGAGGGCTATAAAATTTATCGCTCTGAGGATAATGGGATCACCTGGGGCTCCCAGACCTTTAAGGATTTTGAAGGAGGTATCCACTATATCCCGCTCGTACAATACGACAAGGAAAACGGTATTAAGGGATATTACCGGACTTTGCCGGAATTTGCCTGGTTCTATCTCGGGGATGATGACTGGGTCGACCTGCGACAGGAAGTTACCGCAGATACTTTTAAATATTTCAAAGTTGGTGACTCGATCAATGTATTTATTGACAACAATGTGACCAATGGTATCAGGTACCGCTATTATATTGCCGCGTACGACTCAGGCAATGGGATTGTCGGGCCGCTGGAAAATTCCTACAGCAATCTGCCGGCAGAAATGAACAATACAGTCGAGGTTGTCGCCCACTCCCCTCTGGCCACATCATCCCTCGATCAGGTGAGGGTAGTGCCAAATCCTTATGTTGTTGCAGAGATCTGGGAACAGGGGATCAAGGATCACCAGATACAGTTTATCAACCTCCCGGATCGGGCCACCATAAGGATATTCAATGCTTCCGGGGAAATTATCCGAACACTCGATCATAATGCGATGGGCGCACTGGCGCCAAGCATCGCCAGCTGGGATCTTAAAAATGAGTTCAATCAGCTGGCGGCACCGGGAGTTTATTTTTACCACGTTACATCACCGTTGGGTGAAAGAACGGGGAAATTTATCATTATTCTTTAAGGATTAAATTTAAATGATCCGGATAATTCTGATCACGGGATTACTTTTTCTGATTGGCTGCGGTAAATCGGAGCCGTACATCTTGAGGATCGATCACGCAGGGATATCAATTGCTTTTGATGAAAAGCTCAGAAGCCAGGTAGAAAATACAATCCTGCCGGAAAAAAAGATCAGCTCCGATCTGTTTTCCGGAGAATATCTGTTTCTTCAGGACGCCAGATACGATGGTTTTATCTATAGTGACCATACAAAGGCTGGCGGCACGGACCAGACAGGTACCTATGATGAATACATTATCCGTGGCAGATCCGGTGATTTAATAAAAAAAATTACGATCCGTGCTTACAACGATTTTCCGGACCTGCTTACAATGAAAGTTGCGTATCTCAACCAGGGTCACAATGCTTTTACAGCACAGGGGTGGGTCAGCAATAATCTGGTTCTGAGTACCAATGTAAATGAGAGTCCTGCATTCTGGTCATTCAACGGGGCCTCTTACGAGGACCGGCGGGACTGGATACTGCCGGTAACCCCGGGCTTCAGACAGAAAAATTACCTTGGGATGAATGCAACCGATTATGGCGGCGGGATTCCGGTCTCGGTGATCTGGAACCGTACCGGAGGTTTTTCGGTGGGTCATCTCGAAGCAGTACCCAAATTGGTCAGTTTGCCTGTAACTTATGATTCCACCGGCAAATCAGTATCAATATCGGTGATGCAGGAACGGGCAATCAGTATACTGCCCGGTGATTCGGTGGAGACATTAAAAACCTTTGTTGCCGCCCACACAGGAGACTTTTTTCCGGCATTACAGAAGTACAGCCGATTTATGCGCAGACAGGGAATGACTTTTACAGAAATACCGGCCAGCGCATATGAACCCATATGGTGTGCCTGGGGATATGAACGAAATTTTACCGTGGCAGAGGTCCTGCAGACCCTGCCAAAAGTGAAGGATCTTGGTTTTCGCTGGGCCGTTCTTGATGATGGATGGCAGACGGCTGAGGGGGACTGGTATCTGGCGCCGAAGAAATTCCCGCGAGGTGATCGCGATATGCAGGCACTTGTAAAGAAGATAAATCGGTCCGGATTGCGGGCAAAGTTATGGTGGGCAGCCCTGGCGGTGGATCCGGGCACCGATCTTCTCCGGGATCATCCTGATATGTTATTGCTGAACAAAGAAGGAAAACCTCAGGACATCAGCTGGTGGGACAGCTACTACCTCTGTCCTGCTTATGAGAAAACCCGGACCTATACAAAAGGGATCGTAAAAAAAATCATGCAGAACTGGGGCTTTGAAGGTCTCAAGATTGACGGCCAGCATCTCAATGGGGTTCCGCCATGCTATAATCCTCTGCATAATCATGCCTATCCGGAAGAAGCGGTAGAACAGTTGCCTCAATTTTTTTCGGAAATCTATAAAACAGCCATCAGTATTACACCCGATGCTGTTGTGGAGATCTGTCCCTGCGGTACGGCAGCATCCTTTTTCAATATGCCCTACATGAATCAGCCGGTAAGTTCAGATCCCCTGACTTCCTGGCAGATCAGGTTAAAAGGAAAAACATTCAAAGCACTGATGGGACCAGGAACGCCGTATTATGGCGATCATGTGGAACTCAGTGATGGTGGTACCGATTTCGCCTCATCGGTGGGCATCGGTGCTGTTGTGGGAACCAAATTTACCTGGCCGGGGGATCGCCATAGCCACAGCGATTACCTGCTGACACCGGAAAAAGAGGTTGTCTGGGGAAAATGGTTAAAGATTTACGAGACCTATCGTCTTTCAGAAGGAGAGTATCTGGGAAATCTGTATGATATCGGTTTTGATCGTCCGGAAGCACATGTTATCAAAAGAGACAATACATACTTCTATGCATTTTACGCCGACACGTTTGAGGGAGAGATCTCGTTGCGCGGATTACCTCCGGGCCGGTATCTCGTCTCAGATTATGAAGAGGGGCGTCACCTGAGTGCAATAAACGCCAGCCAGCCGAATCTATCCGTTAATTTCAAGGACCACTTACTGCTTAAAGCCGAAAAAGCCGAATGAGACCGATCTGTATACTTTTAACTGTGTTGCTTACTTTTGGTGGATCTTACAGCGCTTTCGCACAGGACACCGATCGGGCTCAGGACAGATCAGTGACCCGGAGCATCGGTAATTCTTATATTGAACTGGTGTTGGAGAGCTCACCTGACAGGCTTAAACCCGCATCTCTGGTCAATAAAATAACTCAAACCCGCTATCCGGTAAGCGGTGACTTTTTTGAGGTTGAAATAAGTTTTCCGGGTGCAGATATTACCCCCGATCCAACTACCCCGTCAAAATTGAAAATGACCGATCTGGATTTCAAAGGGTGGCAATGGGCTGAGCCCGGATCGGAAAAGTATTGCAAAATTCAATTCAGGGCATCTGAGCTGGAAATTTTCCTGACACTGTTCATCCCGGATGGAAAACCATTTATTCGCTCAAGACTTGAAATTGTAAATTCAGGCCGCGATAAGTTGTTCATCGAAAAGGTAACCGTCCTTAAGCTTAATATAAATGGAGCGGGACTTTCCCATGGCGGCTTCGGGCAACCGCTGTATGGTCAGGATACCTTCTTTGGCGTCGAATTTCCCGCTGCTTACAATGATCTGATCGTACCGGGTAAAATATCCTGCTGGCATCGGGTCGGTGAAATCCTGGCACCCGGAGAAACCTATCTTTCTGAGTCTGCTGTCATCGGTGTGGCCGCGTTTGACCATGTGCAGCAATATTTTTATGACTATATCGCGACCCTCAGGCCCCGAGCTGATGAACCTTTTATGCTTTACAATACCTGGTATGATATCCGCGAATTCAGCCCTGCAAAAATACAAAAAACAATCGACAATTTTGAGAAGACACTGGTCAACCGTTACGATCTGGAACTTGATGCATTTGTTATCGATGATGGCTGGGATGACCCCGGATCCCTCTGGGACACCGATGCAGAAAAATTTCCCGGCGGATTTCATGAAACAGCCGATAAACTTAGAAACGTCAGTAAAGGGTTGGGATTATGGATCTCACCCTGGGGGGGCTACGATCAGGCCCTGAAGGAAAGAACCGGTGAAGCAGCCCGGAAGGGATATGAGACCAGTGGGATACATTTTTGTCTCGGTGGTGAGAAATATTATAATACCTTTCGTGAAAAAGTGCTGAAACACCTTGAAGAGGGAAATCTCACGTTTTATAAAATTGACGGTTTTCTATCCCTGTGCAATGAATCCGGTCATGCTCATTTACCCGGAATATATTCAAGGCCTTTTTTGACCCGCAGATTCATCGACCTGCTGAAAGAGATAAGGCAGGTAAGACCGGATATCTTTATTGATATAACCGTAGGGACCTGGCTCAGCCCCTGGTGGCTGCAGTATGCCGATGCGGTCTGGATGACCGGTGCGGATTTTGGTCATGCGGAAGATGTCCCTGCGATCAGTGAACGTGATAAGGCGATCACTTTTCGTGATCATACGCTCTATAAGGATTTTGTCCGCGACAGCATCCAATTTCCCCTTTCAAATGTGATGACTCATGGAATCATCAAAGGCCGGCTGAATCTTCTGGGTGGTGACCGGGAATCCCTTGCCAATTGGAAAGATAATGCGGTTATGTATTTCAGCCGTGGTGTCATGATGTGGGAGTTGTATATAAGTCCTGATATGCTCACCGATGCTGAATGGGATTTTATGGCGGAGGTGATCAGGTGGGCAGAGGATCATACGGATAAATTCAAAAATACACGTTTTATCGGAGGCGATCCATACGATAGAGCCGTTTACGGCTATGTCCATGAATCGGCAGAAGAGGTATGGCTTATTCTGCGCAACCCGTTTATCATGCCTCAAAAATTTGAAATTAATATGGATATGCTGGCTGAGCGTTTCAAGTTT
>Ga0209536_100010921_pt1 | contig 13343 bp, 8 predicted proteins | sample DeeMarSeWOR28_12_FD_187461 | JGI IMG/M metagenome (GOLD analysis project Ga0209536, IMG submission 187461) | Marine sediment microbial communities from White Oak River estuary, North Carolina - WOR-2-8_12 (SPAdes) (version 2) | ecosystem: Environmental > Aquatic > Marine > Intertidal zone >...
TTTCCGGGATATGATCCTGAAACAATCTGAACTACCCATCAAATGCACTGCCTATACACCCTGTTTCAGAAGGGAAGCCGGATCATGGGGCAAAGATGTAAGGGGACTGAACCGGCTGCACCAGTTCGACAAAGTTGAGATTGTACAGATCCAGCATCCTGATCACTCATATGAAACCCTTGAGGAGATGGCTGCTCATATCGAAAGCCTGGTTCAAAAACTTGATCTTCCTTACAGGATGCAACGATTATGTGGCGGGGACCTAAGCTTTACCTCTGCCCTGACATATGATTTCGAGGTCTTTGCTGCAGCCCAGAGGAAATGGCTTGAGGTCAGTTCTGTTTCCAATTTTGAATCGTACCAGGCCAACCGGTTAAAGCTCAGGTTCAGGGATGAATCCGACGGCAGGAACAAACTTGCCCATACCCTGAATGGCAGTGCTCTTGCATTGCCCAGGATTGTAGCTGCATTACTTGAAAACAACCAAACTCCAGATGGGATTTTAATCCCGGAAGTCCTTCAGCCATATACAGGGTTTGAGATCATATCTTAAATCCATTAACATCTTTATTAAATTTTTGATTTGATGGCATTGTGTCGTAAATTTATATAAAGGAAAGTCCAGCTTCAACTATATCAATCACAATAAACCCTATCTATCCAAATAATTCCACACTTAATATCTAACATTCCCACAATCCGATTGTGTTTTCCAATTATCTAAATATCATTTTAAGAAATTTCAATAAAAACAAGATTTATTCGATCATTAATATCTGCAGTCTTGCTATTGGACTGGCCGGGGGTATGCTGGTTTTATTGTTCGTAGAACAGCAGCTTAGTTTTGATGAGTTTCACGAAAAGTCAGACAGAATATACCGTGTAATACACGATCGAAAGGATAAGAATTTTAACATGACTATTTCGGATATCTCTCCGCTCTGGGGACCCATTCTTAAGATGGAATTGCCGGAAATAATTGAAATGACAAGGATCATGACTCCTCTTGCAACAGGTGCTGGTGAAATAATAATTGAACATGAAAACAAATTCTTAAAAGAGCAAAATCCTCTTTTTGTGGATGCAAATATCTTTCAGGTTTTTGATATTAAGCTTGAAAAAGGAAATCCTGAAACCGCCCTTGCAGAGCCCAGATCGATCGTATTGAGTAAAGATATGGCAAATAAGTATTTTGTTGATGAAGATCCGGTAGGTAAAACATTGTCATTAAACATGTGGATCAATTTTATTTCCGATAATCCTGATGGTTTCGATCCCAATGGTGAATATCTAATTACAGGAGTCGCCAGAAATCTGCCCCTGAATTCACACTTTCATTTCGATTATTTAATATCATTTTCCTCAATTAAATTCTGGGAAATGTACAATATGGATCTCCATACTATTTTCGGAATCAATACTTATCTGGTTCTGCCTGAGGGGTATTCCCAAAAAGAACTTGAAACCAAAATGAATGGATTGGTAAAAAAATATCTGTCTTCTGCTATCGAGAAAACCCATGGAATTTCCTATGATGAGTTTCAGGCCGAAGGAATGTACTATAGATACAGGTTACAGAAGTTAACGGATATCTATTTGGGTTCCGGTCATATGAGATCGAATAAAAAGCTTGGCACTGGTGGTGAGGGAAAAGATATATATTTCTATGCACTGATAGCCCTTGCAATATTGATAATTGCTTCAATCAATTTTATAAATATCAGTACAGCCCAGTTGGGTAGCCGGACGCGGGAAGTTGGACTGAGAAAGGTAGTAGGTTCTCACCGATCGAAATTGATACAACAATTTCTATTGGAATCAATATTTATCAGCTTTTGTGCCCTTTTTCTTGCAACACTGGTAGCGATCGTATCTCTAAAGACATTTAATCAATTTATTCAGCCAGACCTCTCCATTCAAAATTTTACAAAAGGATGGATAATTCCTGGAATTATTGGATTAACACTAATCGTTGGATTGATGGCCGGCACTTACCCATCATTTCTATTCTCAAAACTACAACCTGCAGCATTGCTGAAAAATCCAATAAAGAGTGCTTCAGGTGGATTACTTTTCCGCAACGGATTGGTCATATTTCAATTTTCTGTATCAGTAATATTCATTGTTGCTTCCCTGGTGGTTTACAGTCAACTCTCCTATATAAGGGCAAAACCTCTTGGTTTCAACAAGGAACATGTTATTACAGTCCACAATACAGGAACACTTAGAACGGGTGGACCGGTAAATGAGATAAACCGCGTAGAAGCATATAAACAGGAACTTAGCAGGAACAGTAATATCCTAAGTGTGTCTGGTTCCACTGGCAGGTATGGTTTTCTTGCATCAAATCCATCGCTGCAATATTTCATCCCAGAAGGAAAAACAGAAGAAGAAAAAGTCAGGCTTGGTTGCCAAATTGTTGACCGGAATGTTTTTGAAACCTTTGGTTTAGATGTCATTGCTATGGATGAAGATATAGCTGATTTAACCGGTGAAGCTATGGAGATTGTCGTATTAAATGAGGCAGCAGTAAAACATTTAAACCTGACAGATCCTATCGGAAAAACGATGATCAGACATGCTTTTAACAGGACTTGTAAAATTGCCGGTGTTGTAAAAGACTTTCATTTTCAATCTTTGCAGCAAGCTATTCAACCTTATATATTGATCCTGGTTAACCGTTGGGGGCCACTCGTATCAATACGTTCTGTTTATATCCGCATTAACCCTGAAGACATCCCTAATACACTTGAATATATTAAAAATGTTTCGGAACAATTTATGCCCGGACAACCCTTTGAATATTCTTTTCTTGATGAAGATGTTGACAGGTATTATCACAGTGAAAGACAATTAGGGAAACTATTTGGTTTTTTAAGTGGGATAGCAGTTATCCTGTCCTATCTGGGTATTTTTGGCCTTTCGTCATATATGCTTCACAAACGAACAAAAGAGATTGCAATTAGAAAAATATTGGGAGCCTCCATTCAGGATATCATTCTTCTTTTATCAAAACAATATTTAATATTGGCATTAATTGCATTTATTCTAGCAATACCTGTTTCATACTTTCTGATGGACAAATGGTTACAGGAATTTGCATATCGCATTAACATAAATCTATCATCTTTTGTATTTTCAATTCTAATCATTTTAATAATTTTAATATTCGCAGTGGGTAGACAAACCATAAAATCTGCTATTTCTAATCCTGTTGATGCAGTGAAGTATGAATGAGATATTTCAAGTGACTAAAAGGTTGTTATGCTATAAAAAATTCAAACCTCCGGATAAATAAAAAGATTCAAATGAAGTTGAAATCAAACCTATTACATCTATTTTATTACGAATTCTGAGAAAATCATGTTAAGAAATTATTTCACTGTTGCTTTCAGAATCTTTTCCAGACAAAAGGTATATACTCTTATTAATATTGGTGGTTTGGCTATTGGACTGGCAGGGGCACTTCTGATTTTTGGGTATATCATGAATGAGTTGAACTATGATGAGGTACATCCGTATACCGAAAACACCTACAGGATTGCCACAAAATATATTGATGAGGATGGAAATACGGAAACATGGAGGGTCGCTCCTGCCCTATGGAGTGATCAGTTAAAAGAACAATTTCCGGATGTACAGGCCAGGTTACGCATCAGGTGGATCGGTTACCCCAATTCTGTATTTTATAAAGAGAAAGATAAAATCGTTTTGACCGAAGAGCTTTATTTTGTTGATCCCGATTACGGTAAGGTCCTGAATTTTGATGTCATTACAGGAGATAAAGAAAATGCTTTCAGAGAGATCAATTCTGTTGCTATAAATGAATCCACCTCGGAATTAATATTCGGTAGTGAAAATCCGATCGGTAAGGTACTTTCTGTTTCACATCCCTGGGTCACCGATAATAAGGGATTGAACCTGATTGTTACTGCTGTTTTCAAGGATTATCCATCCAACACGAGTTTCAAACCCTCCTACCTGGTACCTTTGGAAGCTTTAAGGCCTGGTTATAAATGGGGAAATTTTGATGATCTATTCACAGGATGGCTAAGTGGTTGGATGGAATCCTATGTGGTTGTAAAAGAGGGAACTGATATTAATACTCTTGAAAAGGAATTTGCTAAAATATTGGCTGAAAATATAGACGAAGAATCGGTTGAATTTTTTCTCGTCTTAAAAAATATTTTTGATCTTCATTTTGACAAGGAGGTGCTATGGTTCCTTGAGGGGATGGGCGACATCACGCATGTGTATATATTCGGATCTATTGGCTTTTTTCTCATACTCATTGCGAGTATCAATTATATAAACCTTGCCACTGCCAGATCAGCCAGGAGGTCACGCGAGGTAGGATTGCGAAAAGTGATGGGCAGCAACAGGTTTCAGCTGATTTTTCAATTTTTCAATGAATCATTTATTATCACTTTTTCGGCATTAATCATTTCTTTAATAATTATAGCTCTTGTATTACCTGTATTCAATAACCTGGCCCAAAAGGATTTTGTATTCAGCACTTTCTTTAATTTCAGGTTACTGGTTGGGGTAATTTTGCTTGTCATTATAGTTACCATTTTAGCTGGCAGCTATCCCTCATTTTACCTGTCAAGATACGATCCTGTCGAAGTGTTTAAAGTTGGAAAATTAGGTCAGAGAGGATCTTTTTCATTAAGGAAAGCGCTGGTTATTTTTCAATTTTCAATTTCATTGTTAATGTTGATATGTAGCGGAGTGTTGATGAAACAGATTAATTATATAACAGATTCAAAACTCAACGAACAGGGTGCCCAGATGATTTCAATCAGGTATGGAGGAACGGCACCTATGGAAAAATATCCTGTATATAAGAATACGGTTTTACAGGATCCGGATCTTAAAAATATAACCACTGCCAATCATCTGCCGCGCCTGGATTATTTTGCCTGGATAGGTATAACGGTCAGGATTCCCGATGTGAGTGACTCGGAATATCAGTGGAGTGAGTTGAAAGTGGATTTTGATTTTCCAAAGGTGTTTAATTTAGAGTTTATTGCAGGTAGAGATTTCATTAAAGAAAATCCGGCTGATTCCAATGCCATATTGATCAATAAAGCTGCAGCAAAAATCCTGGGCATTGATCCTGCGGAGGCTGTTGGGATCAGGGTGGAAGATACCGAATCCCAAAAGATCTCAACCGTAATAGGTGTTGTTCAAGATTTTCCATACAGGTCTGTACAGCAAACTATTGGACCACTGATAATCAGCAGCAGACCAGACCAGCTTGATCAGATTGTGTATGTGAGATTACCTGTCAAAAACATGCAAGAGCACATTCAAACTCTTGAATCAAAATGGAAAGAGGTATTTCCGGGAATTGGATTTGATTATTGGTTCCTGGACGATGAGTTCAACAGGATGTATGAATCTGAAATCAGGATGTCAGAATTGAGTGAGATTTTTACACTCATCGCCATATTCATTGCCTGTCTGGGATTGTTTGGCCTGGCCTCATTTATGACAGAGCAAAGCACCAGTGAAATAGGCATCAGGAAAGTTTTTGGAGCCTCAGTGACTCAAATAATGGTATTGTTTCTGAGTACCTATGTAATAATGCTCATCATTTCCATTGTGGTAGCCGGTCCTTTGGGATATTTTATGATGAATAAATGGCTGCAGCAGTTTGTCTATCGTATTTCGGTAGACTGGAAAATAATCCTGAGCTCAATTGGAATTTTATTAGGTCTCACAATCCTGACCATTAGCTATGAGCTCATCAAGGCTTCAACTGCAAATCCTGTGGATGCGATAAAGCATGAGTAATAGTGTTTTTATCATGAATTAACTGTCAGGTTGTTGCCATTTAGATCTCCAGTTTAAAACATGAACCGGTTCCCGGTATGCTTTCAACATCGATCCTCCCCTTGTGAAGTTTCATGATTTGCCTCGACAGGCTCAGGCCTATCCCGGACCCATGTTTTTTGGTGGAGAAAAAAGGAATGAAAATCTGATCCAGCACATCCTTGTCAATGCCAGGCCCGTTATCCCGTACGCCAATAATGGTTTTATTTTCCTCATTGCACTTTGCTGTCAGCTCAATTACCGGGTTAACCGTTTGATCGAGTGCCTCAATGGCGTTCCTGATCAGGTTGATTATGACCTGTTCCAGGAGTTCCAGATCGGCTTTAATATAAACATCCGGTTGACAGAATTCAACTTTAAAGAGAATTTCTTCCCGATCTGTTTCCGGCTTAAAAAGGTTATGAATCCTTGAAAACAGTTCATTTATCGAGACATCCCTGAACGATGGTTTCGAAATTTGAGTCAGGCTTTTGGTTGTTTTTACAAAATTCATTAATCCTTCACCGCGGGTTTCAGCAGTGTTCAGACTGTCTATAATATCCCTTATCTCATCTTCTCCCAGTTCGGGGCCTTTTTTTGTATAGCCTTGCTTGTCAGCCAGGATTTCCCTTGCAATCGTCACCATATTGGTGATCGGCACTGTTGAATTCATGATCTCATGTGTCAGAATCCTGACCAGTTTTTGCCAGGATTCTACCTCCGTTTCTTCCAGCTCCGTTTTGATATCCTGAAAGGATACGAGTTTATATTTGTCATTCTCCAGGATGAATTCCGTTGCCCTGATGGCAATATTGAGTAATCTCCCATTCCTTATGATCTTGACCAGTTCCTTCTTTCCTGACCGGATTTCACGAATGGTCTTCACCAGATTTTTATCAATCTTTATAAGGGGCCTCAAGTCCTGTACATCAGGTATTTCAAGCAAATCCTTGGCTGCTTTGTTAATCAACCGTACTTGTTCCTGGTGATCAAGACAAATCAGGGCAGTATCCACATGCTCAACTATGCGTAACAGGTAGTGATAATGAGATTCTTTCTTTATACGCAGGTCACGGAATTTGTCGAGTATCAACATGTATGCCTGGTTAATTTCCTCATCGTATCTATCAGCAGAATATAAATTCTTAAAATCCTCCTGGTTGATTGACAATAAAAATTCCTTTAATGCATTTCTTGATCTGTTAAGAAAAATGAATAGTTCGATAATCAACCCGATCATAACCAGTGCAATCCAAATGGAAGCCGACCAAAAATGCGATTGTGTTATGACTATGATGGCTGCAAATCCAAGCCCCAGAATAAGAATGATCCTTGCCAGAACATTAATCTTATATGAAATCCCTTTAATCACCGCAATCCATATTTCTTTATTTTCCTGAACAGGGTACTTCTGCTCAATCCTACCTCTTCGGCTACCTGCTTCATGTTTTTATACCCTTTTTTCATTGCTTTTATAATAGCTGTCCGCTCAATATCGTCTATTCTCATTGTCTCCGGTTGTTGTTCCCAGCTTGTCTGCCCCAGCATAAAATCCTCCGGTCTTAACAGTGTTCCTTCACTCATGATTACAGCCCTTTCAACGGCATGGTCAAGTTCCCTGATATTACCGGGCCAATTGTATTCCCGAAGGCTTTTATATGTCTCATTGCCTATCTCCAGCTTAGTTTTATTATATTTCTGTTTATAGATTTTCAGGTAATAATTGGCTAGTTCAATGATATCCTCTTTCCTTTCCCGGAGTGACGGAACCTGGATCTCCACGGTATTGATCCGATAAAGCAGATCCTGCCGGAATTCTCCTTTATCAGCCATCTGATGAATTGGTTTGTTGGTAGCAGATATTAACCTGATATCAACCGGTATGCTTTCATTGCTCCCGACCCTGGTCACTTCCCTGTTTTGAATAACTGAAAGTAATTTTGACTGCAATGCCGGCAGCAGGTTCCCGATCTCGTCGAGGAACAAGGTGCCTCCGGAAGCGATCTCAAATCTACCCGGTTTTTCATCATGGGCATCGGTAAAAGCACCTTTGGTGTGACCGAAAAGTTCTGATTCAAACAGTGTCTCAGAAAGCGAACCGAGATCAACTGATATGAATGGTTCCTCTTTTCTCAACGATTCCCTGTGTATGGACCTGGCCACCAGTTCCTTTCCTGTACCGTTTTCACCTAAAATAATTACATTGGCATCCGTAGGAGCTACTTTCTGAACAGCCTGCAAAACAGGTTTCATGCTCTTTGAATAGGTGATCAGTTCAGGGTATTCTTTATCCAGGTCATGTATCAGGACCTTTTGCCTGTTTTTAAGATTCTTAACCTGTTTCTGTGCTTTGCTGAGACGGTATGTGGCCATAACTGTTGCTAAGAACTTCTCTTTTGTCCAGGGTTTGACCAGAAAATCAATGGCTCCCAGTTTTATGGCTTTCACAGCAAGTTCTATATCTCCATAAGCTGTGTCCATAAGGATATGTGCACCGGGATTGGTTTTAAGTATTCTTTTCAACCATTCAATACCTTCTTCACCTGAAGTGGCTCCCGGCTTAAAATTCATATCCAGGATGATTACATCTGTATCGCGGATGAGATCAAGTTCTTCCAGCCGGTCAGGTTTTTCAAGGGTAATAACTTCCGTAAAATACTTCTTCAGGATCATCCTGGATGTTTCCAGAATGGCTCTATCATCATCAACCACCAAAATCCTTGCATTATTTATTTGCGCATAACTCATTCTGTTTTGAAATGAATGGCTTTTTCCCGACAAGTTATAATTAGTCTCAATTTGAGACAAATAATAGTACCAAAATGAGACTATTTTTATTATATTATTCATTTTTAAAACAATTAATATGCTATAAATCAAGCTCTTAAGTTATTTTGGTATATTAATTGAGCGCTTTTCAATATATTATTTCAAATGATTCATTCAGCATGTTAAAGAATTATCTGATCATTGCCTGGAGAAACTTCAGGAAAAACAAGGTTTTTTCAATCATTAACATATTTGGACTGGCATTCGGGATGGCAGTATGTATTTTGATTTTTCAATATATAGCCTTTGAAACAAGTTATGATAATTTTCATGAGCAGGAAGATCAGATTTACAGGATCACATTAAAAAATTACAGTAACCAGGAATTACAGTATGAGAATGCCCAGGTAGCGAGGCCATTGGGTAAAGTTTTGAAACAAGAGCTGCCGGAAGTGATTGATTATGCACGGTTACATGAGGAGGATGAGGTTGTGGTCACCTATGAGGAGAACAGGTACCTGGAGGACCTGGTTTATTATGCAGATTCATCATTCTTAACATTGTTTTCATTCCCCCTATTGGTAGGTGATCCTGTCACAGCCCTCAGCAAGCCAAATACAGCTGTACTATCTGAATCTATGTCGCAAAAGTATTTTGGAGAAGAGGATCCTGTATCAAAAGTAATACTTGTCGATGATGGTGAAGGAGGCATTCAATACACCATAACAGGGATCTTCCAGGATGTCCCTGAGAATTCCCATGTTACATTTGATTTCCTTCTTTCCATTCATAATATAATCGGGGATGATGATATTCAACAGGCATGGGGATTCACAGCTTTTTTCACCTATCTTAAATTGATACCCGGGGCAGATCTTGACTTTTTAGAGGAAAAAACCCATGAAATCAGGGATATTTATTACGGTGAACTACTGGAATTGTTAAACCTGCAACATGAATATGAGTTTCAGCTTCTATCAGATATTTACCTGGGGTCGGATAATCTTGTAATGGAACCGGAGGTCAGGGGAAACACCAAAATTAATTATTACCTCACAATCATAGCTATATTTATCTTAACACTTGCCTGGTTTAACTATATCAACCTCACAACAGCCAAGGCCATTGAAAGGGCAAGAGAAGTCAGTCTGAGGAAGATCCACGGCGCATTCCGCAGGCAACTGGTTGCCCAATTCCTCATTGAATCTATCCTGATTAACCTCCTGGGACTCGCACTGGGATTATCGATAGTTCAATTCTCATATGTTTATTTTGAAGACCTTGTTGGCAAACCCATCACATATCAATTCCTGTTCGGTTCTGATTATTGGTGGATTCTTGGAATAATCTTCCTGTCCGGTATTTTTCTATCCGGGATATATCCATCCTTACTCTTATCACATTTCAGTCCGCTTAGCATACTCAGAGGAATCCTGAAAGGCACATCCAGGGGGATTGGCATCAGGAAAGCCCTGATTGTTGTCCAGCTGGTTATCTCGTTTGCCCTCATTTGTGGTTCGCTGATCATATATTCCCAGATCAGGTATATGACAAGGCATGATCTCGGGTTCAATCCGGAAAACATTATCCTGATGCATAAAGCAGAAGTGGAAAGGGCGGAAAACTTCGATGAGGTTGAGCAGGTTTTTTTCGAAGAACTAATGAAGCATCACCAGATTGAATGTGTTACCTTGTCGTTTGAGCCTGGTCGCGACTATTGGTATACGTTCCCTGTGAGACGGCAGGACCAGCCACCGGAATCATCCAAATTTATTAGGGGTTGCAGAGTTGATTATAACTTTTTCGATACATACCAGATTGAAATCCTGGCTGGCAGGAATTTCAAAAGGGACACAGGCAGGCAATTTATCGAAGTAGTCCTGAACGAAAAGGCCGTTCAGTTCTTTGATATGGGTAATCCACAGGAAGCGATTGGACAGGCACTGATGGTCATGGAAACACCACTTCAGGTTGCAGGGGTGATCAAAGACTTTCATCAGCTTAAACTTAAGTATGAGATCCAGCCTGTTATTTACCATATTGGAACACCACCGGGATATTATGCCATACGCCTGAACCATACTGAAAACTTGCAGGAGCTACTCGAATTCATCCAGTCAACATTTGATGAGATGCTCCCCGGGAATCCATTCGTCTATACCACAATGGTGGACTATTTCAACAAACAGTACAGGATAGAACAAACCTTTGAAAGAATCGTCGGGATCTTCACCTTGCTGGCAATCATTATTGCCTGCCTGGGACTCTTCGGGCTTTCCGTCTTTGAATCGGCCCAGAGAACGAATGAGATCGGCATCCGTAAAGTAAACGGCGCCAGGGTACGGCATATCCTCGTATTGTTTTCCAAAGATTACCTCATACTGAACCTTATTGCAGTGGTGTTATCCATACCGGTCATCTATATTTTAATGAACAAATGGCTGCAAAATTTTGCATTTCATATTCATATAAATGCTTTATTTTTTATCGTTCCGGCTGTTTTGATCATTTTGCTTTCCCTGTTGACGATAAATGGACAGGTGGTTAGAGTGGCCAATATAAATCCTGCGAGATCGCTCAGATATGAATAAAAAATCCTCATATAATATTTACAATTCCTTAACCATTAAAAAAATTGAATCATGAAAAGAGTATTAGTACTAGTTTTTGTATTTGTCCTGTTGGGATCCTTATCGCTGCTGGCCCAGCAGCCGTTTGTTGAAAGTACCTTTACCGATCAACGTGATGGCCAGGAATACCAGATCGTTAAAATTGGCGAACAGTGGTGGATGGCCGAAAACCTGAATTTCGAGATGCCGAAAGGATCATGGTGTTATGACGATGATCCCCTGATTTGTAATAAATACGGACGGCTGTACAGCTGGGATGTAGCCGTAAAAGCCTGTCCTCAGGGCTGGCACCTGGCTTCTGATGAGGATTGGCAAGCCCTGGAATCAAACATGGGTGTACCCAAGGAAAAACTCAATGAGATGGGATGGAGAGCATTTACGAATGATGCACTCAATAATAATTCAGCCGGATTCAGGTTGGAAATGGCCGGTTACCGTCCCTATGGTGATGGAGCCTACGATGACATCCGTGATGATGCTTATTTCTGGACATCGACCAGTTATGATAAAACAGATGCCTGGAAACGCACACTGGACGACCACCGTAAAGAGATTGGCAGGGGATATGATAGCAAAAGGAAAGGATTATCTGTTCGGTGCGTGAAAGACTAGGTAAGCAAGATAAATAAATTCATTAACCCTGGCCTTGCCTGTTTTATATAATACCTTTTGGAACTATTGAATCTATTGTGCAATAAAGAACCACTTTTTTAAAATTTACCTGAGGATTACGCGGGATACAATAGACCCGGTTTATTTTTTATCAAAACCTGAAATAGGCTTTATAGCTCCGGCTGCCAGCGTCTTAAAAGCAATCCAGGGTTCTTCCAGGCTACTCATAAAATCAATTGCTTCCTGAGGTTTCAGACAGAAATTATTGTCTTTCCAGCCAGGTTCGGGAACATCTTTCCTTTCAAGATCCACCTGCGCCGACCAGTAATCATTCGTATGAAGGGTTTTAACCCAGAAATCGGGTTTTATTCCATGCTCCACACATGCTTGTATGGTTTCAATACAGTGTGCCCCAATGCCTGCCGGTTTACCATAGCTGCGAATGAATTCAAGTCCTTTGACAAGTTCATCAAAAAAAGTAGGATCCTTATCGTATACTCTTTTATCAGATCTTCCTCCATGGCTGTACAAGGCATCTGCCACGTCTTCTATCGACACTTCAATTCCTTCGATGAAGTTATTCCCGGCACCACAATCTGATATAAACTTCATCTTTCCACTCGTTGCCTGCCGTTATTTGCTGACGATACGGCATTGCTGGGGATTTGAAATAATGGCATTGATCCCACAGCGCTCTGCCAGTTGCAGGGTCAACATAACCTTCTCATCGGTATGATAACTCTTTACCAGTTTATCCACATAGATCAGATCCCGTGCATGAGACCAGCCTCCAATAAGGTTTCCTCCCATAATCAGGCGGCTGAGTTCAAATTCTCCGATTTTTCCTTTCGGTATTGTCCCCTTTAATTCTTCAAGGGTTGTAAAATGAAAACTTTTATGTGTGGCTCCTGAGACCGCATCCGGTTGATCGGAAAGGAATTTTTTTCCCAGGCTATCCCATTTGTTCTTTATATAATATATAAGCAAAGGCACCCAGAAAAGGGATACTTATCAAATTAAGGAGAAATTCACGCCGTTTATATGAAAATCCTCCCTGGTATCCCGGTGTAGGCAAAGTCGCATTTGGACTCTCCTCTTTCCATCGCTTGATCCAGCGGTCGGCCCCGTAAAGAAACCCAGTTGGAAGGACGGTAAAAACCACCCGGATAAATAATTCGATCAGGTTTTTATCCACCCACTGGTAATTACCCTCGGCAACCACTCCCAGGGTATAACCATAGATAGGAGGATATGCAATAAAATAGAAAAATATTAAAATTGCCCCGCACACTGATGACCACCGTACAAACAACCCGATAAACAGCGACAGCCCGATCAGTATGAGTCCCCAGACATTTAAAAAATCGACTGCTTTTAATATACCAGGGGAAGAAGCCATCCAGTGAAATAATCCTGCAAAAATCCATTTTGATCCAAGCAGGTAATATTTAGCGGTCCATACAGGGTCCAGTAACTTCGTGACACCCTCGAAAAGAAAATGCCAGCCTACAAGTA
>Ga0209536_100010922_pt1 | contig 13343 bp, 7 predicted proteins | sample DeeMarSeWOR28_12_FD_187461 | JGI IMG/M metagenome (GOLD analysis project Ga0209536, IMG submission 187461) | Marine sediment microbial communities from White Oak River estuary, North Carolina - WOR-2-8_12 (SPAdes) (version 2) | ecosystem: Environmental > Aquatic > Marine > Intertidal zone >...
GGGCATTCCTGGACTGCCTTGACGATGTCAAAACCCAGGCCGAGCAGCTCAAAACCGGTGGCCTCGAAAAAAGGGAGTACCGGAAATTGCCCGAGTAGGGGGGAAGCACCGAAAAGGATGACGCTGCACTCGCGCATAACACGCGAATGGACTCCCAATAGGATGGGGCCTTCGCGATAAGGGGGGGCTTACCCCCCCTTATCCGGTTCTCCTACTCCCGGAGCTGTGTCTGCGCCTGGACCCCCTCGTTCAGGATGATCACTTCGACCCGCCGGTTCAAGGCCCTGTTGGCCTCCGTATCGTTGCTGACCGCCGGGTACTTTTTCCCGTACCCCACGGTGGTGATCCGGGCCGGATCGATCCCGTCCCCCACCAGCCGGTCCTTGACCGAGTCCGCCCGCCTCCGGGAAAGGTCCAGGTTGTATGAGTCCGATCCGATGCTGTCCGTATGCCCCTCGATCAGCACGTTCCTTTTGGGGTACTTTTCCAGGAATACGGCAAGCTTCTCCACGTTCCGGTCCGCCTTCGGGGACAGGTACGCCTTCCCGAAATCGAAGAGCACGTCGCCGATGGTCAGCACGATCCCCCGTTCCGTCTGGCGGGCCTTCAGTTCCGAGAGTTCTTTCATGAGCATGTCGGCTTCCGCCTTGGCCTTGGCCGCCTTTTCGGCTTCCGACCGGGCGGCCAAGCGGGCTTCTTCCGCTTCCTTCCTGGCCACCGCGGCCTTCGCGGCCTCCGACTGGGCCACAAGCCTTGCCTGCTCAGCCTCCTGCAGGGCGTTATTTGCCTCCTGCTCCCGTTTCATGGCGATGATATTGGCCGTCTCCGTGTTCAGTTTCGTCATCTCCTGCTCCGCCATCTTCCCTTCCGCGACGGTCACGGCGATCAGGGCCTTCTTCTCCGCGATGTAGCCCAGATGCTGCATCTCCTCGCTATTCCCGGCCTTCTCCGCGGCCTGGAGGGCCTTGCCGGCTTCCGACACGTGGATCGGCGCAATGACTTCGATATTCGGGTCGGCCTTGGCCTGCGCATATGCCTTGCGGGCCTGCTCCAGCTGGTCCTTGGCCATCATCTCCTTCTGGGAGGGGCCGCACCCCGCAAAGAGGACAACGAACGAGATCAACAAGAAGAGGATTCCCGATCCTCTCCCCAGATATTTCCAAGTCAAAGGGCTCATCTTCCCATCCCTCCTTAGAAGAGTGATCATCGGGATTGACTCTGGATTTCCTTGCGGAGGACCTCGATGTTTCTTTCCATCTCCTCCGCGGCTCTCCTGTTCTTCTCCGTCGTCGCCTTGGCCCGCGCATACTCCGCGTCGACCGAGGCTTCGTCCGCCAGGCGGGCGGCCGCGTCATAATCTTCTTTCAGAAACATCTCTTTGGCCGAACCAAGTTTTTCCTCGGCCGCCACCAGTTCCACGGGCGCATTCACGGAAGCACTGCTGGACTTGGCCTCGTTGACGGCCTTCTCCCCCTCGGAAACCTTTCCCCTTGCTACGACCTGACTCGTTCCCCCGCAACCGGCCGCAAGCAGCAGACCCGCGGCGAGCGCGAGAATGAAAACGTCCACCATGCTTCTCTTCTTCCCTTCCATTGATGATGCTCCTTTCTCCGGATCGGAAAATGCTCCGTCCTAACCCGATTCATGCCCCACGGCAAGGATGCCGATTCGGCATCCCCGGATTCCTTCGGTACCGCCTCTTTCCCTCGGGGCAGGAATATTATGGCACCCGGGGTTCAAACAGCAAGATGAATGTGGGTTCGCGATTTTTCCCGGAACCGTATTCCGCTCGCCTTACCCCGCGCTCGACACCGGAATGGGGACCGACACCGATTTCACGTGGAGGTCCCGCTGGGGGAAGGGGATCTCGATCCCGTGTTCCTTGAACGCCTTGAAGAGCATGAAGTAGATCTCGCTGGCGAGAATCCTCGGGTACTGGACCCGCGTGATGGTCCAGACATGGAGGACGAAATTGAGCGAACTGTCGCCGAAGCCGGTGAAGACGACCTCGGGCTCCGGGACGGTCAGGACGTCCGGGTGCTTGTCGGCGACTTCCATGAGGACGTTGCGCACGACTTCCGGGTCGCTTTTGTACGAGACGCCCAGGGGGACGGGGAATCGCACCTGACGGTCGTTGGCGGTCCAGTTCGTCACGCGGTTGTTGATGAACTCGGAGTTCGGAATGATCATCACGACATTGTCGTTGGTGCGGATCCAGGTGCTGCGCGCGGCGATCCGGACGACGTCGCCGTTGGTATCGCCCACCTCGACCCGGTCCCCCACCTGGATGGGCCGCTCCATCAGGAGGACAATTCCCGACACGAAGTTGTTTGCGATGTTTTGCAGGCCGAACCCGATCCCGATACCGAGCGCGCCGCCCAGGATGACGAGACTGCTCATGTTCACACCGGCCCACTGGAGGCCGATCAGCAGGCCGAACAGGAATACGAGGTATGACGTGATCTGCGCAAACGCATACTGCTGCCCGGTGTTGAGGGAGGTTCGGACGAGAACGCGGTTCTCCATGAACCGGCGGGTCATCCCCGAGAACATCCGGAGGAGGGTGAGGAACACGAAGGTCTTGATGAGGAAGACCGGCGTGACGGGGAGTCCCCCGACGGTGAAGTAGGGGCGGGTCAGGGCCCTGAGGATGTCGGTCCTCAGGTTGCCGAAGAGCGGCAGGATCTCCTCGTACGCGAGGAACCCGATGCCGAGGACGGCGACGATCGCCACGCCCAGCAGGATCATGATCCGGTTGCCCGTGGTAAGCTTCATGACGGCCCTCTCCTTGAAAAGGTAATACGGTATGATACTGTAAAATATTAGACACTCGTTAGTCCCTCCGCTGCCGTCCCGAAACGTTATTGGAGTGTTTTTGGGGAAGGGGGGCACATGTTGTTCATGCGTCGGCTTGCGAATGAGGTGAATCGTTCCGACGAAGAGGGCATTGGCATGACATTCGGGGAGAGCCGGGGATGAAGAACGACAAGCGCTCACGGAAGAGAGGCGGGACCGTCGAGAGAACGCCCCGCCGCGTGGTCATCGAGAACGTCCGCCCGGAGATCGACGGGGGCCGCTTTCCCGTGAAACGAGTCGTCGGGGAGACGGTAACGGTCACGGCCGACATCCACACCGACGGCCACGACCTGATCACGGCCGTCCTGCGCTACCGGGACGGCGATGACCCTTCCTGGCGGGAAACCCCCCTGCGGGAGGTCGGCAACGACCGGTGGACCGGCAGTTTCCGGGTCTCCTCCCTGGGCCGCTCCTTCTATACGATTGCAGCCTGGGTCGACCGGTTCCGCTCGTGGCGCCGAGACCTGGCGAAGAAGGCCGACGCGGGGCAGGATGTCCGGGTCGACCTGCTGGTGGGTGCGACGCTGATCGAGGAGGCGGCGGGAAGGGCAAAGGGAGCGGACCGGGAATTCCTCAGAAAAGCGGCGGCCGCCCTGAGGGTGGACGACGAATCCGGGGTGGCGGGCGCCGTGCAGGACGCGCTGGACGAAGGACTTCTGCGCCGGATGGAAGGGGTTCCCGACCGGCGGTACGCGACGGAGTTCGGCAAGGATCTCGCGGTGGTGGTCGACCGGGAGAGGGCCCGCTTCAGCACATGGTACGAGATGTTCCCCCGGTCCTGCTCGCCGGTGCCGGGAAAGCACGGGACCCTCCGCGACGTGGTGGGTCGGCTGCCCTATATCGCAGGGATGGGGTTCGACGTCCTGTACCTTCCGCCGGTTCACCCAATCGGGCACGCGCACCGGAAAGGGAAGAACAACGTCACCGATCCGGGGTCCGACGACGTGGGCAGTCCCTGGGCGATCGGCTCCAGGGAGGGAGGGCACAAGGACGTCCATCCTTTGCTCGGTACCCTCGACGATTTCCGGCACCTCGTGGAGAAAGCGCGGGAGCACGGTCTGGAAATCGCCCTCGACATCGCCTTCCAGTGCTCCCCGGACCATCCGTATGTTACGGAGCACCCAGAGTGGTTCCGGCTCCGGCCGGACGGCACCGTGCAGTACGCCGAGAATCCGCCGAAGAAGTACCAGGACATCTATCCCCTCGATTTCGAGACGGAGCACTGGCGCGAGATGTGGGAGGAGCTCCGCTCCGTGGTCCGGTTCTGGATCGACCAGGGGGTCCGGATCTTCCGGGTGGACAACCCCCACACCAAGCCGTTCGACTTCTGGGAGTGGCTGATCGGGGGACTGAAGGAGGAGGTTCCCGAGACGATCTTCCTGTCCGAAGCGTTCACCCGGCCCAAGGTGATGTACCGGCTGGCGAAAGCCGGGTTCACGCAGTCCTACACCTACTTCGCCTGGCGCAACTCCAAGTGGGAGTTGGCGGACTACTTCACCGAGCTTACCCAAAGCGAGGTCCGGGAGTATTTCCGGCCCAACCTCTGGCCGAACACCCCCGACATCCTGACGGAACAGCTCCAGTTCGGCGGAAGGGGTGCGTTCCTGGCGCGCCTCGTCCTGGCCGCGACGCTGGGAGCCAGCTACGGGATCTACGGGCCCGCCTACGAGCTCTGCGAGAACCGGCCGCTTGCGCCGGGGAAGGAAGAGTACCTGGACTCGGAGAAGTACGAGATCCGGCACTGGGACATCGACCGGCCGGACAGCCTGCAGGAGTTCATCGGGCTCGTGAACCGGGTCCGGAGGGAGACCCCGTGCCTCCAGTCGGACGGGAACCTGACGTTTCACCCCGTGGACAACGAGCAGATCATCGCCTACAGCAAGGCCACCGACGACCTGTCGAGCATCATCCTGGCAGTGGTCAACCTCGATCCCCACCACACCCAGTCGGGATGGGTCGATCTCCCGCTGGATAGCCTCGGGCTCGACCCGGCGGTCCCCTTCCAGGGGCACGACCTCCTCAGCGGGGCGAGGTACATCTGGCACGGCCCCCGGGTCTATTTCCAGCTCAACCCCGCAGAGATCCCCGCGCACGTCATTCGCATCCGCCGGAAGGTACGGACCGAGCGGGATTTCGACTACTTCATGTAATAGGGATGGGGAAGGGGTCTTTATGGCGGACAGGGGGAAAAAGCGGTACGTACCGGACGAAGATCCCCTCTGGTACAAGGACGCGATCATCTACGAGCTCCACGTCCGGGCATTCCACGACAGCGACGGGGACGGCGTGGGGGACTTCCGGGGTCTCACGGGAAAGCTGGACTATCTCCAGGACCTCGGGGTCAACGCGCTCTGGCTCCTCCCCTTCTACCCTTCGCCCCTGAAGGACGACGGCTACGACATCTCGGACTACACCGGCGTCCACCCCTCCTACGGGACGCTTGCCGATTTCCGGATCTTCCTGCGCGAGGCGCACCGGCGGGGAATCCGGGTGATCACGGAGCTCGTCGTCAACCATACCTCCGACCAGCACCCCTGGTTCCAGCGGGCGAGAAGGTCCCCCCCCGGCAGCCGGTGGCGCAACTTCTATGTCTGGAGCTCCACCCCCGACAGGTACCGGGAGGCACGGATCATCTTCAAGGATTTCGAGACCTCCAACTGGTCCTGGGATTCCGTGGCGAACGCCTACTACTGGCACCGGTTCTACTCCCACCAGCCGGATCTCAACTACGACAGCCCGGACGTACGGAGGGTCATCTTCCGGGTTCTGCAGTTCTGGCTCGGCCTGGGCGTGGACGGCCTGCGCCTGGACGCGGTCCCGTACCTCATTGAGCGGGAGGGAACGAACTGCGAGAACCTCTCCGAGACGCACAGGGCGCTCAAGGCGATCCGGAAGCGGGTCGACGAAAAGTTCCCCAACCGGATGCTTCTCGCGGAGGCGAACCAGTGGCCGGAGGATGCGGTGGACTATTTCGGGAACGGGGACGAGTGCCACATGGCGTTCCATTTTCCCCTCATGCCCCGGATGTTCATGGCCGTCCGGATGGAGGACCGGTACCCCATCATCGACATCCTGACCCAGACGCCGCAGATCCCGGATGTTTGCCAGTGGGCCCTGTTCCTCCGGAACCACGATGAGCTGACCCTCGAGATGGTCACGGACGAGGAGCGGGACTACATGTACCGGGTGTACGCCCACGACCAGCAGGCGCGGATCAACCTGGGAATCCGTCGGCGCCTGGTCCCCCTGCTGGGGAAGGACCGGCGGAAGTTCGAGCTGATGAACGCGCTCCTGTTCTCCCTCCCGGGGACGCCGGTCATCTATTACGGCGACGAGATCGGGATGGGGGACAACATCTACGTCGGCGACCGCAACGGCGTGCGCACCCCCATGCAGTGGAGCGCCGACCGGAACGCCGGCTTCTCCCGGGCCTCCGCCCAGAGGCTCTACCTGCCCGTCAACATCGACCCGGATTACCATTACGAGACGGTCAACGTGGAGGCGCGCCAGAACAACCTGAGCTCTGCCCTCTGGTACATGAAACGGATCCTCATGCTGAGAAAGCGGTTCCGGGCGTTCGGCCGCGGGACGATCGAATTTCTCTACCCGGAGAACTCCAAGGTCCTCGCGTTCCTCCGCAGCTACGAGGAGGAGCTGATCCTCGTCGTGGCCAACCTCTCCCGGTTCTCCCAGTTCGTGGAACTGAACCTCGCCCCCTTCCAGGGGAGGGTGCCCGTCGAGCTGTTCGGACAGACGGAGTTCCCCGTCATCAGGGAGCAGCCGTACCTGCTGACCTTGGGACCCCACACCTTCTACTGGTTCGCCCTCGAGCGCCAGGAGGTATCCGCAGGAGAACCCGGTGCGCCGCACGAGGAGCGCAGGGTACCGGCACTCCGGGTAGCGGGAGGCTGGGAGCAGCTCTTCCGGAAGGAGGCGAAGACCGGGCTGGAGAAGATCCTCCCGGACTACCTGAAGACGCGCCGCTGGTTCGGCGGGAAAGCGCGGCGGATCAAGTCCGTGAGCATCCGGGAATCGGTCCCTTTGCCCGGGACGGATCCCCCCTCCGCGCTCCTCCTGGTCCAGGTCGAATACTCCGACGTCGAGCCGGAGACCTACTCCTTCCCCGTGGCCTTCGCGACCGGGGAGCATGCGGCACGGGTGCAACGGGAGTCTCCGCATGCCGTCGTCGCGCACCTCACGGTCGGACGGACCAACGGGGAAGGGAAAGGAGTCCTCAGCGACGCATTCTTCGAGAAGGACGTGTGCGACTTCTTCCTTCAGGCGATCAGCCACCGGAGACGGTTCAAGGGAAGTCACGGAGAGATCGTGGCCTCTCCCACGCGGGCCTTCCGGCGCATCCGCGGCCCGGAGGCGGAGCACCTGGCCCCCTCCCTCGTCCGGGCGGAGCAGAGCAACACCTCCGTCATCTATGGCGACCGCCTGATCCTGAAACTCTTCCGGAAGCTCGACGAGGGGGTGAACCCGGACCTCGAAATCGGCACCTTCCTCACGGAAAAGGCGCACTTTCCCCACACTCCCCCCGTGGCCGGCGCCCTCGAGTACCGGGTGAACCACGAGGAGCCGGTCACCCTTGCCATCCTTCAGGGATTCGTCGCGAACCAGGGAGACGCCTGGCAATACACGCTGGACTCCCTGGGCCGGTTCTACGAGAGAGTGATGGCCCAGCCTCCCGAGGCGAAAAGCGTCCCTTGCCCGACCAGGTCACCGCTGGCGCTGGTCGACGAAACGATCCCCGAGATCGGCGTGGAGATGATCGGTCCCTACCTGCTGTCGGCGGGAAAGCTGGGACAGCGCACCGCCGAGCTGCACGTCGCCCTGGCGTCGAACGTCGACGACCCGAGCGTCGCGCCCGAGCCGTTCTCGGCGCACTACCAGCGCTCCCTCTACCAGTCGATGCGCAACCTCACCGCCCAGACCTTCCCCCTTCTCCAGAAGCGGCTGCGGACCCTCCCGGAGGCGGTACGGGAGGAGGCGAAGCAGGTTCTGGACCTCGAGGACAAAATCCTGAAGCGTTTCCGGGCGATCCTCGACCGGAAGATCACGGCCATGCGGATCCGCGTCCACGGGGATTACCATCTCGGGCAGGTTCTCTTCACGGGTAAGGACTTCCTGATCATCGACTTCGAGGGGGAACCGGCCAACACCTTGAGCTCGCGAAGGATCAAGCGGTCCCCCCTGCGGGACGTGGCGGGCATGCTGCGCTCCTTCCACTACGCATCGAACGCCCCGCTCATCGGGAAAACGGGAGGGAGCGCGTTCCGCACGGACGACGCCGCGCGGCTCGAGCCGTGGGGACACTGCTGGAACCTTTGGGTTTCCGCGGCGTTCCTCAAGGCCTACCTGGAAGGCGCCTCCCAGGCGTCCTTCCTCCCCCGTTCGCGGGAGGAACTGTCCTCCCTGCTTTCCGTCTATCTGCTCGAGAAGTCGATCTACGAGCTGGGGTACGAGCTGAACAACCGTCCCGACTGGGTCAAGCTTCCCCTGCGAGGAATTCTCGAACTTCTCGGGGCGTCCGAATGATGCAGGACGCGACGAAGGAGGCGGGCCCGCTCGGCCGGCTGGCGCGCGCATACGGCGTCCAGACCGCCTATTACGACATCGCCCGCCGGCGGCAGCAGGTTTCTTCCCGGACGCTCCTCGCGGTCCTCAAGGCGCTCGGCGCGCCGATCGAGAGGGCGGGGGACGCCAGGGAGGCGTTGCGGGAACACGAGCAGGCGAGGTGGCGAAGGCCTTGCGACCCGGTCGTGGTGGCATGGGATGGCGAATCCGGCGGGCTCCCGCTTCGCCTCCGGGGGGCGATGGCAAAGGGACGGGTGGGCGTTCGTCTCCATCTCGAGGACGGAACCGCCCGGAGCATACCGTGCGACCTGTCCCACCTCCCCGATGCGGGCGGCGCGGAGGTCGAGGGCGAACGGTACGTGACAAAGACGGTTCACCTTCCGAAGCAGTTGCCGTTGGGATACCACCGTCTGGCGGTGGAGACCCGGGGGAAGACGGCGGAGGCCCTGGTCATCGCGGCTCCCCGGAAGGCGTACCGACCCGACGGGGAAGAAGGAAAGGCATGGGGGGTCTTCCTTCCTCTCTACGCGCTCAACTCCCCAAGAAGCCTGGGGAGCGGCGATTTCTCGGATCTTTCGGCGCTCATGGAGTGGGTTTCCGGGATGGGCGGGAATGTGGTCGGAGCCTTGCCGCTCCTGGCCGCCTTTCTCTCCGAGCCGTTCCAGCCAAGCCCCTATTCCCCGGCGAGCCGGCTCTTCTGGAACGAGTTCTATCTCGACGTCGAGCGGGTCCCCGAGTTCTCCGGAAGCGCCCGGGCGCGGGAACGGTTCTCCTCCCCCGGATTCCGGGAGGAGGCCGACGCCCTGCGGGCCTCCCCGCAGGTGGACTACCGGCGCGGGATGGCTCTCAAGCGAAGGGTCATCGAGGAGATGGCCCGGTCGTTCTTTGCGGGAAGCGATTCAGGGCGGCAGGATGCATTCCGGGATTTCCTGGCGGCGAATCCCGATGCGGAAGAGTACGCCGTGTTCCGCGCGGTGGGGGAGAGACAGCACGCCCCCTGGCCTGCGTGGCCCGCACCGCTTGCGGGCCGCTCCATCGCCCCCGATGCCTTCGAAGACGGGGCGAGACAGTACCACCTCTACGCGCAATGGGCCGTCGATGAGCAGTTCGGTGCGCTCTCGAGGGATTTCCGGGAGAGGGGGAAGTCCCTCTACCTGGATCTGCCGCTCGGGGTCTGCTACGACAGCTACGACGTCTGGAGACACCGCGACCTCTTCGTCCTGGACGTCTCCGCGGGGGCTCCCCCCGACGACTTCTTCACCCATGGGCAGGACTGGGGATTTCCTCCCATGAATCCCGTGAAAGGCCGCGAAGAGGGTCATCGATACTACCGCGCATGCCTGCGCCACCAGTTCCGCCACGCGGGGATCCTCCGGGTCGACCACGTGATGGGACTGCACCGGTTTTTCTGGGTTCCGAAGGGGATGTCGGCCCGCGAGGGGACCTACGTCCGCTACCCCGCCGAAGACCAATACGCCGTCCTCTCGCTCGAGTCGCACCGTCACAAGTCCTGGATCGTCGGCGAGGATCTCGGGACCGTCCCACCCTATGTCCGGCCGACGATGGCGCGGCACGGGGTTTCCCGGATGTTCGTCGTGCAGTACGCGCTTTCCCCGGATCCGGCCAGGGCGCTCGGGGCGGTGCCGGCGGGATCCCTGGGATGCATGAACACCCACGACATGCCGACCTTCACCTCTTTCTGGGAAGGGCGGGACATCGACGACCGGGTCGCCCTCGGCCTCCTCGACGGGCAGGGGAGCCGGCAGGAGAGAGGGAGGCGCCGGGCAATGAAGGAAGCCCTCGCGGCATTCCTTCGCCGGAAGGGGTGGCTGGGGGGGGACGGAAAGAAGACGGATGCGGTCCTTGCGGCGTGTCTCTCGTATCTCGCGGCAAGCAAGACCGGCGTCGTCCTCGCCAACATCGAGGATCTGTACCTGGAGACGGAACCGCAGAACGTGCCCGGGACCTGTATGGAAAGGCCGAACTGGCGGCGGAAGGCGCGGCACGGATTCGAGGAGATCCGCGAGATGCCCGAGGTGATCCGCGTCCTCCGGCAAATCGACCGTCTCCGGAGGGGGAAGATGGCGCCCCCGCGAAGCCCCCGGGGGCGGAAGGAAGAGCTGTCGAGTGAGGAGGTGGGATAGAGCGATGCGTTATGACGTGTCCCTGTTGAACGACCAGGACCTGTATCTTTTCAACGAGGGGAGCCATTACCGGCTCTATGAAAAACTGGGCTCCCATTTCATGACCGTGGACGGCGAGGAGGGGACCTACTTCGCCGTGTGGGCACCCAACGCCAGGGAGATATTCGTCACGGGGACCTTCAACGGCTGGAACCCCGGATCCCATCCGCTTCGGGTGAAGGGGGACTCGGGGATCTGGGAAGGTTTCATCCCCGGCGTCACGCGGGGGACCGCCTACAAGTACCACGTCGTCTCCCGGGTGAACGAGTACCGGTACGACAAGGCCGACCCGTTCGCCTTCCATGGCGAGGTTCCCCCGGACACCGGGTCAGTGGTCTGGGACCTGTGGTACGACTGGGAGGACGGGGAGTGGATGAAGGACCGGGGGCGGCGCAACGCGGCCGGAAGCCCGATCTCCGTCTACGAGGTGCACCTGGGGTCCTGGATGCGGGTCCCCGAGGAGGGGAACCGGATGATGACCTACCGGGAGCTGGCACCCCGGCTGGTCGAGTACCTCGCGAAGATGAACTTCACCCACGTGGAGTTCCTCCCCGTCATGGAGCACCCGTTCTACGGATCGTGGGGATACCAGATCACGGGGTTCTTCGCCCCCACCAGCCGGTACGGGACGCCCCAGGACTTCATGTTTCTGGTCGACACCCTGCACCGCCACGGCATCGGTGTGATCCTCGACTGGGTCCCTTCCCACTTCACCAAGGACGGCCACGGGCTCAACTACTTCGACGGGACCCACCTCTACGAACATGCGGACCCGCGCCAGGGGCACCATCCCGACTGGGACACGCAGATCTTCAACTACGGCCGCCACGAGGTGCAGAGCTTCCTTCTCTCCAACGCGTACTACTGGCTCGACGTCTTCCACGCCGACGGACTGCGCGTGGACGCCGTGGCGTCGATGCTCTACCTCGACTATTCGCGCAAGGAAGGGGAGTGGATCCCGAACCAGTACGGCGGGAGGGAGAACCTCGAGGCGATCTCGTTCCTTCGGCGGGTCAGCGAGGAGGTCTACAAGGAACGCCCGGACATCGTGACGATCGCCGAGGAGTCGACCGCCTGGCCCATGGTCTCCCGCCCGACCTACGTCGGGGGCCTGGGGTTCGGCATGAAATGGGACATGGGGTGGATGCACGACACGCTTCTCTACATGGGGAACGACCCCGTGCACCGGAAATACCACCACAACAAACTCTCCTTCCGGCTGGTGTACGCCTTCACGGAGAACTTCGTCCTCCCCCTCTCCCACGACGAGGTCGTCCACGGGAAAGGGTCGCTCATCGGCAAGATGCCCGGGGACACCTGGCAGAAGTTCGCCAACCTGCGCGCCCTCTACGGATACATGTACGGGCAGCCGGGGAAGAAGCTCCTCTTCATGGGCGCGGAATTCGGCCAGTGGAGGGAGTGGAACCACGACAGCAGCCTCGACTGGCACCTCCTCGGGGATCCCGCGCACGCGGGTCTCTCCCGCTGGGTGGAGGAGCTCAATGCCCTCTACCGCAGGGAGCCGGCGCTGCACGAACTCGATTTCGACCCGGACGGATTCGAGTGGGTCGACTGCAACGACGCCGAGCAGAGCGTCCTGACCTTCCTGCGGAAGGGAGGGTCGACGGACGACATCTTCCTCGTCGTGTGCAACTTCACCCCCGTCCCCCGGCACAACTACCGGATAGGGGTCCCCCGCGGGGGATTCTGGCAAGAGGTGCTGAACAGCGATGCCCGGGAATACGGCGGGAGCGGTCAGGGGAATATCGGCGGCGTGACGGCCGCGCCGGTCTCCATCCATGGCCGCCTGCACACCCTGACCGTCGTCGTTCCCCCCCTTGCGACCGTGTTCTTCAGGAGCGAGGCGGAAAAACCGTGAACGACGCCTTTTCGCTTTCCCTCGGCGCGACCCCCCTCGGGGACGGCCGATGCCGGTTTCTCGTCTACGCACCGAAGGCACAGATCGTGGAGGTCCATCTCCTTTCCCCGCGTGATAAGACCGTGTCGCTTGCGCGGGACGACCGCGGATACCATCAGGGGCTTGTGGAGGACGTTCCCCCCGGTTCCCTCTACCGGTACCGGCTGGACGGAACGAAGGAACGGCCCGACCCCGCCTCCCGGTTCCAGCCCCAGGGGGTCCACGGCCCCTCCCGGGTCGTCGACCGGAGCGCCTTTCCCTGGGAGGACGGGGAATGGAAGGGTCTTCCCCTCGAAACGTACGTCTTTTACGAGTTGCACGTCGGGACCTTTACACAGGAGGGGACGTTCGACGCCGTCATCCCCAAGCTGGACGATCTGCTCCATCTCGGGATTACCGCGGTCGAACTGATGCCCGTGGCCCAGTTTCCCGGAAGCAGGAACTGGGGGTACGACGGGGTGTATCCCTTCGCGGTGCAGGAGAGCTACGGGGGTCCCGAGGGGCTCAAAAGACTCGTAAACGCCTGTCACCGGAAGGGGTTGGCGGTCGTCCTCGACGTGGTGTACAACCACCTGGGACCCGAGGGAAACTACCTGGGGGAGTACGGCCCCTATTTCACCGACCGTTACCGGACGCCGTGGGGGGCGGCCATCAACTTCGACGGTCCCCACAGCGACGAGGTCCGGCGGTACTTCCTCGAAAACGCGCTGTGCTGGCTCGCCGAGTATCGCGTGGACGCCCTCCGGCTGGATGCGGTCCACGGGATCCTGGACTTCAGCGCGTACCCCTTTCTGGCGGAGCTCGCC
>Ga0209536_100010923_pt1 | contig 13343 bp, 8 predicted proteins | sample DeeMarSeWOR28_12_FD_187461 | JGI IMG/M metagenome (GOLD analysis project Ga0209536, IMG submission 187461) | Marine sediment microbial communities from White Oak River estuary, North Carolina - WOR-2-8_12 (SPAdes) (version 2) | ecosystem: Environmental > Aquatic > Marine > Intertidal zone >...
AAAGGTGATTATGAAGGTGTCGCTCATCATGACGGGAAGGCCTATGTCATAAAGAGCAATGGCAAACTTTATCATTTTAAAATAGAGGATGAACCGGAAGTGAGCAAAGTAGATATGCCTTTTACCAGCAGCAATGATATAGAAGGCATTACCAAGGGGCATAAAAAAGAGGATTTTTATATTGCCTGTAAACAGAATCCTGAAGTTCTCGAAAATGGAATAAAGGGAAGAGCGGTATATGCCTATAACATTAAAAAGGAAAAACTGGATCCAAAACCCGTTATTCATCTTACAACGGATCTTTTTGAGGAGGAAATCCGGAAAGCAGGCTTAAATCCTTCCAATCATATGCCATTTATGCCTTCGGGGATAGCCATTCATCCATTTACCGACGAAATATTCCTGATTTCCTCTGTGGGGAAATTGCTGGTTGTATTCGATAAATCCGGTCAGATCCTATCGATGGCTCCCCTAAAGCGATCATTGTTTCGTCAGCCGGAGGGTATATGTTTTGATAGCAGCGGGAATATGTTCATCTCCAGCGAGGGAAGAGGAAAGAAGGGGTATATTTTAAGGTTTGAACCCTTAAAAAATGAGCCATAATTTTTTAAAGACTCATATATATCATCAGCAGAATAAGCAGAGGGGGCAGGAAAAAAATCAATACCTTAATTCTGTTTTTTATCGCAACAAACCAGAGCACATACCAGGGTTTGAAAAGTCCGATGACCAAAATAGCTGATAAAATGATCAAAAGGATAAGTATGACCATTTTCATGGTGGAAGGACTATTGTATAAAGTTACAGCTTACGTGCGATTTCCCGTTCTTCGTAGGCTTCAATAATGTCCCCAACCTTAAGGTCATTGTAGTTTTTTATGCTGATACCACATTCATAACCTGATTTTACCTCATTCACATCATCTTTGAAGCGTTTCAGGGCACCAATTTCTCCGGCATAAACAACGATGCCGTCGCGTATCAGTCGAATATTGTTGGATTTTTTGATCAACCCATCCGTTACCATACATCCAGCGACACTCCCCACTTTAGAGATCTTAAACACCTCTCTAATTTCAACATTTCCTGTGATCACCTCTTCCACTTCAGGTGCCAGCATTCCTTCCATGGCATCTTTAATTTCGTTGATGGCGTCATAGATCACAGAATACAGGCGGATCTCAATCTCTTCCTGTTCCGCCAGTCTGCGGGCATTGGCAGAAGGTCTAACCTGGAATCCCAGGATTATGGCATCTGATGCGGAAGCAAGAATAACATCTGATTCAGATATTTGTCCAACCCCTTTTTGAATGATGTTCACCTGAACCTCCTCCGTGGAGAGGTTCAACAGTGAATCTGATAGGGCTTCCACGGAGCCATCAACATCACCTTTTACGATTACATTGAGTTCTTTAAAACTTCCGATGGCAAGTCTGCGTCCGATCTCATCAAGTGTTATATGTTTTTTCGTACGTAAGGATTGTTCTCTAAGCAGCTGCTGACGCTTGTTCGATAAGTCCCTGGCTTCTCTTTCCGATTGCATGACATGGAACTTATCCCCTGCCTGGGGTGCACCGTCCAATCCAAGCATAAGGACCGGAGTGGAGGGATCGGCTGAATCCAGATTCTTTCCCTTATGATCGAACATTGCCTTTACACGGCCATAATGCTCTCCGGCAAGGACTATATCTCCAACCTTTAAGGTTCCTGCCTGAACAAGGATTGTGGCTACATATCCTCTCCCTTTATCCAGTGAGGCCTCGATTACAGTGCCCAACGCAGGTTTATCAGGATTTGCAGTGAGTTCAAGTAATTCAGCTTCCAGCAATACTTTTTCCAACAATTCGTCCACGCCTACACCAGTTTTAGCGGAAATTTCCTGACACTGATATTTCCCGCCCCAGTCTTCTACAAGAATATTCATATTGGCCAGTTCTTCCTTGATTTTATCAGGATTGGCATTGGCCTTGTCAATTTTGTTGATGGCAATAACTATGGGTACTTCAGCGATCTGCGCATGGTTGATGGCCTCTTTGGTTTGCGGCATCACATTGTCATCTGCAGCAACCACGATTATGACTACGTCGGTAATCTTCGCACCACGTGCCCTCATGGCAGTAAAAGCCTCATGGCCAGGGGTATCGAGAAATGCTATCCGTTTTCCACTGTCAGTTTGTACGTCATACGCACCAATGTGCTGGGTTATTCCTCCTGCTTCCTGTTCTATAATTTTAGAATGACGGATAAAATCCAGCAGAGAGGTTTTACCATGATCTACATGGCCCATGATGGTTACTATAGGTGCCCTGGGCAGAAGATCTTTTTCATCGTCTATTTCTTCCTCAATTTCAAAATCTTCTTCTTCCGTAACAAACTTAACGTCATATCCGAATTCATCTGCAATAAAAGTAATTGCTTCGGCATCTAATCGCTGGTTGATTGAAACAAACATTCCCAGGGTCATACAGGTTGAAATGACCTCATTCACACTTACGTTCATCAAAGAAGCCAGGTCATTGGCTGAAATAAACTCGTTTAACTGCAGCACTTTGGCTTCTTCCTGCTTTTTCTGCAGCATCTCTTCCTGTGCCTCGGCTACGGCAGATCGTTTCTCTTTCCTGTATTTTGCCCTGCTTACGGAGCCTTTGGTTTTTGATCCGCTTAATTTCGCTAATGTAGCCTTTATCTGTTCCTGGATCTCCTTCTCGGATACTTCCTCTTTTTGAATCTTCGATCTGTGGGAATCTCTTTGTCTTACACCCCCTTGCTTGCCTTCACCTTGATCCTGAAGTGGCTTTGGAATTCGTTTGCGCGGTCGTTTTTTCTTGCTTTTTTCCTTTTGTTCATCACTTGAGGCAATGGGCTGTGCAGTTTTCTTCTTTTTTTCAGGCAAATCTATTTTGCCCACAACTTTCAGACCCCGGAGCGACTCAGCCTTGGCCTCGATTACATCTTCATCTTCCTCAACAGGTTCCTGGACGTCTTCAGTCTTCGGTATTTTAACTTCCTCCTCAGTCTTCTCATCAGAAGCTTTTACTTCAGGTTTTTCAATTTCCTTTTCAGGAATTTCCTCCTCTTTTTCTTCCTTTTCTTCCTCCGGCTTCTTTTCAGCTTCAAGGTCGATTTTTCCTACGACTTTGATGCCCTTCAGTTTAGGTTTATCATCCCAGATTTCCTGTTCTTCCTCTACTTCCTCAGCCTTTTCCTCCTCTTCTTCCTCTTCAAGCTTTTTGGTGGCGGTAATTGATTTGATCAATATCTCTTCTTCCTCATCGTTTTGCCTGTCTTCCTCCTTGATTTCAGAATCAATGATAAAGTTGTCCGTATGTTTTTTGCCTATGGTCAAGCCAAGCGCTTCCTCCTTATCCATGGCGGATGTTGCAAATTCCTTGGACAAAATCTGGAATTGTTCGGGAGAAATTTTGGAATTCGGGTTATCATCCACCTCGAATCCCTTTGATTTGAGGAATTCAAGGATTGTGTTTTTCCCGATATTCAATTTTCTGGCAACTTGGCTTAATCGCATCATATTGTTAAAATCAATTTACCTATTTGCTTGACAAGTATTATTCAAATTCCTGTTTCAATACTTTCAATATATCTTCTATGGTTTCTTCCTCTAAGTCTGTTCTTCTCAACAGATCTTCCTTGGGCAAGGCCAAGACACTTTTTGCTGTATCCAGACCAACCCGCTTCAATTCATCAATTACCCAGTCATCGATTTCATCTACGAATTCGTCCAGGTCGACATCTTCCTCCTCACTTTCATCGAGATCCCTGAAAACATCGATTTCATATCCCACCAATTTACTGGCCAGTTTGATATTGTGACCGCCTTTCCCGATGGCCAATGAAACCTGGTCTGGTTTCATAAATACTGATACCCTGCCATTCTCTTCCTCTATCTTTATTGAGGTGATCTTTGCCGGACTCAATGCCCGCTGTATATACAACTCCAGATTGTCAGTACAGTTAATCACATCGATATTTTCGTTCTGAAGCTCCCGTACGATGCTGTGGATCCTGGAACCCTTCATCCCGACACAGGCACCAACAGGATCAATACGGTCGTCATAAGATTCAACGGCCACTTTTGCTCGTTCTCCAGGTTCCCGTACTACATTTCTGATGGTGATTAAACCATCAAAAACTTCCGGTACTTCACTTTCGAACAATCGTTCCAGGAACTTCGGGGAGGTTCTGGACAGGATGATCCTGGGATTTCCATTGACCATTTCCACTCTTTGTACGACGGCGCGCACTGATTCTCCCTTACGGTACCTGTCCTTGGTAATCTGTTCGGTTTTGGGGAGGATTAACTCATTGCCCTCAGCATCGATTAACAACACTTCCCTGGGCAATATCTGGTATACTTCACCCATAATCAATTCCCCCACCAGATCTTTGTATTTCTGGAAAAGTATATCCTTTTCAAGATCCTTGATCTTCTGCATTAAGGTCTGTCGGGCCATCATCACTGCTCTTCTTCCAAAATCTTCCAGTTTGATCTCCTCGGCCACCTCTTCACCGATTTCAAAATCGGGCTCAATCTTTTTGGCCTCGGACAAACTGATCTTATCATGGTCCCAGATATCTTCAGAGTTATCGTCAACGATTTCCCTGAAACGCCAAATTTCGAGATCGCCTTTGTCGGCATTGATTACAATGTCAAAATTGTCATCTTCCGTAAATTTCTTCCTGATCATGGTCCTGAATACGTCTTCAAGTATCCGGATCATAGTCGGGCGATCCACATTTTTGTTCCTAGCAAATTCAGCAAATGACTCTATTAATATTCTAGCGTCCATTGTATTTATTTAAATGCCACTAATACTTTACTTTTCTTAATGTCAGAAAAAGGAATAAACAGGTCTTCAGCTTCCTTTTTTTTATCAATTTTCACGTTTAACGTAATGCCTGAAGCATCCGCACCAATCAATTTGCCCTTGATTGTATCACCATTCACCAGCTCTACCTTTAATTGCCTGCCAACATTTTTCAGATATTGTCTTTCCGATGAAAGTGGAAAGTCAATCCCGGGAGAAGATACCTCCAGGGTATATCCTCCTTGAAAAACGTCCATCAATTCAAGTTTTTCAGACACCGACCGGGATAGTCTGGCACATGTATCTATACTTATGCCATTATCTCCGTCAACCAGGACTACAACCTTTTCCGCCCCTCTTTTACCTTTCAATTGTACATCAACAATAAAAAAAGAGCGATCGGGCAGATGTCCCTCAACAATTTTCCGTATCTCTTTAACCTTTATATCCAATTTTAATCCAATAAAGAAGGGGACTTTTGTCCCCTCTATCACAATAGATATAAATCAGATGCAAAGATACGTAAAATGAAAATCAAAACAAATTTTTATAATTTAAGTGAAAAAACCTGCTGCCCAGTATTTGAAGGCGTATTTACGCTCATAATAAAATATTATCGCATATAATTTCTCAATTAATGAGTATTCTTCCACTTTTGTAGTCCGTTTGTATATCTTCTGAAGATTAAAATATGAATACACAACTTAGAGTTACAAACACCCTGACCAGAGAAAAAGAACTCTTTGAACCAATTAATCCCCCCTATGTGGGAATGTACGTCTGTGGCCCTACGGTGTACAGCGATGTACACCTGGGAAATGTACGCACCTTTCTGAGTTTTGATGTAATCAGGAGATATCTGGTGCACCTGGGCTACAAGGTCAGGTATGTGCGAAACATTACGGATGTGGGTCATCTCGAAACGGATCACGACGAAGGGGAAGATAAAATAGCGAAAAAAGCCAAGCTCGAGAATCTTGAACCTATGCAGATCGTGCAGCGGTATACGCTGGATTTTCACAAGGTAATGGATCTCTTCAACATCCAATCCCCAGATATTGAACCCACGGCTACGGGGCATATCCAGGAACAGATTGAAATGATAGAGACAATCATAAAAAATGGACATGCGTATGTGGTTAACGGATCCGTTTATTTTGATATCAATTCCTATAAGAATAGTCATGAATACGGCATTCTCAGTGGCAGGATAATTGAAGACCTTGTGGCCGGAAGCCGTGAACTCGACAGACAGGATGAAAAAAGAAATGCTGAAGATTTTGCCTTATGGAAGAATGCGACCCCCGAACATATTATGAGATGGTCTTCTCCCTGGGGGACAGGATTTCCGGGATGGCATCTTGAATGTTCCGTAATGAGCACCAAATATCTGGGAAAAACCTTTGACATCCACGGTGGGGGAATGGACCTGAAATTTCCACACCATGAATGTGAAATTGCCCAGTCGATTAGTGCGTATGAGCAATCTCCTGCCAAATACTGGTTACATACCAACATGCTCACGGTGAATGGGCAGAAAATGAGCAAATCCCTGGGGAACTCATTTCTTCCCCATGAACTTATTACAGGTGATCATGAGTTGCTGGACCAGGCATATTCGCCTATGACCGTTCGCTTCTTTATGCTCCAGTCGCATTATTCCAGCACCTTGGACTTCTCCAACGATGCACTCAAGGCAGCCCTCAAAGGTTATAAAAAAATTGCCAACGGTATAAAATTGGCTAAATCATTGCACTATGAGGAAACAGATGAGGGATCGATAAATGAAAAATTCACCCAGCAGATTTACCAAATATGTGAGAACTGTTATCGTGCGATGAATGATGATTTCAATACAGCAGTCACCATCAGCCACATATTCAATTTGCTTAAGAAAATCAATTCACTTCATACCGGGAATTTAAAATTCTCTGAGATTGGGAAAGAAACCTTCGACAGGTTAATACAGACTTTTCTTGCTTTCACGATTGATATTCTCGGGATCAAAGAGGAACAAATTGATGACCAGGAACGACTGTTGAATATATTGCTGGAACTGTATAAGGAAGCGAAGGAGGTGAAAGACTATGACAAGGTCGACAAGATCAGGGCTGAACTTAAAAACCTTGGCATTGTGCTGAAGGATATGAAAAACCAGATTGATTGGGCATATGAAGAATAAACTGATAGGATTTTCATCCGGAAGGATTATTATCCTGTTTTTAAGTATTCTAATATTTTGGGGCTGCAAGACCGACAGGGATGTTCGCCAGCAAGAAGTTGCTACAGAAGTAAAACCTACGGTAGAGGCTCCGAATTTTAACAAAGATTCGGCATTCTATTTTGTTCAGAAGCAGGTTGATTTCGGCCCGAGGATACCCAATACGCCCCCACATTTTCAGGTAGCTGAATTCCTGAAGGAAAAATTAAAGTCCTATAACGCAACTGTTGAAATCCAGGAATTTCAGGAAACAGCCTATAATGGTGAAACACTTTCATTGAAGAATATCATCGCCAGTTTCCACCCGGAGAAATCGAGAAGAATACTGCTGGCTGCTCATTGGGATACGCGTCCTTTCTCAGACAAAGACCCGGATAGTCCCTATTCATCTTTTGACGGGGCCAATGACGGTGGCAGCGGTGTAGGAGTATTGCTGGAAGTTGCCCGGGTTCTTTCTACCCATGAACCTCGTACTGCGGGTGTTGATATTATATTTTTTGACGGTGAGGATTATGGAGAGCCGGAGTTCAATAAAGAAACCATGGCCACTGGCAGGATATACTGGTGCCTGGGATCCCAATATTGGTCTAAGAATAAACACCGCAGGAATTATATGGCATATTACGGTATTTTACTGGATATGGTGGGTGGCAGAGGGGCTACATTCTACAAGGAGGGCGGATCAATGCAATTTGCTGCCAAGATCATGAATAAGGTATGGGATGCTGCTCATGCATTAGGTTACAATCAGTTCTTTATCAATCAGACCAGCCCCGGGATAACCGACGATCATATATTTGTGAACCGTGATGCCAAGATACCAATGATAAATATTGTTGAATTTGACCCGGATTCCCCCGACTCCTATTTCGGGTCTTATCATCACACTCAGAAGGACAATATAGATTTAATCGATCCGAATACGCTTGAGGCCGTAGGTCAGACTTTACTACATGTAATCTTCAATGAATAGAACCAATATTCATTATAATCACTGAATTGGTTATTTTTGCAGCTTAAGGCAAGTATACTATGTTTGAAAATTTAAATCTTAAGTTAGAAAGGGCATTCAAATCGTTGAAAGGCCAGGGCAGGATCACTGAGATCAACGTAGCCACCACCGTAAAGGAGATTCGGAGAGCCCTTATTGACGCAGACGTAAATTATAAGGTAGCCAAGGATGTTACCGACAAAATAAAGCAGGAGGCACTCGGCAGGGATGTTCTTATTGCGGTATCACCCGGTCAACTGCTTACCAAGATTGTAGCGGAAGAGCTTACCGAACTTATGGGAGGCACACAGACCGAGATCAATCTGAAAGGTGATCCTGCTATCATATTAATTGCAGGATTACAGGGATCTGGTAAGACCACTTTTGCAGGTAAACTGGCAAGATATCTGAAACCTCAAAGCAGCAACATATTGCTCGTCGCCTGCGATATTTACCGTCCGGCTGCCATCGATCAGCTGAAAGTGATCGGGGAACAGACCGATACTGAAGTTTATGCCGAACCTGAAAATAAAGATGCCCTGGATATTGCCAGGAATGCTATAAAACATGCTAAAGCCACCAACAAGAAATTTGTGATCATAGATACTGCCGGCCGGTTGGCAATCGATGAACAAATGATGATGGAGATTACCTCCCTGAAGGAGAAGCTCGATCCAGCTGAAACCCTGTTTGTCGTTGATTCCATGACCGGACAGGATGCTGTGAATACGGCCAAGACATTTAACGAACGTTTAAATTTTGACGGTGTCGTATTAACGAAGTTGGATGGAGATTCACGGGGCGGAGCAGCTTTATCGATCAAAACCGTAGTTGATAAACCGATAAAGTTTATCAGCACGGGTGAAAAGATGGACGCTATCGACGTATTTCACCCGGACCGGATGGCCCAGAGAATTCTGGGGATGGGCGATGTAATATCCCTTGTCGAAAGGGCACAGCAGTCATTCGATGAAGATGAAGCCCGGCGCCTCAATAAAAAAATACGAAAGAACCAGTTCGATTTTAACGATTTCCTTTCCCAACTTCAGCAGATAAAAAAGATGGGTAATATTAAAGACCTCGTGGGCATGATACCCGGGATGGGAAAAGCGTTGAAGGGTATTGATATCGATGATGATTCCTTCAGGCCCATTGAAGCAATAATTCGCTCAATGACTGTTCATGAAAGAGAAAATCCTGAGATCTTAAATGGCAGCCGCAGAAAACGTATCGCCAACGGAAGCGGGACTTCCATACAGGAAGTGAACAATCTACTCAAACAATTCGGTGAGATGAAAAAAATGATGAAGACCATGAATAAAATGGGTGGAAAAAGAAGTCTTGCCAATATGAACTTTCCTAACGTCCCCCGATAATACCAGGCCTATTGCCTATCAAGCGTACATCACTGATTTGACAGCTTCCACGGTCCTTTTTACACTGGGCAGGGCGGCTTCAACCAGCGTAGGGGCATAAGGAAATGGAATATCCATACAGGTTATTCTTTGTATGGGTGCATCCAGGTAATCAAAAGCATTTTTCTGAACGTGGTAGGATATTTCAGTGGAAATAGAGGATAAGGGCCAGGCCTCTTCAACCACGACCAGTCGATTGGTTTTTTTGACAGATTCAACGACCGCCTTGTAATCTATAGGTCGAATGGTTCTCAAATCAATCACTTCACAGGAAATCCCTTCTTTCTCCAGTTCCTGGGCAGCATCATAAGCTACCTTTATTATCTTTCCAAAGGAAACAATGGTTACGTCATTACCTTCTTTCTTCACATCGGCAACCCCGATCGGTATCATGTATTCCCCTTCAGGAACCTCTCCCTTTTCACCATAAAGTAATTCAGATTCCATGAATATTACAGGATCATTATCCCGAATCGAGGATTTCAACAATCCCTTGGCATCGTAGGGGTTGGAAGGAACCACCACCTTCAACCCGGGGGTATTTGCATACCAGTTCTCAAAGTTCTGGGAATGTTGTGCTGCAAGCTGACCTGCATTACCGGTTGCACCACGAAAAACGATAGGTACGGAGTACTGTCCTCCGGACATATACAGTATTTTGGCTGCCGAATTAATCAACTGGTCAATGGCTACCAGTGAAAAGTTAAATGTCATGAACTCGATGATTGGCCGAAGTCCGTTCATCGCAGCACCTATGCCAAGTCCTGCAAATCCAAGTTCTGTAATTGGAGTATCTACGACTCGGTCTGGTCCAAATTCATCAAGCATGCCCTGGCTTACTTTGTAGGCGCCATTATATTCAGCAACTTCTTCCCCCATGAGAAACACAGATTTATCTCTTCTCATTTCTTCAGTCATGGCTTCGCGAAGCGCTTCTCTGAATTGAATTTCTCTCATATTCTTTGATTAAGCGGATTGCAAAAATATCAATTCGGATCTCAAATAACAAAGCAGAACTCAATGAAAACACAAAAAAAAGGCTGGTATTTAAGAACACCAGCCTTTCTTATGATATTATTAATTTCTACTGAAGAGCACTTCTAAAGCTATCCGTATCAACTAGTTTTACGAATTCAAGATCATTGAGTGCTTTTTCTTTCAAATCCGGATCTTTTTGTACAGCTGACTTAAGATTTGCTGCTACATCATCACCGCTACCTGTCCTGGCGGCAACAATTGCCTTGCCATAATACGCGATAGCATAATCCGCATTTTTCTCTATAGCCTCATCAAAGTTGTTGTTTGCAGCGTCATATTCTTTCTTCAGCAAATATGCCAGTCCCCTGTTGAACAGGTTCGGACAAATTTCTTCAACATTGGAAAGTGTTTGTACAGCAGCATCGTATTTTCCAGCTCCAATTTCCAACGCACCTTTAACACTGTTGAAACCTTTAGCATGCTTAACAGGAGGATTCATCTCCAGGGCTTTGGTAAGGGCTTCATGTGCCTGTCCTTTTTGACCTGCTGCAGCCATGGCAACGCCTAAATTACCTTGCGCATGTGCATTTGTAGAACGCTCCCTGAGGGATATTTCAAACTGAACAACTGCCTTATCCAGGTTGGCTGTTGGATCTTGTCCGGCTTTGATATTCTCTCCTGCCATGGCAAGATAAACAGCACCTAAGTTGTTATGAGAAGCAAATTGAGGATACTGTTTTGTAGCCACCAGATATATGGCTTCTTTCTCCTTGAGTGAAGGTGTAAGGTGAGCGGCATAGGCCATTTCACCGTATGATAGAGTATCAGCAGGTGCTTTACCTTCAACGATCATCTTCGCCAAAACAGCAATCTCTGCATCCGACCGCTTATCAATCACCTTGAGGATCTCAGTTTGTGCGGAACGCAATCCAGGATAGATGTCAGCAAATACCTTCTTATAGGAGGCCAGCTTTTGCAACTTCTTCTCTTTGTCTTCAAATGTTCCGCTGCCGTTAACCACGTTGAGGATCTCCTGCTTTTCAGCAGCAGAAATCTTATCATACGCATTTAAGGCTTTCTTGAAACCATTCCAATCATCAACAACAGGCTTCAGAATGAACTTAATGGAATCTGCCATACCCATGTAATCGTAACGCTTCATTTGAGCATGGTAGTAGTCCTCAATCCGCTTGGCCCTATCATTTGCCAGTGCAGAGTTGACTCTTTCCGGTCCTTCTGGAGAGTGTGTACCAGTTATGGTAACCGTTCTTGTCACATTCTTTTCCGCAATAAAAGCAGAAAGATATCTTTGCTTATCCCTGTTGGTTTCTCCGTCGGTATTCAGTGAAGCTCTCAGATAGGAACGTCCCTGGTCGAAATAGAAATTGACATTTACTGGTTCAAGTTCTTCATTCGGGGTCCACCCATCCACTTCATTATCTTTGTAATCGTAACTGACAAAAGCAGCATAAACCTGTCCCTGAGCAAGCCATGGCGTGGTGATTAATCCAGGGGCAATCGGCATTGCAGGTGTAGCTTCAACCTCTTTATTTTTTCTAGGGTCTATGGCATAACCTTGCACTACCAGGTTACCGTCTTCCATGCCGGGAGCATACTCGAAACTGTAATTTTTTACCATCCTCGGAGGACTGGTATCCTTTTCAGGAAAATCATTGGCCACGAATTCAATCCTTTCAAGATCGTAGGACTGACCTTCATATTCGTACCGGGCATCTATTGCATAAACCAAGTTCTTTTTTAACATTTTTACAGGAAGTGTTGCTGATACTTCAAGGTCAACACTGTTACCATGTAATTCAAGAGGATTTGGAGTTACTTTTAGATCCTGATCCTTAGCCATTTTTACCATCTGGTTCAATGCACAACCAGAAAAAAATATGGTACCTATAATCGCTAACGCAAAACTTAATCTTCTCATTGGATTAGTTGGTTTAGTTATAATTATTAAATGATTTTTTAAAAGTTATCTCAAAAATAATAATGCAATAATAGCTATAAAAAACAATAGACAAAACTATTTTTAAACCAAATTGGTTTTTAAATTTGTAGAAATAATTTCAAAAATGAAAAGAATTCAGAACTTCTTTGAGGACAAAGCCTTCGGAGTGTGTACTAAATTGGGAGAAAAATTAAAAATTCCAACCTCCAGCATTCGGATTTTTTTCATTTATTCATCCTTTCTTACCTTTGGATCCCCGGTAATAGTGTATCTGGCTCTAGCTTTCACTATGAATTTCAGAAAATGGCTGAGAAGAAGGAATAATATGGTCTGGTACTATTGATTTTAAATTGAAGAAAAATTTTCTGCGTAAGAAATAGTAGGAAAAAACAAGAGATTTTTTATAAATGCCTATCAGTCTTTTATCATCATTTTGAAGGTTTTTTCGTTTTTTAATATAATGTAATGATCTCGTAACTACATGTAGGTCAGCACGAATTACAGCTATTGCATTTTTGAAAGAATTCGATATTAAAAATTTTACAGAAGCAACAACATCTAATATTAGTCTGCCGGGCACTTTCCAGAAAAGGGAATAGAGATTTTCATTTTTTATTAAGGTGATCAGGCTATTTCTGAAATTCAAATAAGTTTTAAATGGATTGGATTCATTCAAAGTTCCACCTCCAACATGATAAATTGTACTTTCACCATTGTAAAAAACACTAAAACCAGAGCTTTTCATTCTCCAGCACAGATCTATTTCTTCCATATGGGCGAAGTAATCTTCATCAAAGCCTCCCAAATCTTTAAAGATCTTTGATCTGATCATCATACAGGCACCCGAGGCCCAAAAAACCGGCACTATATCATCATATTGTCCATAGTCCTTTTCCATCGTCTGGAATATCCTTCCCCGGCAAAAGGGATATCCCAGCAGATCTATGAATCCT
>Ga0209536_100010924_pt1 | contig 13343 bp, 9 predicted proteins | sample DeeMarSeWOR28_12_FD_187461 | JGI IMG/M metagenome (GOLD analysis project Ga0209536, IMG submission 187461) | Marine sediment microbial communities from White Oak River estuary, North Carolina - WOR-2-8_12 (SPAdes) (version 2) | ecosystem: Environmental > Aquatic > Marine > Intertidal zone >...
CCATACCGTCGACCGCCAGCTCCCGAGAGGCGCCGTCCTCACCCAGCCGCAGCGTGCTGAAATCCGGCGCGACAGTCGGGATGCCCAGGTCCGGGAAGATAGTCGCGTTCAACGTCATCCCTGGCAGCAGCAGGGCGACCCAATCATTCGGCCGGTCAACCCAGTCTGCCGCGGCTTTGGAAATTGTCACCTCTCTGTAACACGTGTCTGCCATCTCGCGGTCCGGTGAAACCTACGGCATACTCCTGTCGTAGGTTAACAGCGTTAGGTTAACGGTGTTAAGTTGACTGGCATTGAGCGATGCGTGACGAGTGTGTCGCCGCTGCAACGCCGCTGGGCTACAATCTCAAGTTGTTCAATGGTAATTGTTTATGACTGCAGTTCCAACAAGTGAAGCCGAGAAGCAAGAGTCGCCGCAAGTGGAGCAGGCGATCCTGGACGCCGCACGCGACCTGCTTGCCGCTGGCGGACAGGATGCACTCTCGATGCGGCAGGTGGCCGAACACGTGGGGGTGAGTGCGACAGCGATCTACCACTATTTCAAGGGCAAACAGGATCTGGTCGATCGCGTCGTGCTCAGAGCCTTTGAGCGCTTCGGTTCCTACCTGAGAGACGCAATGGATTCCCACCCGGAGGGTTCGGTGGAGCGGTTCGGCGCGTTGGGTGAAGCGTACCTCAAGTTTGCGCTCGAGAACGAGGCCTATTTTCGCATCATGTTCAGCATAAAGGCCAAGGATCATGCCGTGCTGCAGCAGGTTCCCGAGGGTGGCGGCTATCACCTGCTGCGGCGATCCGTTGCGGACGCGCTGGCGGCAGGCAACATCCGAATCCCGCAGGTGCCTGCCGCAACCCTCGACGGGCAGGCGCAGCAGCGTTATACAGATCCCGATGTGATAGCCATGTTCCTATGGAGCACGGTCCACGGTCTCGTGACCCTGTCGCTCTGCGGTGCTGCGGATCGCTGCCACGTGGCGGCCACGCCCACGGCGATCGAGATGTTCAAGGCCTTCATCCCGATGATCGCTCACGGGATCCGGTCGCATCAGGAACCGCGCGACGAGTCGCCACGTGAAGGGGGTTTACGGTGAACAGCAAGCAACTGGCCAGGAGAGGGAGCGCACTCCTTGGGACCGTGGTGTCCCTGCTCGCGGGCCTCCCGCTGCACGGGCAGGTGGAGACACCAGAGGCGGAGGTGTACTCGTTGAGTCGTGCTCTGAACGTGGCTCTGGCCAACAGTCAGACGATCAAGGATGCGGAGATGGATCTCCAGCGGGCGCACCAGCAGGTGAGAGAAGCCTGGAGCAGTGTGCTGCCCGACATTCGAGGAACCGCGTCGTACACGCGCAACGTATTGCAGCAGGAGTTCTTTCTGCCGGCGCGGTTCTTCGATCCCACTGCACCTGCGGGCGAGCTCGCGGCCGTGAAGGTCGGCTCGGACAACACGTGGCAGGCGGGCTTGAGTGCGAGTCAGCCGCTGTTCGAGTACACCGCTTTTGTCGGTCTCGGAGCTGCGGGCAGGTTCAAGGCGCTGCAAGAAGAGCGAGTGCGCGGCACGGCGCAGGACGTGGTGACGGCGGTGCGGATCGCCTACTTCAACGTGCTGCTGGCCGAGGAGAGCGTGAGGCTGATCGAGAACTCGATCGAACGCATCAGACGGACGCTGAACGAAACGCAGGCGCTGAACCGGGCGGGTATGGCAAGCGATTACGACGTGTTGCTACTCGAGGTTCAGCTCTCCAACCTCGTGCCGAACCTGCGGCGCGCCGAGTTCGACAGGGCGGCGCGCCTGCGCGCGTTACAGGTCGAGATGGGGCTCTATCCCGACGGGTTGATCGCGGTTGAGGGCAATTTGGACGAGGTGGATCTGGCGGACTTCGATCAGAACAGCGCGGCGAACGCGGCGCTGCTCTCTGTTTCCGGGGTCGGCGTGCCAGACGATGTCGATTTGGTCGAAGTCCGACGGCTCGCGTTGGACCAGCGCAGCGACGTCCGCCAGATCCGGTCCAACATCCTGCTGGAGGAGGCCAATCTCCAGGCCCAGAAGGCGGAGTACTACCCGTCGTTGAGTATCGTGGGGAACTACAGCATTACGGCGCAACAGGATGGTTCACCGGTGTTCTTCGGCAGTAGCGAGAACCAGCGGACCACGTTGGGAACGGCCGGATTGGCGATATCGCTCCCGATATTCACGGGCTTTTCGCGCGACGCCAGAGTGCAGCAGGTGCGGGCGAACATCAGACAGAACGAATACAGGTTGGAACGGCTCGAGAACCAGGCCTTGAGTGAGCTCCGTACTCTGATGGACAACGTCAATGAAGCCCGGCAGCGGGCCGCCAGTCAGAAGCAGGCTGTTGCCCAGGCCCAGCGGGGGTTCGAGATTGCATCGGCCGAATACAACGCGGGCATCGGATCGCGGCTGCAAACGTCCGAGGCCGAGCTGGCGTTGCGCGAATCGGAGTTCAACTATGCCCAGGCGGTATACGACTACCTGGTGGCGCGAGCTCAGCTTGAGCTGGCTGTCGGGCTGGTACCTGAGGAAGCGGGCTCGTTTTCCGCTAGGAGTGACAGGTGAGTGACATGATGAATCGGACAATGAAGCTCAGAATCAGCAGTGTCCTGTGGGTTGCGATGGCCGGGGTGCTGCTATCGGCTTGCAGCCGGAGCGAGGCGGGTGCGCCTGATGGGGCGGATGTCGCCGACGAAATCGGAGCGCGGATAGTGAATGTAGAGGTGACGCCGGTGGCCATGGGTGAGTTCACCGGATTCATCCGTGTGACCGGTGAGGTCGAGGCGCTCAACGACATCACCATAGCGGCGGAAGAGACCGGACGGATCGTGCGCTTCATGGCACGCAAAGGGCAACGTGTCGGGCAAGGTCAGGAGATCGCCAAACTGGAGGACAGCTTCCTTGCTGCTCAGGTCGGCGAAGCCCGTGCGGCGGCGCAGCTGGCGCAGGAGGAATGGGAGCGGCAACGCCAATTGTGGGAGGAAGACAGTGTGGGGACCGAGCTCATGTACCTGCAACGCAAGTACCAGGCTGAGATCGCAACCGCGCGCCTGGATCAGTTGACGTCTCGGCTAGAGCGAACCGTGATTCGGTCGCCGGTTGACGGGGTGTTCGATGACAACTTTCTGGAGCTGGGCGAGATGGCGGTGTCCGGTGCGCCGGTGGTGCGCGTGGTGTCTACCGATAGGGTGAAGGTCATCGCAGGCGTGCCCGAGAGATACGCGCGGTCGGTGCAGCGGGGAGACAGCGTGCTGGTCACATTCGACATCTTCCCCGAGCGTGAGTTCAGCGGCCGCGTCAACTACGTGGGTGCGAGTGTGGAGCAGTCGAGTCGCACGTTTCCGATCGAGATACTACTGAACAACCCTGAAGGGATCATGAAGCCGGCGATGGTCGCGAACGTCAGAGTGCAGCGCGAGAGGCTGAGTGACGTGCTCGTGGTACCCCAGCACGTGGTGCTGCGATCGGCCGATGGATACAAGGTCTTCGTAGTCACGGCGGACAACCGACCCGTCGCCAAAGCTCGATCCGTGGTGTTGGGGCCGACTTCCGGCAACGCGGTGATCATCGAGAGCGGATTGGATGTGGGAGACCTTCTCGTCACGGTGGGGCAGCAGCTGGTCGACGACGGCACCCGCGTGCGCGTAGTGAACAGGGCTGAGGTCGGTAACGTGGAAGGGATGGATTGACATGGCGAAGCAGCAAGGTCACGGAGTCTTCAAGGAGTTCAAGCTAACGTCACTCGCCGTGGACCACCCGACGAGTGTGATCGTCTTGATGGTGATCATCATCTTCGCCGGTCTCGCGGCGTACTTGGCGATCCCGCGCGAGTCGGCACCCGAGGTGACCGTTCCCAACATCATCGTCACGACGATCTATCCGGGCGTGGCACCCAAGGACATCGAAACGCTGATAACTCGTCCGATCGAAGACGAGCTGAATGCCATCTCCGATGTGAAGACGATCACCTCATCCTCCATAGAAGGATATTCCAGCATCAACATCGAGTTCAATGCCGGTGTCGACATGAACAAGGCACGCCAGGAGGTGCGCGAAAAGGTCGACATCGCGAAACCGGAACTGCCGGAATCGGTTGAGGATCCGCAGATCTTCGAGATCAACATCTCGGAGTTCCCCATCATGCAGGTCAACATCTCTGGGGACTACGATCTCGTGCGGCTGCGGGACGTTGCGGAAGAGCTCCAGGACCGGATCGAGCAGGTGGCAAGCGTCCTGGAGGTCACCCTGGCGGGCGGCCTCGAGCGCGAGGTGAAGGTCGACGTCGATCTCGCCAATCTCAAGTTCTACGACTTGGCATTCGACGATGTGATCAACGCGATCCGAGATGAGAACGTAACGATCCCCGGTGGAACCATCGATGTGGGTGACGTGAAGTATCTGGTCCGCGTCCCTGGTGAGTTCGAAACCACGGCGCCCATTGCAGATATCGTGGTCGCTACCAGGAACGGAAATCCAATCTACGTACGCGACGTTGCTACGGTGGATTTCGGCTTCAAGGAACGCGACAGCTACGCGCGTCTGGATCGCACGCCGGTCGTCACACTCGGTATCTCGAAGCGCAGTGGCGAGAACATCATAGAGACTTCCCGGGCGGTCCAGGCGGTGATTGAAGAGATGCAGCGCGAGTTCCCGCCGGGAACGGTGGTCAAGATCACTTCCGACCAGTCGGAAGACATCCGCGATGTGGTGAGTAGCCTGGAAAACAACATCATCTCCGGTCTCATTCTCGTGGTCGGAGTATTGCTGTTCGTTCTGGGCGTCCGCACGGCTTCCTTTGTGGGAACCGCCATCCCGCTCTCGATGCTGATGTCATTCAGCATCATGCAGCTGATCGGCTTCACGATGAACATGGTGGTGCTGTTCAGCCTGATCCTCGCGCTCGGCATGCTGGTGGATAACGGCATAGTGGTGGTTGAGAACATATACCGCTTCAGGGAGCGCGGCTACGACAAGATCGCTGCCGCGAAGCTGGGTACGGGTGAGGTGGCGATGCCAATCATCGCTTCGACAGCGACCACGCTGGCCGCCTTTGCTCCCATGGCGTTTTGGCCGGGGATCATCGGTGAGTTCATGAAGTTCCTGCCTATCACGCTGATCATAACGCTGAGTTCATCGTTGTTCGTGGCGCTGGTCATCAATCCAGTGTTGTGCTCGTTGATGTTGAACACGGAGGACGCCCCGCCGACAGTGCTACCGCAGGCAACCAAGCGGGTTTTGATCGGCGCCGCGGGCCTAGCTGTGTTGATTGGATTGCTGGTCAACTGGCTGTCTACCATTCTGCTGGTGCTCACTGCCGTGTTGCTGCGCATCGTATACCGCCGCGTGTTGCACCCGACCGGCCACTGGCTGATGACACATGGCCTGCCGGCGATGATCAGGACCTACGAGCGCCAGTTGCGGTGGGCGCTGCAGCACCGGCTCAAGATGCTGGGAGCTGCTGCTGCGGCGTTGGTCGTGGCGGTCATGGCGTTCGGCGCACTCAACGCCGGAGTTGAGCTGTTCCCGGAGGATATCCCACCGTCGGTGGCATTCATTCAGATCGAGGCTCCGCTCGGCACGCGCGTCGAGCAGACCGATCGGATTGTGAACCGTGCAGAGGATACCATCGACAGCGTGATAGTATCCGGCGACTTGGAGTCGACGGTCTCGACCGTGGGGCAGAGTAGTTCGGGTGGCTTTGGTGGCGGAGGTCGCGGTACGCATCTGGCCACGGTCACGATCAACTTCATCGATATCCAGGAGCGTGCGGGCGACGCGACAACCCAGATCGAGACTACACGCAGCGTGCTCGAGCGTGAAGTCGCGGGAGCCGAGGTAGCCGTCGACATGATAGAGATGGGTCCCCCGACCGGTCTCCCCATAACGATCGAGATTTCGGGTGAGGACCCCGACCTGCTCAAGGAGCTGGGTGATCGGGTCGTCATGATCCTGGAGCGCTCGCCGGTCTACTCCAAGCTGGATGGTTTGGAGAGCGATATGGCCGACGGCCGTCCGGAGCTCGTGGTCGACATCGATCGAGAAAAGGCGGCGTTGTACGGACTCAATACCAGTGACATCGGATTCACCGTGCGCAGCGCGATCAACGGCACGGAAGCGTCCAAGTTCCGCGACGGCAAGGACGAATACGACATCACCGTGAGGTTGGCCGAGGAATACCGCAACAACCTCACGTCAATCGGCGATCTGACCATAGTCTCCGACCGCGGCGGACAGATACCGCTTTCGTCTGTAGCCACGTGGCGCGTCAGTGAAGGGTTCGGCAGCATCAACCGCAAGGATCTGGAGAAGGTGGTAACAGTCGCTTCGGACGTGCGGCAGGGTTACAACGCCATCAGCGTGCTGGAAGAAGTGAGGACGGAGCTGGCGCAATTCGCCGCATCCCTGCCGAGCGACTACAGGTTGGAGTACGCCGGTCAGATGGAGGATCAGCAGGAATCACAAGCGTTCCTCACCGGCGCGTTCATAACGGCCGTGTTTCTGATCGGGTTCATCCTGGTGACACAGTTCGACTCGGTCACCAAGCCGGTGATCATTCTGAGTTCGGTCTTGCTCTCGACGATCGGTGTGCTCATCGGCCTGATAGTGTTCCGTATGCCGTTCGGCATAATCATGACGGGTGTCGGCGTGATCAGTCTGGCCGGAGTCGTGGTGAACAACGCCATCGTCCTGATCGACTACATCGACACGCTACGGCGGCGCGACGGCATGAATCGGCATGAAGCACTCATCCGCGGTGGCATGACCAGGTTCCGGCCCGTGATACTCACCGCCGTCACCACGGTGTTGGGTCTGGTGCCGCTGGCGATCGGACTCAACTTCGACTTCTTTGGTCTCTATACCAGCCTCAATCCGGATCCGTATTGGGGCGGCGAGCAGGCGGCATGGTGGGGACCGATGGCGATCGCGGTGATTGCCGGGCTCACCTTTGCGACGTTCTTGACGCTCATGCTGGTTCCGGTGATGTACTCGTTGCTCGACGACCTGGATGACTTCCTGGCGCGGCAGTTCAAACCAGAGCAAGTGACCAAGGAGGACGAGGCCAAGACCGTCGAGCGCGAGCTCGAGGAATCGCTAACTGGAGAACACCGGCTACCGGAGCCAGCCAGCATATAGCTCCGGACGCCGGTCGCGCCAGAACAGGGTCTTCGCTGGCGAAGCGGCGCACTCGCCGAGGTCTAGATCGGTCACGATCAGATCCTCGGCGAGTCGCTTGCCCCGGGCCACGACCTGCCCGCGAGGATTGACAACGAACGACTCCCCGGCAAAGGTCAATCGCTCTTCTTCACCCACGCGGTTGCACAGCGCCGCGAAGTATCCGTTCTGAAATGCGGCCGTGCGCACCTCGGCTTCGTACAGGCCTTCCGGCCACTCGTCCAAGGCTCCCGCCTGCGGGATGACAACCAACTCGGCTCCGGCCACGCCCAACGCGCGCATGTATTCCGGGTAATGCCGGTCGTAGCAGATGGCCACCCCAATTGCGCCTGCCCTGGTATGGTAGACCGGAGCGCCGTGGTCGCCGGGATGGTAGTAGGCCTGCTCGTGAAAGCAGGCGTAGTCGGTGACGTGGACCATGCGCGTGACACCCAACAGGCTGCCGTCGGCATCGAACACCGGTGAGCTGTCGAACCGACGGCCCCGATCGTCGCTCTCATACATGTTGAACACCGTGACGAGCGAGAGCTCTCGTGCCTTACCCGCGATCGCGTCTGCAGTGGGTCCGGGAATCGGTTCGGCACGATCGGCAGCAGTCCGATCGTCGGGGTCTTGCGGAAAGAACAAGTCGATCACCAGTTCGGGGAACGCAATCACATCGGCGCCGGCCGCCTTGGCACGCTCCATGGCGGTGAGTGCACTCTGTAGATTCGAGTCGCGATCCGGACCGGCTGATTGTTGTGCGAGCGCTAATAACATTGACGACCTGGCGATGAAGGCGTGGTCGGGTGTCCCGGCTACCTGGTGCTGCGCGTACACCAGTCTACCGACGGGCCGCCCGGGCGTCTAGCGCCTGGGCGTTTACGCTTGTATCAGCCCCGCCACCAGATCGACCAGTCGGGGTACGGTCTCGCTGGCTGAGTAGCGGTTGGCGGCACGGCGGTTGGTCTCGCCCATGGTGCGTCGCAGCTCCGGGTGCTCGATCAGGCGCAGTAACTTCGCGGCCAAGTCGGCATCGTCGCGCGGACTCGCCAGAAGACCGTTTACTTCGTCCTCGATCAACTCCGGTGTGGAGCTGCTACGGCAAGCCACCACCGGCTTGCCGCTGGCCATGGCCTCGAGAAACACGATGCCGAACCCCTCCTGCAGGCTAGGCAGACAGAACACGTCGCAAGCGACGAACTCCCGGAGGAGCTGCGGGTGCGACAGCTGTCCCAGTAGATGCACATTCCGTTCGAGGCCCGATGTGGCGATGAGCCGTTCGATGTTGTTCAATTCGGGACCGTTGCCGGCGATCCGCACGGATACTGCCGGCAGCCGCCTGACCAGTATCGCTGTCGCCCGCACCAGTGCCGCGATGTTCTTGCGGGGATACATGTGGGCGACGCAGAACACAACGGGATCACGATCGTCACTAGCCGCTGCGACCACGGTCTTCAGGTCGCGCCGCCAGCGCTCCACATCGAATGCCGGCGGCACCACGCCGATTGCCGCTTGCGACAATCCGTAGACTTGAGCCAGCCTCTTGCGGCTGTATTGGCTGGTAGTAATCACCAGATCGGCCTCCCGCGTGGCCCGCCGTTCTGCCTTGGCCTGCAGACGCAGCAGGCGTCCCACCCAGCCGCGCTCGAATGTCGCTTCGTCCGCCAGCACACCCAGCACGTAGCTGATGAATGGCCGCACGCGGCCGGCCAGGGTGAACCCGTCCATGTCGAGGCCCAGCACGATGTCCGCGTCGGCGACGCTGTCGGGCGCTAATCGGAGATTGAATGCGTAGCGCTGCAGGGTGTGTCCCAATACTCCGGGCGGCCGCTCGGGCCGAAGGCACCGCACCGCGTGCCCCAGCTGCTCCAGGGTGCGCTGCAGAGTGATACTGGTTACGAACGTCCCGCTTCCCTCCGAGACTTGGTGAGGTGTCGTAGTGACAAGGGTTATGCGCACGGCGCCCGTTCAATCCCGCCGCTTCAGACCGTGCCGCCACCAACGCAGCGGGCTCGACGATTCCCGCCTCAGCGCTTCGGTGAGTGCGCCCTCGAAGGCATCGGCCGACTGGAATCGGTCTGCCGGCTCGCGAGCCGCACCCTTGGTCAGCAGCCGCACTAAGTCGTCTGACAGATCGGGCCTCGCGGCATGGAGGTCCGGCAGTGATCCGACTGCCTGGCGAGCCACGATCGATGCGGGTGTGCCGCCGCCGAACGGCGACGAGCCGGTCAAGGCGAAGTAGGCACACAGGGTGAGCGAGTAGAGGTCGGCTCGGTGGTCGACTGGCTCACCCAACATCTGTTCCGGCGCCGCGAACTCGGGGGTGCCTGAATGGGATGAGGCGCCGCCAAACGAGTCATCTCGCTGCAGGGCCATGGCCAGTCCGAAATCCGCGATGCGTGCGCTGCCCGACTCGTTGACCAGTATGTTCTCCGGCTTGAGATCGCGGTGCACCAGCCCGTGTGCGTGAGCGTGTTTCAACGCCTCCAATGTTTCGAGCAGCAGCCGCGCCACCCGATCCAGTGAGAACGGCCCGTCACGCCCGACGATCTGAGCCAGGTTGCCCCCCCGGACGTACTCCATGGTGTACCACAACAGGCCCAGCCGGCCACCGATGTCGTATGTGTTGACGATATTGGGGTGCGTGATGCGAGCCGCCAGTTGCGCCTCGCGATGGAATCTTTCCACCACGGCTGGATCGGACGTCAGGAACGGGTGCAACACCTTGAGCGCCACCTCACGCTCCAACTCGAGGTCGCGCACCTCGTAGACCCGTCCGAAACCACCCGAGCCCAGTTCCCCCAAGAGCTCATAGTCGTCTCCCAGCGCACGCCGCAGGTGGCTCTCCCACGCTCCGGCATCCTCGACCACCGAACCCTGAATCGGCGCCACGGGAATCGTCACTCCGGCTTCTCCCAGGTGCGAGATCAGATAGTCGTTCATCTCCGCGGCCGAGAAATACCGGTTGGCGGGGTCAGGGTCGAGCGTCCGGCTCAGGATCCGGTTCAGCACTTGCGGTGAGGTGGTCCTGATCTCCGACGCCGGCACGATATCGCTGGGCTGCAGTGTTGGTGTGGTGCCGGTCAGAGCGGCGTAGATGATGGCACCCGCAGTGTACAGGTCGCTGCGTGGGTCACCGGTCGCACCATCTCGAATCTCGGGCGCCACGAACGGCAGTGATTCCTCATCCCAGGGATCGGCCACGTCGATGCACCAGCTTGCGAACCGGAGATCGATGACCACAGTACGGCCGGTCGCCTCGAGCATCACGGTGTTGGGGATTATCCGGCGCACGGCGATCTGACGCGAGTGCACATACTCGAGCAAGCCGGTCAGGGTGCGAGCCATTCTCAGGACACGGGGGATGGGCCGCGGGCCGCGCCGCATCGCAGCCGCCAGGCTCTCACCTTCGATCCACTTCGCCACCCGAAACGCCCAGTCATTCCTGTATCCAGCCGTGTAGACCGTGCGCAGGCCGGCGTGATCCAGACTTGCCAGCAACTCGGTTTCGCGCTCGTACCAGGTTCGACTGGTCGTGTTCGGCAACAAGTGCACCCTGAGTGCGACCTCGCGGCGCAGCACCTTGTCCCGCACCACGAACAACGCGCGCTCGCGCGACGCTGCCACCAGGCGTCGTACCTCCACCAGGTCGCTTAATGTCTCCTGTGCTTGCTGGAAAAGCGCCGCAGCGTCGACGTCCGGCGAGATGACCGACGCCGCGGGTACCGGCCGCGTTGACATGGGAGACAAGATAATAGGGAGGGAGCGGGGAGCAGGGAGCGGACCGCCCGCCGCCACCCATTACCTGCTCCACGCAGAATCTGCAATCTCAAATCGCGAATCTGCAATCGCCAATTGCTGCACCTTGCCGAATTGCAGATTGCAGATCGGCAATCCCTGATTTCAGGTTGAACGACCCCAACAAATCTGCACTCCGCTCCCCGCTCCCCGCTCATCCGCTCATCCGGAGTTCGCCGCTCTCTCGACTCCGCGTTGTCGGGTCGAGCGCGTCGCGCGCCCCATCGCCCAACAGATTGCAGCCCACGACGGCGAGCACTACCATGATCCCGGGGAACGTTGCGATCCAGGGCGCGTTTACCAGCGCGTCGCGGCCGCCCGCGATCATGTTGCCCCACGATGGTGAAGGCGGGGGTATGCCGAGGCCGAGAAACGAGAGACCGGCCTCGAGCATGATCGCGTTGCCGACGCCGAGTGCGGCGGCCACCAGCACCGGGGTTAGCGCATTGGGCAGAAGATGACGGCGCAGCAGCCGCACGTCTCCCAGCCCGGCTGCGCGGGCCGCGGCGACAAACGGGCGTCCCATGAGGCCTTTCACCTCCGCGCGAGTGAGTCGCGCGATTCCCATCCACCCGGTGAACCCCAGCACCAAGACGACCAACAACAAGCTCGGCTCCCACAAGGTCACCAGCGCGAGCAGTAACACCAGTCGCGGCAGGGCGAGTGTGGCATCGGTCAGCGCCATGAGCCCACGCTCGACGAAGCCGCCGACGTACGCGGCCGTCATACCGATCGCGGTGCCCAGCCCGACCGACACTGCCACCGAGAGGATGCCAACCGAGAGCGAGACCCGTGCTCCGTACACGAGTCGCGTGAACAGATCGCGACCGAACCGGTCCGTCCCCAGCAGATGCAGCGTTCCCTCCGGGCCCACTGCGAACGGCGGCAGGAACCGGGTGCGGAGCACGTCTTGCTGCGCCACGGGATCGGCCGGCGCGATCAGCGGTGCCAGGATCCCGATGGCACACAGTGCGCCTAGGATCGCTAATCCGGCAGCCGCCCGGCGGTCTCTCACGAGAGCCTTGAGGCTATTCACTCTCACCCCCGGCGACGCGTGGGTCGGCCACGGCATACAACAGGTCGGCCAGCAGGTTTCCTATCACCACGAGTGCGGCGAAGATCGCAGTCGTCGCCATTACCACCGGGTAGTCCCGCCCGCCGACCGCATCGACCATAACGCGACCCATGCCGGGCCATGCGAAGATCACCTCTACGAACACCGTCCCCGAGAACAGGGCCGGCAGCGACAGGCCGAGTAACGTTATGATGGGCAAAAGAGCGTTGCGCAGCACATGGCGTATTGCCACAGCAATGGGGCCGGCTCCCTTGGCACGGGCGGTGCGAACGAAGGCCAGGCCTTTCACATCGAGTACCGCGCCGCGAACGAACCGTGCGGAGCCGGCAACTCCGATCGCACCGAGCGTTGCCAGCGGCAGCACCAGGTGTCTCGCGCGATCGGCCAGGCGTCCCCAGGGGCTCAGGAACTCGGCATCCAAGGACGTGACTCCGAGTGCGGGGAAGCGGAGCCAAGCAGGCCAGCCGTAACGGGCCGCTGCATACGAGAAGACCAGCACCAGCATGATCGCGAGCCAATACGCCGGCATGCCGTAGATTATCAACGTCGTGACGGTGAGCCCCGTATCGGCGGCGGTCCGGTGCCGCAGCGCCTGAATCACGCCGACCACGATGCCGCCGATGTACGTTAGAAGCAGCGACGCGCCCGACAGCAACAGCGTGTGAGGTAGCGCGTCGAGGATCACCTGCACGACGGGGCGTTGTTGGATCAGGCTGAGTCCCCAGTCGCCCTTTGCGAAGTTGACGAGCCAGGACACGTAGCGGACCAACAGCGGGCGGTCGAGCCCGAGGCTACGACGCGCTGCTTCCAGCTCGGCCTGGCCGGCGCCGGGAGCGACCCACAATCGCGCCGGATCTCCGGGAGCGAGGTTCACGAGAACGAATGTGACGCTGACGACGAACAAGACGATCCCGAAACCGAGCACCACTCGGCGGCCGAGCTGACGATTCATGGGCTACTCTTGCTTCCCGAATGCCCGGTCGTCAAGGGACGGCTCCCGGTTGCTGATCCGGATACTGCTGTGCCTTTCGCTCGCCGCGTGCGGTGTCGAGTCATCGGAAACGAGAAGGGCAACGGTCGTATACGCGTCCGGCGCCGATCTCCAATCGATCAATCCGCTGGTAGCGGTGCACCCGCTCGCCAAGGCAGTCCAGAAACACGTGCTGTTCCTGACCCTGGCATCATACGACGGTGCAATGCGTCCGGTGCCCCGACTGGCGGAGTGGTCGTGGGATGCGACTCGCACCAGCCTCACGCTGCGGCTGAGGCCCGATGTCAGGACCGAGCGGAAGTTCTGCTCGAGCTCCT
>Ga0209536_100010925_pt1 | contig 13342 bp, 12 predicted proteins | sample DeeMarSeWOR28_12_FD_187461 | JGI IMG/M metagenome (GOLD analysis project Ga0209536, IMG submission 187461) | Marine sediment microbial communities from White Oak River estuary, North Carolina - WOR-2-8_12 (SPAdes) (version 2) | ecosystem: Environmental > Aquatic > Marine > Intertidal zone >...
GTTTGAGCCCGATTTTTCTAGCCACCTGCACCGCGTGCACCGGTCCGGCGCCGCCGAATGCGAACATGGAAAACTTTCTCGGGTCCATACCGAGTTCGGCGATGTGAATTCGCGTTGCACTGGCCATATTTTCATTGGCCACGTCAACGATTCCCGCCGCTACGTCGATCGGATCAATCCCAAGCGCTTCGGCCAGCGGTGCCATGGCCGCGAGCGCGGCCGCTTTATCCAGCTTCATTTCTCCCCCGAGAAAATATGCCGCATCAAGAAATCCCAGAACAAGGTCTGCATCGGTAATGGTCGCATTTTTTCCGCCTAAACCGTAGCAGGACGGGCCCGGCTCGGCGCCTGCACTGTCGGGCCCGACTTTCAACAGACCCATGGCGTCGAGGAAGGCGATGCTGCCGCCGCCCGTTCCGATTTCAATGAGTTCGATGCTGGGTATTTTTAACGGCAGTCCGCTCCCCTTGGCAAACCGGTGCATCCTGGCCGCCTCGAATTCATGGGTAAGGATCGGGTTGCCCTGATGAATCACGCACATCTTGGCGGTGGTCCCCCCCATGTCGAAGGAGAGGATATCTTTTTCATCGATACGGTTTCCATAGAAAGTGGCGGCCAGAGCGCCAGCAGCAGGACCCGATTCGATCATCCGGACCGGAAATTTTTTAGCTGTCTCAGAAGTCGAGATGCCCCCGTTGGACATCATGATAAAAAGCCGCCCCCGGTAACCGATCTGCTGGAGGCTTTTTTCAAGATTGTCGAGATACCCGAAATTGTGCCATAGCCCTAAGGAAATTGTCGGCAACAAAATACCGCTCTTACCACATCTTCGATAGATCATCTCATCGTAACGATCTTCAATAGCTCTGTACTCTACTGGATTTGTTTTATCTGAAATTCTCATGGTGATCTGCTTTATATAAATTTCTCATGAAGATAAAATGATTTATGTGTCATGAAAACTCTTTTTACCAATTTCTCCGATAAAAAAAGCGAGTCTTTCGACTCGCTTTTTCATTTAACAGACAACCTAACCATGAAAATGAATAATCTCAATGTGTATCTTTTAAAAAGGATGCAAATTTTATCTCGTCATTGCTTCACCACATCCGTAAAATTTGCACCCTGTATCCTCACTCCTCCTCACTTCAACTTCTTCAACTTCACAATAATTTGCACTACTTCTTTCACTCAACTTTCATTTCTCACATTAGCAATAACGGAGATTTGTAAAAAGGTTTTGGAAAAAAAGGTGCGAAGAGGTCTCATCTTGCAATTTGAGACATTATTGACTCGAAAAAGTTAAAATTTAAGCTGTTTGAGGGAATTTCATTAAAGTTCAAAATCCTAAATATCAGACAATAACCTTCATCTCAAATGAAGTTCTTTCATGAAATTGTCAATAGACTGAATGGTTTTATTTTGTGATAAAGGTCATTCCCATGGCATAATCAACGTGTGATTGCATGAGCGCATTTCATTTAATTTTCAAAAGTTATAAAAAAAGTAAAAGATCCTGGAACTAATTTGATGGATAAACCGTTAATCGTAATATTACAATATGCCAATAATACGATGGGATTAACTAAGTCTTTTCATTTCAATATCGAACAGAACCGATTGGCAATCTTTGCCAAAGCTTTTGCACATCCGGCACGAATTGCTATCCTGCAACAAATTATCAAGAACAAAACATGCATTGTAGGAACTTTGACGGATATACTCCCTCTTTCTCAATCAACAATTTCACAACACCTGAAGGAGTTGAAAAATATTGGGATAATCAAAGGTGAAATCGAAGGACCTTCCATATGCTATTGCATCGATGAAAAAAACTGGAAAACTGCCAGGAGTATGCTTATAAAACTCTTTAATGAAATTGATCAAAACTGTTGTTAATTAGAAAAATAATTAACCTGAATAATTGAAGCAACTTTAATACATACACTATGAGTACAAATGAAGAATTAAAAAAAATCGTCAGGGAAAAATACGGCGAAATCGCCTCACAGGGAAAATCCTCAATGAAAAGTTCTTGTTGCGGATCAAACGAAACAACATGTTGCGAAACTGATGAAGATCTAAAGATATTTTCCATGGATTACACCAACCTGGAAGGCTATAATCCCGATGCCGACCTGGGCCTGGGATGCGGTCTCCCGACAGAATTCGCCAATATAAAAAGAGGGGACACTGTGGTAGATTTGGGATCAGGTGCTGGAAACGATTGTTTTGTTGCCAGGCAAATATCCGGTCCTGAAGGTCATATTATTGGTGTAGATATGACGCCAAAAATGATTGATAAAGCCCGGGAAAATGCCCAAAAATTAAATCTAGGAAATGTCGAATTCAGACTTGGTGAGATTGAAAATTTACCTGTGCAGAATGAAGAAGCAGATGTCGTCGTAAGTAATTGTGTTCTCAATTTGGTCCCCGATAAAAAACGTGCATTGAAAGAAACGTATAGGATACTTAAAAAAGGAGGTCATTTCAGCATTTCAGATATTGTCACCTACAATGCCATCCCGGATGGATTACGAGACGAAGCTGCCTTATATGCTGGATGTGTATCTGGAGCATTAATCAAGGAAGATTATTTGAAACTTATAGAAGAAGCAGGATTTATCAATGTAAATGTGCAAAAAGAAACGAAAATGCAATTGCCGGATACAATTCTGGAAAAATACCTGGAACCAACAGCCATCGAACGTTATAAAAATGAATTTTCCGGGATCGCAAGTATTACCGTCTATGGTGAAAAACCTCGTGACAAAACAAAGACTAATTGCTGTTAATTTTTAATTTTGTTACAGATAAAAAAAATTGTTTGACAAATTAGGGCAATACTCGGAGTCTTTAATAAAAGACTCCGATCTTATTTCTAAAGACCGCAAGGACCTCCTGGATGAATTGAGCATTTATGTAAAAGAAAAGCTCATCTCACGAAAGGAAGTGCATTTGGTATTTATTTGTACACACAACTCCAGAAGAAGTCATATGGCTCAAATTTGGGCTCAGGCTGCCGCCCATTATTACGGTTTAGAAAATATCAAATCGTATTCCGGAGGCACACAGAAAACTGCATTTAATTTATCTGCCGTTAAAGCTTTGCAAGAAGCTGGATTTAAAATTAAAGAAATTAAAGAGGGTAAAAACCCAAAATATAAAGTCCGATACGACAAAAAAGCAAATCCTCTTATTTGCTTTTCAAAAGTATATTCACATAAAAAAAATCCAGTTGAGGGTTTTGTGGCAATTATGACCTGTTCTGACGCGGATGAGGCCTGCCCTATTGTAGAGGGTGCAGATTACAGGACCACTATTAAATATGAAGATCCAAAAAAATATGATGGAACTGACTTACAGGAACAAGCCTACCGAGAAAAAAGTATGCAAATCGGCCGTGAAATGTTCTACGTGTTTGGAAAAGTTGCAGGGCTGCTGAAATACTAGAGAACTTCTAAAAATCACCTGCACCAGGAGTAATCCAATAATGATCTGCATCACATCCAAATGAATAAAAACTGGTAGCCGCACAATCAATAGATGGCTACCTGCCATTGCAAAAATGACTATCAACTCAGCCACTTCATAAACTACCATTATTCTGGAGAGACTTTCGGGCATTAAGGGATTGCCGATCTGAACCACGCGTCAGGCAGGCAGGGATCCCATCTTATTTACAATGATCCATTTTGCTAAATTCTTATTCGGTTGGGCTTGGTGAGACACCAAGACCAGCAGGGACATATTCGGGGGATCTTAATGAGACTCGAAGACTTGCTAAGACAACTGACCGTATAATATAACAATTTATCTGACCTACTATTTTATTATGATTATTTCATCCTTCTTCAACGCTTCTTCCACTTCGCAAATGTAGGTGTTAGCATCGTTTTCTTTTTTAAGTATGGCTAGCCAAACTGAGGATCCTTTATCTTTCAACAATCTAAATGACTCAATACGCATCACATCTCCTTTAACCTCTTCAGTGAGATTTACATGTTTCATTGGTCCTAAGTCCTCGTACACAAAAACATGCATGTATAATGGATTGAAGCTACTGTTCGTTAACTGAATTTTTTGACCAGAAAATAATGTTTTTGATGAATCGGATAATGTTAACTGTTTTCTTTCTTGAAATTTAAAACCTGAAAGGAATAAGATTAGGGTTATCATCAACAGATATTTCATGAATATATGATTATTATAATATAAAATATAAATATATGAAGTTTATACTGTTCCAGGTACTTATGTAACCACACTATATTTATTTATTATAATATTTATTTTTCAATTCAAGGATTGAACAATTCTACCCAATACGCCACTTTTTTAGATTTTTCTTAACGAAAATTTTATCCAACAGTCACACCACCTATTGACAAAAAAACCAGTAGGAGGTAAATCACGTCACCTGCTTCTTTATGGATGACAAGCAACTGATATCCGGATTATCTATCGAAACAACGTAGCTAGCTATGTCGGCTAAAAATTTATATATGAAACAGTTAAAAGATTTTACAGAAAGTCAATTTGGACTAATTACCTATGAAGAACCAGTCACTGACTAAACAGAGGAATTTAAAGCACTAATTATATTATAATTCGGGGAGTCACTTAATTTTTATCCTGTAACTTTTTTAATTCTTCAACACATTCTTTCTCTTTAGTGATATCTCTGGTAACAACCAGTGTTCCAATAACATTCCCCGTATTGTCTTTTAAAGGTACCCTCGAAGTCGATCCCCAAATGCTTACTCCTTTGGCAATTTCTATTCTTTCCTCAACATTTAATACCGGCTTTTGATTTTTCATAATTTCCTCTTCTACTGAAAAGCTTTTTTCAAAATGCTCCTTCCCAAACATCTCACGGTCGGATTTTCCAACCACACTTTTAAATCCCTTTTCCTTCAAACTTTCCATTTTTGACCGGCTTACTTTGAGGTACTTCCCATCTTTATCCTTGACGGTTACACGATCGGGTATTATTTCCATGAGCGTGGATAAAATGGCATCTTCGGTCTCTAATGCTTCTTTTTCTTCCAAGATAATTCTGTTTTGCTCTTTAATTGCTTCTTCATTTTCTGCTGACTTTTTAAGCAATTCCTCTACTTCTTCATTTTTTCGATGCATCTGTTCTTGAGTCGCCTGTAGCTCCTCCATATTTTGGCGCATTTCTTCTTCCTGAGCCCTCATTTCCTCAGCTTGTTGCTGAGAGCGTTCAAGCAATAATTTTGTGTTCTCGGTTGTTCGTACTGTTCTGATTGCCGATGCGATGGTTTCGCCTATTTTTTCAACAAATTCAATTTCATACTTTTCAAATGGTTTAAGAGATGCCAATTCGATCACACCTTCAATTTTATCATTTAATCTCAGAGGTACGATCAAAATGCAATCGGGCCTGGTGTCTCCAAGTCCTGAAGTAATATTTACAAATTCCTGGGGAACCTGTGTCATGAAAATGGTTTCCTTTTCGAGGTAGCACTGACCGACAAGCCCCTGCCCAAATTCAACTCTTTTTTGCATGGATTTTATGCGATCGTAGGCATAGCATCCCATCAATTCAAGATATCTGTCATCTTCACTTTCATCATTTACAATAAATAAACCCCCCTGTTGGGCTTTGAGGTATTTGACGATATTGGTAATTAACTTTTCAGATAATACACTGAAATCATGTTGATTGATCCGAACAATCTCTGCAAAATTCGATAACCCCTGTGTCGTCCAGATCCTGATTTCATCCTCAACCTTTACCTTTTTCATCTGATCCCGCATGGTGATGAGTTCTCCAGCAATATTCTCTTTATTTAATGGTGCGTTTTCTTTTGTCAATCCATCCCAGGTGATGTTGTAATTACCCTGTGCAATATTATTTATAAAGCTGCTAGTCTGCCTAAGATTTGATATCAATCGATCAATGATCGTTTGCTCAGTTTCATCATCAATATCCCCTGGATTAAATACATATTTTCTATTACTTTCCTTCAAATTTTCAAACAAATTTGCCCTGACTTTTTTAGCTTTTCTTATGCTAACCACAGTAATTACAAGTATCGGAATGCCAATAAATAACAATAAGAATTGAACAATCCCCATCCTTATAATCATCGCATCGTATGAGGCGCTTGCATGCTCTGAAATCATTTCCTCAAATGCCAATGCTTCTCGTTCAAAAATGGAATAAATCATCCAGGCATCATATCCAGGATCTCCTTTCAAAATAGATACCGCCTCCTGAACATCACCTGTTGCACACATATGTACCATTTGCTGTACCAGCTTCATATATTTTTGGATAGCCCTTTCTGCAGGATCCATTTTGGACATATCAAATCCCTGGGCTGTTAAAACTTCCCTCAAATCATCCAAATTTCCCTGATAGCTGGCAATTGCCTCATTATAGGGTGATAGAAACTTATCATCCTGATCAATTATATATCCTCGCAATCCCAGGTCAGCCAGATTTACATATTTGTTCATGAACTCTATGCCGTGATTAGCCTGCAAGATCTGCTGCTTGATATTGGCATTTTCGATAATCACATGCCTGTAATTGAATACCATCAAAGAGTTTACTGAAATGATCAACAAAATGATATAAATTGCCATGATCAAGCTATTTTCACGGATCAATCCTTTAATTTTTTCTTTCATAAGTACTACATAAAGTGTGCAAAAAACCAGAAGCTATATTATAAAACCTTCCAGTATTGAGTTTAAGCGTGTGTAGAGGTATTAATACTGAGGCATTGAATTAGTTCAAAAATAATATTTTTTCATTCATGACGTGTTGATATGTAACATCTGCCTTAAAATTAATTCAATAAAGCAGGTGAATATCAATCGATTATATATGTTATGAATACACTATCTTTGAAAGAGTACCATCAGGTTGCCTCACTAAATTATTGCTTCTCCAGGGAATCAATTTTCTTTTGAAGAGCAACTTTTTCAGTAATATCATTTTGAATACCCAGTAATCCTATTTGATTAATCGGCCGGATATTAAATACCTTTTTAGTCGACTCAAGAATGGTTTTCTTTCCACCAATAATATCTTCAAACACATATTTCTCCTCCCCCTTCTTCATAATTTCCAATTCCTGTTTTCTCCATTCATCAGCAGTTTCTTTATCGACAAAATCATAATCACTTTTGCCAATCAGGTCTTTCAGCGGTATTCCATGAGCTTCGGCAACTTTTTGATTGGCAATGTACATTCTGCCTTCGGCATCCTTAAGAAATATTTTTTGAGGAACTTCATTAAGGATATCCATAAGCATATTCCGGAAATCTTCTGCTTCCTGCTTTACTAATTCGGAATTTTTGTTTGATTCTTCATGCAATTCCTCAAGTGCTTCCATTTGAAGCTTCATACTTTCTTCATTCTCCGAGGCCTGTTTTAGCAGGTTTTCCACCTCTTCATTTTTACGATGCATTTGCTCCTGGGTAGCCTGGAGCTCTTCCATATTCTGACGCATTTCCTCCTCCTGTGCTTTCATTTCTTCCGCCTGTTGCTGTGATTGTTCCAGCAGTAATCTGGTACTTTCATTTACTTTGACAGAGGAAATAGCTGAGGCGACTGTTTCGGCAAGTCTTTCCAGAAACTCGATCTGGTAATTTTCAAATTCCATTAAACTCGCAATTTCAATTACACCGACTACTTCCTCGTTCATTTTTAGCGGTATAATTAAAAGTGTTTTCGGATTTGTTAATCCGAGCCCGGAGGTGATATTTACATATTCACTGGGTAAATTGGTGACATAGGTTGTCTCACCCTCCAAAAAACATTGACCTACCATTCCCTGCCCAATTTCAATTCTTTTTTCCAGAAATTTTTTTCTTTGGTATGCATAGCAGCCCATTAATTCGAGATATTTTTGGTTTTGTTCATCCTCACTTACAAAAAACAACCCTCCCTGCTGAGCTCCAATGTATTCTACTATGCTGGATATTAATTCCTCAGATAGCTGATGCAAATCGTTTTGGTGCTTTCTGATCAGATCTGCAAATTTAGAGAGACCTTCATTGGTCCAGATCCGTACCTCATCAAGTTTACGAGCTTTTTGCATTTGATCCCGCATCATGATGAGCTCTCCGGCAATACTTTCTTTATTAAGCTCCTGCGTCTTTTTATCCATACCTTCCCATTCGATATCGTATTTGCCGTTTGTAATGCTTTTGATAAAATTTGATGCCTTTTTCAGATTTGAAATAAGATTTTCAATTATCGAATCTTCATTTTTATCATCGGTTTCTTTTCCATCGTCAAACAAATAATTTTTATTGCTTTTGTCGATGAGATGGAAGATTGAAAACTTGAACCTGCTATCTTTCACTATCTTACGGAATATGATTGTCAATATTGGTAAAGCAATAATTAAGAGAAGTACCTGAACAACTAGAATCAGGTTAATAGAACTTTTATAAGCCATTTGGCTTTTTGAGTTAATCTCATTGATGAAATTATTGCAATCATCAACAAATGGACTGTATCTTCTCCAGGCAGTTAACCCTCTGTCTTCTAAAAATATTTCTATAGCTTCTTCCATCCTTCCTTCATTGCACAAATCTATCATCATCTGCAAGGATTGCATGTAGTCTTCAATCGCAGCACGTGCCGGCTCCATTTTATTTACATCATAATTATTGTTTTTTAAGATTTCCTCCAATCTGTCAAAATTTGCCTTATAATTATCCTTTGCTGTATTATAGGGCAGGAGAAATTGCTCATTAGGTTTTATTAAATAGGCACGTACTCCAATATCAGCCTGACGAAAATAATTATCAATATCATTAAGTCCATCCCTAATTTGCTGGATTTCTTGAGCTGCATCCGAACTTTTTATGATGATATTTCGATAATAAATAACAAGAATTGCATTTATGATAACTACCAGGATGATTAGTATAAGGGATAATCGCAATCCCAATTGCGTAATAATTTTTTGGATGTAATTTTTCATTTATAAAAAATTGAGAAATAATTCCAGTAAATAAATGTGCACTTCTAAAAAAACACCTAAAAATCTTAATTAAATGAAAAATTTAAAACAAGTATTTCGGCCATATATTACAAGCAAGGTATTGCTGATTTATTTAAAATATTTGTCTTAAATCAGGTGAAACAGTAGGTCAACATGTATTTTGAGTGTATAAAAGAATAATTGAAATTTGTCATTTTTAAAATAATTATAAGCTTTTATATTGAAGCTTTACGATTATTTATAATATTGCATTCAGGGCATAAGGAAATCTGCTGAAAACTTGAATATACTTTTAACCTGACACCTAAATTTTCTAAACTAAAAACAGATCACATGGTACTGGGAGCAATTGACTGGATTATTGTTGGAATTTTTTTTGTAATCGTATTATCAATAGGATGGGTAGCATCAAAAACTGCAGGCAAAAGCTCATCTGAATTTTTCTTAGGCGGACGTGGAATGCCCTGGTGGCTATTAGGTATTTCTATGGTCGCCTGTACATTTTCTGCTGATACACCAAATCTTGTGACAGGTATGGTGAGAGAAAACGGCGTGGCGAAAAACTGGGCCTGGTGGGCTTTTCTGATTACCGGGATGGTCACCGTTTTTATTTATGCTAAACTCTGGCGCAGGTCAGGCGTAATGACCGACCTGGAATATTATGAAAAAAGATACGGTGGAAAAGCTGCTTCCTTTTTACGGGGCTTTCGTTCCCTGTATTTGGGTATATTTTTTAATTGCCTGATCATGGGAAGTGTTACCCTCGCTGCCATAAAAATTGGTGGAGTAATGCTTGGTTTACCACCTTGGGTGGTCGTAGTTGGAGCATCAATCGTTGTTGTGATCTATGCAGCACTTGGGGGGATAAAGGGAGTAATCTGGGCTGATTTCTTTCAATACGGCATCGCCATGTTCGGTGCTGTTTATGCAGCCATAGTTGCCTTGCGGCAACCCGAAGTCATGGGATTGGGAAATCTGCTGTCCAAATTGGCAGATACGGATAAACTTAAGTTCATCCCCGATTTTTCGGAACCGTCGGTATATATACCGCTTCTTATTATACCTGTAGCAGTTCAGTGGTGGTCTGTATGGTACCCTGGGGCGGAACCAGGTGGTGGAGGATATATCGCTCAACGTATGCTGGCAGCTAAGAACGAAAAAAATGCTATTGGCGCAACCTTACTTTTCAATTTTATGCATTATGCCATACGTCCATGGCCATGGATCATCGTTGCGCTGGCTTCTTTGATTATTTATCCTGATCTGGCCAGTATTAAATCAGAATTTCCAAATATAGCAGAAGAATATCTGAAGGATGATATCGCCTATCCGGTTATGCTATCAAAATTAAGTCCAGGATGGCTAGGTCTTGTTGTTGCATCAATCATTGCTGCCTACATGTCGACTATTGGTACGCACCTTAACTGGGGATCCTCCTATGTTGTGAACGACTTCTATAAAAGATTCATAAAACCTGATGCAACTGAAAAGCAGATGGTTGCAACAGGGAGGATTACTACCGTTGTACTCATGGTCTTTGCGGGCTTTCTTTCACTGACACTTCTCGACAATGCTACCCAGGCATTTAATATCCTGTTGCTCTCCGGAGCAGGTTCCGGAGCAATATATATTTTGAGGTGGTTCTGGTGGAGGATCAATGCCTGGACGGAAATTGTGGCCATGATTGTGGCTACAGTGGTTGGTATAATTCTGGTATTATTTGTTGAAGATGCCACATTAGCTAACTCCGTTCTTGATGGATTTACTGTAAAATTATTAATTGCAATCACCTGTACATCAATTTCATGGATCCTAACCACATTTTTGACCAAACCTGAAAATACAGCTACATTAAGAAGCTTCTACAGGTTGACCAGACCAGGAGGACCAGGCTGGGCAAGAGTAGTTCGTGAAGCGGAAGCAGATGGAGATATGATCAATGAAGCAAATGAAGGTAAACCCTGGGAGATGCCAATACAGATCCTACTTGTTTTTATTGGGTGTATTGTAATTTATTCGAGTCTGTTTGCGATAGGAAGTTTACTTTACAGCAGGTATATACTTGCAACAACATTAATGATCTTTGCCATAATCGGGACATATATCCTATTCAAATCGTTTAGCAAGCTAAGGGCAAATTAAATAAAAAAGAAAAGCCCTTCGATTGATGAAGGGCTTTGATTTTATGTGATCCTTAATTATTAGGTTGTTTCTTTTTACCAAATTTTTTCAAAACAATCAAAATTATTAGTAAGACTACAGCGATACTTACATACAGTACAATGCCCGATCCGCTTTCAGCAGCAGGTTCTACCTCATCTTCGGTAGCTTCATAAAATATCGGCTCCATATCATCAAATTGTACTGAATCGTTAAAGGAGGAAGAATTATCCTGTATGGCTTCTACTGTATCCTGTGCTGCCTCTTCCTGGGCAATAGTTGTCATTGGCACTGCGATCATTCCAATAACAAAAAGAAATACAAAACTTATTGAACGTAATTTTAAATGTGTTGCTTTCATAATAACCATAATTAAAATGCAAAAATAATATTATTATTTAAAGTATTAAACTTATTCTCTTCCATACTTGCTCACCCCGCTAATGGAATATTGCAACATTTTATTCCCCAATTCAATTTCACCACGATCGATGAGAAGTTTGCCATATATTCGGTATGCGGGAACATAAAATGGATTTATGCTAAGACAGGTTTTAAGATTTTCAATGGCTTTTTCTTCATTCCCAAGCAAAATTTGGGTTTTTGCCAAGTTGATATAACTATGATAAAATTTATAGTTGTACTGTATATTTTGCTCAAATATTTCTATTGCTTCAATCAGTTTTCCATATTTTACTAATATTTCACCTTCCAGATCATTTGCCCATTCACTATCCGGATAGACTTCCCCAATCCTATCTATGGCTGCTTGCGCTTCATCCAGCTGATTGGAATCAATATATGCCCTGGCCAGGTTAATTAAAATTGATTCATTGTTTGGATCAAATATTATTGCTTCTTTCAACTTAATAATTGCCGCTTCATATGTTCCTTGATCCATTAATTGTTTCCCTTCCAGGTCAAGTTTGGACTCTCTTTTTATTATGGCCAGGATCGGCTTTCCATCAACACGCTCAGTAAAAATTGTATTTGAGGGTGGCCAGAACTCATTTTTTAGTTGATAGGGATCAAGGAATGTATTGCAGATAATGGCATAATCCCAATCTTCGCTAGATCTGTTGTAATAATCAATCAACTTTGGTTTGTATTGCTTTCCAAAATAATATACAGGAATGATAAAATTAGCAGCAACAATTTTCGGAGGATCTGTAATATGTGTATCAATATATTCGTACGCCTTTTTTAAGCTGGTAAAATAATAATCCAATTCGTAATTGCCATATGCACCTTGCACACCCCCAACAAATGGATTGAAAAAGATATATTGATAAGGGTAATTGGTCAAAAAAAACGTGACCGGATTGAATAGAAATAATAATACAATTGCCAATCCACCCAATTGTAGAGACAACTTGGATTTCAATTTTTCATATATCAGCCATAATCCAAGAGATGATAATACAATTAAGGGAGGAAATGCAAAAAGTATTTGCCTCCATCCTCCATATACATTTGCTCCTGACACAGAGGCATAAAAAAGAGGAAACCCACAAGCAAGAAGGATAAAAATGGAGAAGATTATTCCCTTTTGACTTTTTAATCTCCAAATGAAAATCAGGTAAAATACAAAACCTAACAATATGATTAATGGCAAGGTAATGAGCATATACTTAAATAAATAATACATTGGAAATTGATCGGACCAGAAAAGCTTCCCATCAAAAATCTGCCTGACGGTAGTAGGATAGTGATGCATTAATCCCAAAGACTCAATTGGATTCGCCAAAGGATCTTCCAGGGCCCATGGCCAAATTAGGATCCCCAAAAAATAGGATAAAATGAAAACAGCACCTGAAATTGACACAAGCCTCCACATCAATGGGCTAATCCTGTGTTTAATTATATGTTCGCTGACTATTAAATAATAAAAATACAGGCCTGTAAACAAGATGAAATACGCAAAGATCAATAATCCCCCAATACGTAAGCTGATGCCAAACGCAATACCTAACACTAAAAATAATAGGTCTTTCCAGGAAATTTCAGGCATTTTCTCTATGAAACGAATGATGAAGTAAATGGAAAAGATGAAAGCAAAGGCAAAGGGGATATCTTTCAGGTTGTTCATGGCATGTCCCATAAAGCGCATGGTTACAAGGAATAAAATTACGGCGATGAAACCTGTGATATTACTCGAAGAAATTTTTTTTGCTACCAGCGATGAA
>Ga0209536_100010926_pt1 | contig 13342 bp, 13 predicted proteins | sample DeeMarSeWOR28_12_FD_187461 | JGI IMG/M metagenome (GOLD analysis project Ga0209536, IMG submission 187461) | Marine sediment microbial communities from White Oak River estuary, North Carolina - WOR-2-8_12 (SPAdes) (version 2) | ecosystem: Environmental > Aquatic > Marine > Intertidal zone >...
CAGGTATTCCGCTCGTACCTCTTTGATGTTGTCTGGCCCCGTTGATGATTGTGGGACTTTAATTACTCAATAAGCAGAATTTGTCGGCCTCACAAAAAGCTCTCCGCCGACAGGTATTCCGCTCGTAACTCTTTGATGTTGTCTGGCCCCGTTGATGATTGTGGGACTTTAATTACTCAATAAGCAGAATTTGGCTGGGCACTATACCTGATTTTCGCGCGAGATGGTAGAGCAAATCAGGAAAAAATCACTCAAGCGAAACATTCCGTTCTCCTGATGCAAGACCACCCTTGAAAGCATAGATAATCCCCGCAATCATCCCCACCAGGATCATAAAAAAAGTGGTAAGCAGTGAGAGGGCCAGAGCTTTTTCAGATGAAGTAAACTCTGTAAGGTAAAAAAGGAAGGTCGCCTCCCTGACCCCAATGCCGTTCACCGAGGGCGCTGCACCCATGAGCAGCAATATTGGCACGAAAAAGAAAAAAAAGGCCAGAGGTATTTCAATGGCAAGGCTCCTGGCCAATAGGTAGTTGGCAAATATATATGTAGTCTGTCCGAGTAAAGTGAGGGCGATACACCTGCCAAAAATCCCCTTTTGCTCCCTGTATTCATACATTGCCCGGTATATTTCCCTTATTTTCTCAATGAAGATTGCCGGCAGCAGAGGGATATGAAGCTGGCAGAGAGTATCAACGATTTTTTTGTTGAAGATAAAGATGGCCAAAGTGATCGTGCTTGCCGCCAGCATCACTATACTTCCCATGATCTTGTGAGAGCCCTGGGCGCTGTCAAAGAAAAATATGGTTGAAATGCTGATAAGCAGCATGGTTATGAGCCCAAACAGGCGATCAACTACCACGGCGCTGAAAACAGAAACACTGCCCTTTGAATCCTTATACAGGTAATAGGCCTTCATCATCTCGCCTCCCACGGAAGATGGCAGGACATTATTGAAAAACAGGGCGATCAGATTGACATAATAGGCGGCAGCGACAGAAAGTCTTGTGCCATGGACACGAATGACAAAGCGGAGCCGCACAGCAACAGCAATCAGGCCGACAAAAAACAGGACAACGGCCATAACAAAATACAGCAGCTGAACTTCTTTTAAATATTGAAAAACGGTCGGGAGCTGGTCCCTGAAAAGATAGAGGATAATCCCCATCAAGCCAAAACTTATAACAAACCGCAGAATTGTTTTCCAAACGCCTCCCTTTTCTGTCGAGCCTGATTTTTTCATTTTCTCAAACCACCAGGGAGAGCCAGGTTGCAACAAAAAGGGTAAGGCTTATGATTCCGTTCAAGGTAAAAAAGGAAAGCTGTATCCTGGAAAGATCGCGGGGATTAACAACTATATGCTGGTAAAATAATGCTGACCCGGTGAAAATAATGCCGATGTAATACAAAAAATTCAACCTGGAGAGTATCCCTGTCAGCACAAAGAGGATAAAGGCAATAACGTGAAAAATAACAGCGATCCTGAAGGCATTCTGCCGGCCAAATCGTGCTGGCAGAGAAAACAGGCCTATCCCCGCATCAAAATCAGCATCCAGGCAGGCATACACCGTATCAAAGCCTGCTACCCAGAATAACACCCCCAGCGAGAGAAAATAGGGGTAGTTCTGCAGGGAACCTGATACTGCAACCCAGCCGCCAAGCGGGGAAAATGCAAGTGCCAGACCCAGGACAACATGACAGAGCCAGGTAAAGCGTTTCGTCAGAGAATAGAAAAGGGTCAGCCCCAGGGCAAAGGGCGACAGTATGAGGGTCAGCTGATTAAGGTTGTAGCAGGCAAAGAAAAAGAGCGCTCCGGCCAATATCACCATAAGCCATGCTTCAGAGAGTTGAACAGCCTGGGCAGGCAGGGCCCTGGAAGCGGTCCTGGGATTGAGCTTGTCATACTCACGATCAACAATCCGGTTGAATCCCATGGCACAGGTCCTGGCTCCCACCATAGCCAGAATTATCCAGAAGAATGTTGTCATACCTGGCACACCGCGGGCCGACAAAAAAGCTCCCATGAAAGCAAACGGCAGTGCAAAAACCGTGTGCTTAAACTTTATCATTTCAAGCAGTATGGCCAGTTTCTTCAGCATCGTCTCGTTATAACACCAGGTTTCTAGATGCCCTGCCACCGTTTCAGGCCGCCAGCCTCAATTCCAATGAGATCTGCCAGACGACCGGCAAAAAAGGCCGCCATTTCTTCCAGGCTTTCAGGGTGATGGTAAAAAGAAGGCATGGGCGGACAGATTGTGGCTCCGGCATCATGAACTTTTAACATATTCTCAAGGTGGATGCGGTTCAAGGGGGTTTCCCGCACAGCAAGCAACAGCGGTTTTTTTTCCTTGAGAATCACATCAGCTGCCCGATGGATGAGATTCTTTGCAATACCGTTGGCAATTGCTCCAAGTGAGCCCATGGTGCAGGGCACGACAACCATCGCCTCGAATTTGCTTGATCCACTCGACATCGGTGCAGCAAAATCATCTGGAGCATACCACTTTGCGACATATTTCTGCAGGTCATCAGGCGTCAACCCCAGTTCATGCTGCAGGACCAGGCGGCCGGCGCTGGATATGACAGCATGAATTTCTACATCAGCCTGCTGCAAACACCTTAAAAGCTGGACAGCATAGAGGCTGCCGCTCGCACCAGTAATGCCCAGGATAATCTTTTTCTTCATTTTATACCTATATATACGGTTACAATCCCCATGGTCAAAGGCCGGCAATACTGTCGGGTAAATCCGGCTTCCTTAATCATAGACAACAGTTCCTCAGGTTCGTAGAATTCGGCTATGGAACTGGCAAGATATTCATATGCTTCCTTGTCCCCTGAAACAAGGCCCGCAACCTTGGGCAGGACGCTGTTCAGATAAAAATTATAAATCGGTTTAAAAAAGGCGTTGCGGGGCCGTGAAAATTCAAGAATAAGCAGCTTGCCGCCGGGCTTTAAGACCCGGTACATTTCAGCAAGCCCCTTATCGGTACGGGCCAGGTTCCTTACCCCGAATGCGACTGTTACGCCCCAGAACTTCCCGCTGGCAGCCGGTATCTCTTCACCATCTCCACAGACCGCGCTGATCCTGTCTTTACGCTCATCATTCGGCAAACTCTTCAAACCGCTGCTGAGCATATCTTCACAGAAATCCACAGCCACAACGGTGCGTCTTGGTGCCTGGCGGGTCAACTCGAGCGCCAGGGGAAGTGTACCGGCACAGAGGTCAAGAATCGCACCCTCCGGAAATTCCTTCAGTTCCCGGGTCGTCACCCAGCGCCAGTAACTGTCCACTTTCAGGCTCAGCAGGGAATTCAAGAAATCGTATTTATTGCTGATAGCTGAAAATTTGTCCCGGACAAATCGCTTTTTTTCTTCAGCAGACTGCACTGTTTCAACTGCCACAATTAACCCTTCATCCACATGCAAATAATATCGTATTCATAAACAGGCCGGCTACTATCATTATTATTACGACCGTTATACCTGCCGGGGGCGAATCTGTCACTACTCAGACTACCGTTTGCCTGCAGAATATATCTTTAATGGAAGAGCCTCCGGCACGCCTTCACCTCTCGCAATAAGGTATTCAATAAAACGCACGAGGCCGTTCTTTTTTTCCCGGCTCAGATCATGTTCAATACCAAGAAGATATTCATAACAGGCATCCGCATTCATTGAAACCCTCGGCCCAACTCTTTTGCTGATATTGTGCAGATCATCACGGCCCTCCTTCCTGCAACGCTGCAATTCCCGCTGGACGTCCCGGACAATATCCGGATTGCTGCGGCAGAATTCCTCACGCATCGCCCATACTGCAAAGACAAAGGGCAAAGATGTTTTTTCATGCCATATTCTGCCCAGGTCAATTTTCCGGGGGTATATTTTATTCTGGGCCAGGATCAGGGCCTCATCACCAATGGCTAATACTGCCGAAATATCCCTGTTATGCTGGGCCTCCAACGCCGATCCCACTTCATAGCTGGGTATGACATTATAAAAATTCTCCAGAATGATCTTTACAAGACTTACCGAAGTCTGGGATTGGCCGCTTAAAAGCACCACCCTGCCTGTAAGGTGTTCCGGCTCACACCTGGAAAATAGAAAAACAGACCCCACAGGTCCCGAAGCACTTATCGATATATCATCAAGAAGAAGATAGTTATCAGGATGGACGGCATACTCCTGTGAAGATACCAGCCCCATATCAAGCTGGTCAGCATGGAGCATCCTGTTCAGCACTGACGGAGCCCCCTCTACTACCGTCCAGTCAGCCCGCTTGACCGTCCGAAGCCAGACATCATATACCGGAGCGGTATTGATGAAGTTAACCATGCCTATACGCACTTTTGGATCAGTCGGCATCCCCTGTCTACTCCAGCCATTCCGCGTCCGCAGCTTCACCTGCTGTGGTCAGATATTCAAATATTTCCTGAGCCTTGCACATTTTGTCTTTGCAGCTTATTGCCAGAACCAATGCCTGTTTGCCAGGCTCCAGTGAACCCATGTCAGAAGCGATTCCCCAGGCCTCGGCACCGCCACGGGTGGCCATGGCAAACACTGATTCCGGCAAAAGCCCGGCATGGTCCTCACGCAGCAGACGCATCTCACGCCACATGCTCAATGCCTCGTTGCTTGCCTTGCTGTCAGTACCCAAAGCTGGCAGAATACCATGGGCAAGAAATTCTGTCACCGGTGCTTTGCCAACCCCCAGGAAACGGTTACTTCCAGGACATAAGCACACCTTGGCCTTTTTCTTTGCCAGTATTTCAATTTCAGCATGATCCACGTGCACTCCATGGACACAGAGAGTTTTACTATCAATTACACCAAGGCTTTCCAGGTAATGCACAGAACCTTTTCCGGGAATTGTAAAGCTGCCGTCCCAGGCACCTCTTGCGGCCAGAAATTCCCGGAAAACCCCTGTACCTGTCTGCAGGAATTCAACTTCCTGGCTTGATTCAGCCACATGGATGGAAAATATACGGTCTTGCCGATCGGCTTGCTTTTTTATCGCCTGGATTAAGGCAGGCGTTGTAGAATAGGGAGCATGCGGAGTGCAGCCGATATCTTGAAGTTTGCCGGCTTTCATATTCTCAAGCCTGGCAAAGGTTTTTGCTTCAGCCTCTTTAGTCAGCCCCAAAAGTTCAAGCAGGAAACAGACCCTTGTTCTTTGTCCATCTCCGATAAACCGACTGGCCAGTGAATTGCCGACATCCCCGACAAAACCTACCCCTTCAGCAGACATCTGCTGCAGGGTCTGCCTGGCACGGCCCAGCATCACTTCTTCAGCATCAACTGCAGCTTTAGATAATTCTTCCCTCTCGGCCAGAAGATCTCTGATCCATTTTGTGGGATCACCGTTGTACGTGCCTTGCCCATGTATCCTATGGGCAAGATCCAGGTGCGACAGTTCAAGATGGCAGTGTCCATTTATCAATGCAGGGGCAAGCACTTTACCCTCATGTTCCCGGGTACGGCAGTGACCGAAATCTTTGGCAATATTTCTGTATTTACCTATTGCCTGTATCAGTCCGTCAGCAACAACCAGGGCCCCATCTTCTATTATACCATGCGAACCTTTCCGGGCATCAGAAGGCAAACCTGATATAACCCATGCCCCCCGGTGAATCACGGGCTGTGATAATTTAAACGGATGAGGCTCTTTTTGCTCTTTCATTGGAAATAATGATCACTGACACCTCTTTTGTCCCCTGTGATCCTCGTCAACCGTGACAAAAGAATAATCCATGGTTCGCTGTTGCGGCACAAAACCGGCGGCCTCAACCAGGCTGCGTATTTCTGCTTCTGAAAGTTTGAATGTCACACCTGCTGCAGCAACGACGTTTTCTTCAATCATGGTGCTGCCAAAATCATTGGCACCGAAAAAAAGTGAAACCTGGGCGATCTTTGGTCCCTGGGTGACCCAGGAGGCCTGAATATTGGGAACATTGTCAAGTACAATGCGTGACCAGGCAAGCATCTTTAAATAGGTATGCGCCGTTGCTTTTGGTAAATGGGAGTAAGCCGTATTATCAGGTTGAAACGGCCAGGGAATAAAGGCGGTAAACCCCCCCGTCTCATCTTGCAGATCCCTGATCCGCAGCAAATGTTCCAGCCGCTCTTCCAGGGTTTCGATATGTCCAAACATCATGGTTGCCGTTGTTTTCATGCCCTGAAGATGGGCCTGTCGCATGACTTCGATCCACTCATCCGCGCTGCATTTTCTCGGCGCTGCCAGTTGTCTGACCCGGTCGGCCAGGATCTCAGCACCCCCGCCGGGTATGGAATCAAGGCCTGCTTTCCTGAGGCGTTCAATAACCCCTGCCGCAGACAAACCGGAAATCCTTGCAAAATGGCATATTTCAGGAGGTGAAAACCCATGGATATGAATGGAGGTTGTTTTGATGAATCGCAGCATATCCTCATAGAATTCCAGTTGTTTGTCAGGATGCAGCCCACCCTGCAAGAGGATCTGGGTTCCTCCCAACTGCTGCGTTTCATCTATCTTCTTCTTCAAATCCTCAAAGGACAGAACCGATCCACCGGCATCCTCCGGCCCCTTGTAAAAAGCACAAAACTTGCAGGCTGAAATACAGATGTCGGTATAATTTATGTTCCTGTCAATCACATAGGTGACTACAGGTCCCGGGTGCATTTTCCTGCGGATGGCAGCAGCAAGGAATCCAAGATCATACAGACTTCCTTGTCGGAACAGAGTCAGCGCCTCGTGTTCCGACAGTCTTTCATTGCCGAGGACTTTCTGGTGGATAGGGTCTAAATTGCTCATTGCATCTCGTGCGCTGTCAAAAAATGATGGAGCAGCAGGACACAATATATCCGCTCCACTCAAAAAAATATCTAATAGGAATTAATAACGTTATAAAGGGTATCCCGCTCAATGGGAATGCGCCCCGCCTCCCTGATCAGCCTGAGGAGTTGGTCGCGTGACATGGCCTGTTCAGTTTCCGCGCCTGCCATATGGGTAATGATCTCTTCCTTGACAGTGCCGTCAACATCATCGGCACCGAACGAAAGGGCAATCTGGCTCAGTTTCTGACCGATCATCACCCAGTAGGCCTTAATATGGGGGAAGTTATCAAGAAAGCAGCGGGATACGGCAATGTTTTTCAAGTCATCGACTCCCGAAGTCCTGGACAACCGGGATAATTCCGTATTTTTGGGATGAAAGGACAACGGGATGAAAGCAAGGAATCCACCGGTTTCATCCTGCGCCCGGCGCAGCATGTCAAGATGCTCCATGCGTTCTTCAATGGACTCAATGTGCCCATAGAGCATGGTGGCATTGGTATGCAGATCAAGTTTGTGTGCGGTTTTTGCCACCTCAAGCCAACCGCTGCCCGATAGTTTCTTCTCACATGTCAGTTCCCGGATTCTTGGACTGAACACTTCTGCACCGCCGCCGGGAATTGAACCAAGCCCTGCCCTTTTCAGGTCTTCAAGCACTCCGGCAGTTCCAAGTCCTGAAATTTCCGCCAGATGGGCAATCTCAACACAGGTAAAGGCCTGTATATGCACATCAGGCCTTTCCTCCTTTATGACTTGAAGCAGATCGGTATAATATGAATAGGGCAGATCAGGATGGATGCCGCCGACCATGTGAATTTCAGTAATAGGCTCTGAAATTCTTTCCCGGACCTTTTGCCTGACATCCTCCACGCTCATTTCATAGGCAAGATCAGAATTCTTATCCTTGCCAAAAGCACAGAATTTGCAGAGGTTAGTGCAGATATTCGAGTAGTTGATATGCTGGTTATAGATAAAATAGGCGTTGTTGCCGTTTTTCTGCTCCCGCACTATATTGGCAAGATACCCGACGGCTAGCAGATCAGGGCTTTGAAAGAGACGAATGCCGTCTGCAACACTTAATCGTTCGCCATCCTGGACTTTTTCAAGAATATCACCCAATCCAACGCTTTTAACCAAGGAATCCATTATGTATCAGTATGTGGCGCCTGCATCCGGGCTGAAATAGGATGCGCTTCTTAATCAAGGAAATTTTTCAACTTGTCTCTGCGGCTTGAATGGCGTAGACGGTTAAGCGCCTTTTTTTCTATCTGCCTGATCCTTTCGCGGGACACATTAAAACGCTTGCCGATCTCTTCAAGGGTATATTCAGCTTTCTCGCCGATGCCGAAACGGAGACGGATAATTTTTTCTTCCCGCTCGCTCAACGTACAGAGAATTTTCTTTACCCTGTTGGATAATTCACGGTTCTGGACAGCTTCGTAAGGGGATACAGACTCCTGGTTCTCCAGAAAATCACCCAGGGTGCTGTCATCATCACCTATGGGTGTCTCCAGGGAGATCGGTTCCCTGGATGCTTCAAGAATGGCAAGGATCTTGTCCATCGGCAGTTCAGTCTGCTTGGCAATTTCAACCGGGGTCGGCTCCCTTCCCAACTCTTTGAGAAGAGAGTAGAACGCCTTGAAAAACTGGCTGCGCAGTTCAAGAAAATGAACAGGCAGTCTGATAGTCCTGGTTTTATCCAGGATGGCGCGTGTAATTGCCTGCCTTATCCACCAGCTGGCATAGGTACTGAACTTATTGCCCTTGGTATAATCGAACCGGAATACAGCCCGCATAAGCCCAAGGTTTCCCTCCTGGATGAGGTCTGCCAGTGTCAGCCCCTGGTGCATGTAGCGTTTAGCTATGCTGACTACAAGCCGCAGGTTGGCCCGGATCATTTCATCTTTGGCAACCTCAATGGAACGAACATATGCCTCGATCTTGGTGTGTAACTCGAAAAGCTCCCTGATATCGGGGTATTTTGCCGCACAGCGGGCAACCGATTCTTTCATGTAGTTGAGCTGCTGTTTTTTGGGCTTCAGGGATGGGTCTCTTTTTTCCCACAGATCTATGCGGTCTTTAAGGATCTGCATCTCGTCCACCCCGGAATCATCATCACGGATAGCGCGAATAATGGCATCAAACCCTTCACGTATGGTGCGGCTGTAGATCCCCTCCTCTTCCGGGGTCAGAAGTTCAAAGCGCCCCATTTCCCTGAGATAGGTTGTGGTGGTTTCCTCCGGATCATGAGGTTCACTGTCATCGTCAGTGGATGAAATGGCATCTGCAATGTCATCCTTCCCTCTTGCCAGGGTCCCTGCGCTGCTTTTTTTATAATCGTCCCATATCTCACCGGAAAGGGTCCGCTTCTGGCCGGATTTTTCCTCGGAAACTATTTCAATGTTATGTTCAGCGAGGAAATCGAAAAGCTCTTCAATAACGCTTGTCTCTTTAATATCATCAGGAATAAGTTCATTTAAGAGTGTGAATGAGACACAGCCTTCATTTTTACCTGCATCCAGCAACTTGGCTTTAATGGTCACGAGCATTGACACAGTACCCCTTTAACATTTCATCATTTATTCTGATACATGGAATTCATGAAAATCATGCGTGATTTCCCTGAAATACAATTGATAATCCGGCAAGAAAAAATGCGTTCCCGGCATAAATATCTTATCTTCATAAAAAATGGCCGGGAAACCATTCGGACTCTCCTGCCTGAACCTTGGCATTTCCCAGAAAACGCAAAGTTTTATATTTTATCTCAAACCGGCAAAAAATGAAATGAAAAAAATCTATTTAACAGGCAGGGCCGGGTTTACTCATGCCTCGCCCGGTTGCTGCCAGAAAAACTCTTCATTGCTTTTCCAATCCATTTTCTTGACACACCTGAGAACCTTTCACTATACTCAGTCACCCAACATGGAAATTAACATTATAAAAATAAGACCGAAAAGACCGTATAACAAGGCATTATATTTTTTTGCAGAAATAGGCGCCATTCCTGCTGGGTCAATCCGGATTATTCACCAGAGAGATATTCCTGAACCTTAACTGAATTGTGTAAACCCTTATGCTTGAAAAACGAACCAGCGGCATACTGCTTCACCTGACTTCCCTTCCTGGCATCCACGGTATAGGTGATTTGGGACCCGGAGCTTACAGGTTCATAGATTTTCTTGCGGCCGCCGGACAAAGCTGTTGGCAGTTTCTCCCAACCGGACCAACCAGCACCGCATTTGACAATTCCCCTTATATGTGCCGATCGGTATTTGCCGGCAACCCTCTTCTCATCAGCATGGAATTGCTCGTTCGTGAATCCTACATTTCGGATAAAGACCTGGAGGGCGGAGCCGTATTTTCAGATTATATCGTCGACTATAAAAAAGTGGCGGCGTTCAAGAATACTCTGCTCTATAAAGCATTCAACAATTTTATAAAATCAGGCCCATCTTCTGATTTTGAACTGTTTTGCCACACGCATAGTAACTGGCTTGACGATTATGCCCTGTTCATGAGCTGCAGAGAGACGTTTCAAGCCAAACCCTGGTATGAATGGCCTGATTATGCTGCCCGGCGCGACATGAAAGCTCTCAGGCAATACACAGAGAAGCATGCTGACAGGCTTCTCTACTATAAATTTGTCCAGTTTGTCTTTTATTCTCAATGGCATAAGGTTTATGACTACGCCAAAGAAAAAAATATTTCCCTGATCGGTGATATTCCCATTTATGTTGCCCTGGACAGCGCAGATGTGTGGTCCAACCAGGAACTCTTTAAAATTGATCCGCAAACATTGGAACCGGTGCAGGTTGCCGGGGTTCCGCCTGATTACTTCAGTGAGACAGGACAGCGCTGGGGCAATCCGGTATATAAATGGAACACCGAAGACGGCAAAATAAACAAAAAACTCTATGACTGGTGGCTGGCCCGTTTCAAGCTTATTTTTTCCATGATGGATATGGTCAAAATTGATCATTTCAGAGGGTTTGAAGCTTTCTGGGAAATACCGGCCCAGGAAAAGACCGCTATCAACGGCAAGTGGATTAAGGGGCCGGGAAAATCTTTTTTCACCACTATAAAAGCCAAGCTGAAAAAACTGCCCATTATTGCCGAAGATCTTGGCATAATCACTCCCCCTGTGGAAAAAATGCGCGACCAACTCGGTTTTCCCGGTATGCGGGTATTACAGTTTGCATTTGAATCTGATGAAAAAAACCCATACCTGCCTCACAATTTTGACCAGACAAACACGATCGTATACACCGGTACACATGATAATAACACGACCCTGGGCTGGTTTATGGGAAACAAACTTACAGAAAATACCAGGGACCGCATTCGCCGCTATTTAAACAGTTATGATGACCGCAGTATCTCCTGGGAATTTACCAGGCTGGCATTATCATCGGTGGCTGCTTTGGCGATAATCCCCATGCAGGACATTCTGGGCTTTGGAGAGGATTGCCAGATGAACAGGCCCGGAACCCAATCCGGCAATTGGCGCTGGCGCTGTGCACCCCTTTTTCTGGATGAGGGTGTAGAGCAGCGCTTGCTTGATATGACTATTTTTTACAACCGGCTGCACTAATTTACCTCAACGATGGAGAAGAGTGTCATGGACGTCTTGGTTTTCCTGGGAAGCCCCCGCAAAAAAGGCAACTCGGAAATATTGACCCACGCACTGCTTGAAGGTGTCAGGCAGGCAGGAGGATCACCGGAGATAATAAGGCTCTGCGATTTGAAAATATCCCCCTGCATCAGCTGCGGCGGCTGCGACAAAACCGGCAGATGCGTCGTGGAGGATGACATGATCCCCCTGTATAAAAAGATCATAGCCATTGACAAGATCATAGTCTCTTCTCCCATCTTTTTCTATGGGGTTACCGCCCAGACCAAAGCATTCATTGACAGGACCCAGGCCCTCTGGAACCGGAAAAGACTGCTGCAGAAAAAAGGGGAATGGGTGGAAAATCCCGAGCGCAAGGGATTTTTTATCTCTGTTGCCGCAACCAAGGGGGCCAGAATTTTTGAAGGCGCGGTTCTCACCATGATGTATGGCTATGATGCTATGGGAATGCAGTATGCCGGAGATTTTCTCGTAACCGGCCCGGATAAGCGGGGCGATATGGCCAGGTATGAGCGGAAGCTTGCTGAAGCCAGGGAAGCCGGTAAAAATTTTATCCTCGGGCTGGACGCCCATGTTGATTAGAGCGGCTGCCAACAAATCCTTGACAAACAGGGCTGCATCATTTACTAAAGAATGCCCGTCACAGGGCCCCATCGTCTAGTGGTCTAGGACTCCGGCCTCTCACGCCGGCAACACGGGTTCGAACCCCGTTGGGGTCACCATTACTTCCACAAGGGACTCAAAGTTCCTTGCGCGTCCTTTTTAGGAAAATACTTATTCTTCCATCATTTCTATCCATAAAAATATAAGAAGGCCCCTCCAATGGAGAGGCTAAAAGTTGCATCATGGGAAAAATTACAATACTTTTCATCCAGAATCTGTTCTGATTTGCGAAAATTTGCCTCCCTAAATATTTTTATGATATATAAAAATATCAATGCTAATTCAAAAAAGTGAGGTTTCCATTGATAAAACTAGTTCTGATAGTAGTTCTTACATTCGTGTTTGTTTGCTCACCTGTTTTGGCAGAAACAAACTTTGATTTTGAATCATCAAAATACCTCTATAGCACTTGTGAAGATATTCCCCCTAAAGGCGCCAATCCATACAATGTAATTTTCTGCAGAGCGTTTATTGAAGGAACTTTGAATGCACTTATGCACTTCACAAATCTTCATCAAATCCCTAAACAATATTGTTTGCCTTTAGGTGTGAAGGAAATTCAAATTGCCGAGGTTTTTGTGAATTACATAAATGAAAACCCACTGGAACTAAAAAAAGCTGCTATCATAAATTTACACCAGGCACTTAATAACGCCTTCCCCTGCCCGGAAACTGGATTTTCAAAGTGAGCCCCTTTTGAAACTGTTTAACCCTTTATTACTTCATCCCTCTTCATAACTTCTCCTGTCTTTGTTTTTGGTGGGAACGCACTCTGCAACGGAGGCAGTGTGGCTCCCCCCTCAGAAACTTGGACTGGTCATGCAAAAGCACTTTTCTGCAAAGAATATTTGACCGGTATTGTTGTTATTTATAATCCATTGGCCATGGAAACTGTCTGAACCTGAAGATAATTCCAAGCTTCAAAATATTTCCTGGGTCTTGAGCGGGCCGCGCCAAATCCCTTCAATGCAATTTATAAAAATCAAAATGAACCTTGAATAAATGAGAATGATTCTTATTTTATTAATAAACAAACTATATTTTTAGACGGCTCGTTTAGCGTACAGAGAAAATGGATTACAAAAAAGTCAGGGATTCACTGTATAAATAATTTTTGGGGAGAGTATATGAATATAATGGAAACCATCCACCAGGCACAAATGATGCTTTGGCACATGTATCAGATCTGCACACGAATTCTTATTTCATTCGTGCCTGAAAGATATTGAGTATTAAACC
>Ga0209536_100010927_pt1 | contig 13339 bp, 16 predicted proteins | sample DeeMarSeWOR28_12_FD_187461 | JGI IMG/M metagenome (GOLD analysis project Ga0209536, IMG submission 187461) | Marine sediment microbial communities from White Oak River estuary, North Carolina - WOR-2-8_12 (SPAdes) (version 2) | ecosystem: Environmental > Aquatic > Marine > Intertidal zone >...
CTCCTGCAAAGATCCCCAACGCTCCTCCAACATAGGGAAAAATAGCCCCAACATTAGCGGTATAGTACCTCCAAAAAGTAGGGTAAAAGCCTGCAGTGCCTCCCATGTAAACTATAATACCAGTAATCATTACAGCTCCACCGATAATATATAATAGTAGAATTTCCTTATCTCTTAATTTCGAGAGAAGTCCTGAAAGTAATAATAGAGCTGTGCCAATTATAATAATCAATGTTGATACTATTCCTAAGGCAAATATATCTTCATCAGCATCAATAAAACCAGGTGATCCATTATTTACAAATAGATTCCATAACCATGCATAAGAATTACCCAACCCCCATGCGGGAGTGAAAATGCTAACAAGACCTAATATTCCTGCGATAATGGCGAAAAGCCATAATTTATCTTTAATATTAACCATTTTTTTCTCACATTTTTGAAATATAAGTTGGTTGCATTAATAAGCTTTCTTTTTCTTAATAATTTTTATTGTTACTCTTACTAATCTGTAAATACTAGTAAGGGATATTATCAGATATTTGCAAACCTATTAGGGATAAAAAGAATTATTTAATTAAGTAATTAAAAAAAAGGATTACAAATGCCTGAAAATAATAAGTTTAACCAAACAGATAGAGCTAATTATCTAAACAGAAAAAATATTCACTTAAATTTTATCTTTTGGCTAAAAGTTATTTTCGGTTTAGCGGGGGGGATTTTATATTATTTTTTACTCCGGTTTTTATTCCTTGTTGGATTCTTTGGAGTGCATTATCTTTTTCGTGGTCTGTTAATCGTAAGTATTCTCCTGACATATCTTTTTCTGATTATTGGTATAATTGGTTTCATTATATCTCAGCTTAAAAGAAAAAAGAGTAAATTAGTGCCTGATGATATAAGTATTTGGAGATTTTCCTTACGTTTTACAGCGATATTTTTCATCGTTTTTTTGCTAAGTGCAAGTATTACATTATATATTGGGGTTTAATGAGAATAAGTAAAAAGGTCAATTATGAGAATATCAGAGAAAAAAGCTTTTTTGGGATTAATTTTAATTTTTGCTGGATTATCAATTATCTTTTATGGTGTTTTCCCGAACTTCACGGTTATAAATAATCCTTTAGACGTAGATTATATTTCAGAGGGAAAATATACAGGAAATTATTTATTGTCTCCCACGTGGGGTGATGCAGTTATTATCGATGATCATGGAAATATCCAATGGCAGAGTGGTAAAGGGGAGTTTTTCCTTCATGACAGTGATTTTTTATCTCATAAAAATGGTACTATCCTTATGGCAGACACTACAAATAATAGAGTGATTGAAGTAGGAATTCATAATAGTGCAAATGTTATTTGGAGCTGGGAGGCTAGAAATAATGATGATATTAATTGGACTGAATTTAGCGTTGCTCAGGGGTGGGAGGATCTATCGTTTTTGGAAGAAAAATATCCAATTCTAAGTTCGTGGACCCATTTAAATGATGTTGATTTTATCAACGGTTCTCGTTTTGGCAGGAATTATGATTCGGTCTTAATTTCATTAAGAAATCTTAATTTAGTAATCGAAGTTAATTATAGCGACACTAAAGAAATTTTATGGTCATATGGGGATCCAAATAATTCAACAATTCTTAATCAACAGCATAATCCCGATCAATACGAAAACGGCAATGTTGTAATATGCGATACAGGTAATAATAGAATCATAGAAGTGAATAAAACAACAAATGAAGTTGTATGGGAGTTAAAATTAGAATTCCCCCATGGAAAATTAAGAATTGCACGAGACTGTGATGATATTGGAAATGGATTGAGATTAATTACAGATTCTGGGAATAATCGATTATTAATCTATGACATGAATTCAGGTAAAATTATAAAAGAAATAAAGTCAATGCTATTTGGAAATCCTTATGATGCAGATTTATTAGAGAATGGTAATATCTTGGTAAGTAGTTCTGTTAAAGATCTGATATTAATCGTTGATTATGAGACGGGATTAGTTATTAAAGTGATTGGGTTTCCCTATAAATGGATTGTCCCATATTCTCTTATTTTTCTTGTACTTGGTTACTTTTCAATAAAACTGTTCCAAGCATTAAAGTCTAGTTCTAAAAAGAAGATTAGAAAAATTTTTGATTTTCAAGTGTATAGACAAATCATATACGTAATATGTGGTATTTTGTTTTTCTATTTTTTAGATACAATTTTATCATTCCTATGGTTATTTAGCTTTACTGGTTAATACTCGAAGTAATGAAATTCTGAAAAGAGGACATGTTTTAAAAGATAGCTTTATTTTCATATAATAACAATTTTTTAACATCATTTTTTAATTCAGTAATTTTCTCGAGCTGATTTACAATAGGAGGTTAAACTTAAATTGTCTGGCTATATTGGAAAGCAAATTCGATTAGAGAGAATAATTAATAGGGAGACAAAAAGGACCATCATTATCCCTATGGATCATGGACTTAATTTAGGCCCCATAAAAGGAATTGATGATGATCTAGGAGGTATGGTTAATAAAATAGCTTTGGGTGGAGCTAATGCGATTTTGGGGCATGTAGGAATCCCATTATATGCACACAGAGGATATGGCCCTGATATAGGTTTAATTTTACACTTATCAGGATCAACTTCATTGAGCCCCGATTCAAATTATAAAGTACTAGTCAATACGGTCTTAGAAGCGGTTAAATTTGGGGCGGATGGTGTATCAATTCATATTAATGTTGGTACAAAGTCAGATCCCGAGATGCTTGAAATATTAGGAAACGTTTCAAGAGAATGTAGAGACCTTGGTATGCCCCTAATTGCTATGATGTACCCCAGAGGGGAAAATATTGAGAATGAACAAGACGTGGAAGTAGTGAAGATCGCAGCAAGAGTAGCTGCTGAGTTAGGGGCTGATATAGTAAAAACGAATTGGACGGGAGACCCAGATTCTTTCAAAGAAGTAGTTAAGGGGTGCATGGCGCCGGTAATAATAGCCGGTGGTGAAAAAGGAGGAATTAGGGAAATTCTACAAATAACCAAGGAATCGATAGACGTAGGAGGTGCTGGAGTAGCATTTGGTCGTAATGTATTTCAAGCAGAAGATCCAACAAAATTCGTAAGGACCTTATATTTGATTGTCCAAAAAGATTATCAAGTTGATGAGGCAATTAAGGAGTTAAATCTATAATTATTTCCAATACATGAAAAATTAGCTCATTCAATCCCTTGTTAATGATAATCGAATGGGACGGAAATCATCAATTATTTGGATACCATTTTTAACCGACGGATCACTTTCAAGTAGTTGCTTCGCCTCTTCTTCTGTTTCTGTCTCCAAGATGATTACACCAAAAGGATCTTCAGTTATTAATGTAGGACCTGCTAGATATAATTTTTTCATATCAAGTAGTTTCTTCAAATAACTAAAATGATCGTTCATTATTTTTACTTCGTTAACCTTTGGATTTGTAAGAAAATCCTTTCGGTACGGTCGAATTATTCCAAAAAAATGTTGCTTTGCTGCCATAATAAATAAATTGCTTGTTACAATAAATAACTTAAAATTTGACTTTTGGAAAAATATATATTAATATATATTCTATTTGATTTGAAAAATAAACTATCGTTTTAGAGGGTATAATCGAAACTTTTAAATATATACTTTTATATACACAAATTGAGGTAGTTTTATTTATAATTAGGGGTGAAAATTACCGAAAAATGACTGTTAAACAAGTTTATGAAATTTTTATGGCTATTATTGGAATTTCAGGTTTAGCCGCTCTTTGTTTAGTTTTACTCCTCATTGTCGGAATATTCGCTTAGTACAGCGAGTTAATGAACCTTGTAAGGAAGGATGTAGAACAAGGTAAATTTATATGCTCTAAAAATTCTAACTTTTCTATGAGAATTCTTGACGTAATATAGCTTGGTATAGTGAATCTCTCTTTTTGAAAGGGATTTTTTCCTTACCAGAATAAATATATTCAGTTTTATAATTTTTGAAAAAATGGGAAAATGGAATTATGATTTTATCTAGATTAATTGACTCCTCTGTAGGCTCCTTGTATATAAAGACAGTGATGTTTTCTTTTTCTAATATTTGAGAGCTCATAATTTCATTATCCTCATAAAGCTGTAATTTATCTAAAGTTATAATCTCAAGTTATAAATATAAAATCCATTGGTATAAATTTGAAGTTAAAAGAAGAAATCTTTAAAGACCAACTTTTTTTATTTTCTATTCTTAACCAAGATATTAAAGAATTATATTAAAATGTTAAATGACAAGATAAAGTTGATTAAATAAATGCCATATATAATCATAGATGGACCTCCAATAAGAGATTTGGATGTAAAGCGAGCATTAGTTAAAGAAATAACGGATGCAATGGAAAAAGCCTTTAAGTTACCGAGAGAAACATATACGGTTTTATTAAAGGAGAATACCGCTGAAAATGTTGGCGTTGGAGGGAGATTAGTCATAGATCGAAGAGAAGAATGAACCAAGACAAATTAATTGATATCCTTTACACTCTTTAATAATTGGGAGGTAAGGTTTTGTGAATGCAAAAAGGAGATTTCTTCTAACCTAAACGCTGTTAGATGAGTTTCGCGATTTTATCACAGGTACGTTTACAGTCCAAGAAAATTAACCCTAGTCGAACATCGGAGGTTGTGGACACCGTTAAAACCGCGTTGGGGCCCGCTTGGAGCACCAGCAAATAGCCTTCCGAGCCCTTAACATATAATTGGTCAAATTCACCCTTTTCTAACTCGATAACCGATCTTTCGGCTAAGGAGAGAAGTGCTGCCGTCATAGCTGCAATCCTGGTTTCGTCTACGCCTTGAGGAAGCGCTGAAGCAATAGGTAACCCTTCTGCGGAAACAATTGCCGCGGCTTTCACTTCTGGAATAGCGGAGAGCAATTTTTTCAAAATATCATCAAGATTTTCGGCGGGAGATTCCATCAAAGTCATATGTCCTGTTATTTAGAATTAGAATCTTTAGAGAGATAGATTACGTATATTATTATAGATATAATTTACTTATTTTAATTTTATTTATTTTTTTTATATTACTTATTCTCTAATAAATTATATTATTATTTGCTTATTAATTTAGTTTAGAAATTTTGGTTTAGTAATGTTTTAGAAGAGGATATTTCTTATAAAATCATGGGATCTGTTAAAAATCATTGAATCGAGACAAATTACTTAATCCTATAAGTATGACCAAAGAATGCAATCCTAACACAAAATTAATTATTTGATAAATAATTATTTAAATAATTAAGATCACCCTCATTTGACTGAAAATGGATTACTGGACTATCGTTGATGAAGTGTATAATATCACCTTATCTCTTTCATTTTTCATATTAACTTTTTTAATGTTTTACATTGGTCGTAAAGGATTTAAGGAGAAGAACCGCTATGGAGGAATCTCAACAATTTTATGTGGTTTTTGTTTTTTAATTTTTGGGTACGTTAATTCGACAGCGAGATTTTTCCCATATCCCTATAATGGATTTATGGTATGGTGGATAGGCATAATTTTGCTAATCAATTTGGTTTTCTTTAAGATTATTAAGAGAGAAATAAGAAAAACAAGTATTAACACAAATCTTGAAAGTTCCGATGGAAGTAAAAAGTCAATCTTAAGAAGATACGTGGAAAGAATGACGAAGGAAAATCCGTATTCGGAGAAAATTAGTCTGAAGATGGAATTAATCAGAAAAACATTCCACTTATCAGGTTTGCTACTTTTGTTAGCATACTTTGGATTCTTTGCTTTATATCCGGTAACTCTTATAATAAGTGATAGTGTAATTGAATTAATTAATGACCTTGGACCCACTTACACTTTATTATGGGGAGATTTGTCTTTATTTCCCTATGTACCGGGAGAATTTCAGGCGGTTATTGATCTGACTATGATGGCTTTAATTGGGGCGCTAATGTTCGCAATAATTTCAGATTTAATTCGTATCGTGTGGGGTCCAGAGTATTCAGTATTTAATTTCTTGACCCGATCTATGTTGAGAAATAAGGAAAAAAATGCAGCAGGCCCACAAATCTATATCATTACGGGTTTTATATTTTCTTACATGCTCTATATGGCAGGAATCATCCATATCCTAGCATGGTTTGCGGGAATACTTATAGCCTGTCTCTCCGATGCAGCAGCAGCATTAATTGGGAGAAGGTATGGAAAACACAAGATCCAAGTGAGAAGTAAGGATTATAAATCAATTGAAGGATTCTTAGCGGGAATGATAGTTGCCTATGTTATAGGGTTAATCTTAGTTGGTCCAATATATGCTCTCATTGGAGCATTAATATTTTTTATTACAGATTATTTCCCAATATATACTGCTGATAATATTTTAAACCCAATAGTTATCCCAATTGGGATTCAGCTCTTTAAATTTCTATTTGGATTACCTGTTGGTTGGTTTTAACAAATTATAAGAATTTGTGTTGATTGCATGCCAGAATTAATAGACGCGTTGAAAAATATTAAATTAGCAATATTTGATTTAGATGGAGTTGTATATCGAGGGGATAAATTAATCTCAAAGGTGGATCTGAATATAGCTCACTTGAAAGAGATGTCAATACTAGTCGTTTTTAATTCAAACAATTCAACGGCAACAAGACAATCCTATGTAAATAAGTTAACCGAACTGAATATTCCTTGTAAGATTGCTGATTTTTACACAAGCGCTTCAATTACATCGATAGAAATAACAAAGATTAAGGAGAATGCTAAGATTTATGTTATCGGTGAAACAGGATTACGAGAGGAGTTGGGGGCAATAGGGCACAGCGTCGTAAGCCAGCCTTCAAATTATGAAGAGATTGATTTTGTGGTTGTAGGACTTGATAGGCATTTAACATATGAGAAATTAGCAATTGCCCAAAAGTGCATTTTAGAAGGAGGTGCTAAGTTTTATGCTACAAATACAGATTCTACTTTACCAGTTGCAGGTGGACTTAAACCAGGTGCGGGGGTAATGGTGAATGCTTTGATTACTTGCACTGGTAAAAAACCACTCAGAATAATGGGAAAACCCGAGCCGCTTGGTATTAATTTAATTTTAAAAGACTTCAGTATCTCTCCTGAGAACGCATGTATATTCGGAGATCGCTTGAATACAGATATATTAGCCGGGAATCGCGCAGGGATTACAACGATAGCTGTTTTAACAGGCGTCTCCACATTGGAAATGATTGAGGATTTAAGAGAGAAGGTGACTCAATCTGGGAGTTTTGATAAGAATTTGCTACCAGATATGGTTATAAATAATTTAGGGGAAATATTTAAGAAATAAGAGGAGTTTCTTTCTCACTGATTATATATATACGTTTAACTTTGAATTATCTTAGCGTGTTTCAGTAGAGTATGCCCTATTTTGTAAAACACTTCATCTACGTTTATACCATCCTTAGAAGAGCACTCTATATGTCCGTATAAATTATAATCTCTTGCTAGTTCAGCTGCTTCATCTTTGGACACGGTTCTTTTGTAATCAAGATCCAATTTACTACCAACCATGATGATAGGGATCTGCTTTGAAGGTCCCTTATAACTTTGATTAAAAATATCTAACCAATCTGGAAAATTTCTAAGAGAGCTATACCGAGTTATATCATACATGAAAATACCCCCAGATGCGCCTAATACATAACTAGGGAGGAGAAATCTAAATCGATCTTCACCAGCGAAATCCCAAATCTGCAATGCAACTCTTTTTTCCTCGATTTTTATCTTCTTTATATGGAAATCAACACCGATTGTGATTTCAGAATTGCTTTTAAAGATTCCCGTAAGATATCGGGTTAATAATGTAGTTTTACCAACTCCTCCATCACCAAAAAGGCATATCTTAAAAAGTGCATCTGATCCTAATGGTCTATCTGACAGTAAAGTCCCCTCGATAAATCTTATTATTACTCTTAAATCAACCTTGTGTCAATTGAATTATTTAAGTCTAACTAGTGTAGAATTAGTATAAAATTAATATAATTTTAACTATAAATAATTTTTTAGATTAAATAGTAGTTTTTTTTTTAAAAAATGATTGGTTTCTAGTTTATTAAAGCTAAACTTCCAATGAGAGTGAAATTTTAATTTTGGGTAAAATTTGTTATTTTGATAAAAGATGAGTACAACAATAAGTATTGTAAATACCAAAGATTATGATTCCATCCCTGAAGCAGTTTCCAATGCCATTAAACTACTAGAGGGTAACTTTCGATTTGAATTTACTGAAGCTAAAAACATCCTTTTAAAACCAAATTTGTTGACAACAAAAAAAGACGCGTGTACGCAACCAGCTTTTGTTGAAGGGGTACTTTCTTTTCTTAAACAAATAGGTGTTTCAATGAATAACATATATCTTGGGGACTCACCGGGTCAATCTGAAAAACTAGGATCGGATGTGGCAAAAGAAATCGGTATTTATGACATTTGCGAACAATATGGAATAAATTTCATAGATTTCGAAAGTGCAGTTCCTATCCAGGAGAATATTCTTGGGGCGTCAAGGTTAAAAACAATTCGCGTGGCAAAAGCAGTTAAAGATTGTGACATCCTAATCAACTTACCCCGTTTAAAATCTCATGTGGAAGCAACGATGACTGGAGCTTTGAAAAATTATTGGGGCATCATTCCTGGAGGTTTAAAGGCACATTATCATTTATTTGGAAAAACTTCGGAACAGTTTGGGGAAGTGCTTGCTGATAATTACTCTTGGGTCGTGAGTAATAAACCACATAGATTAACTGTTTACGATTTACAGAAAATTATGGAAGGAAGATTTGGTCCTGGTGGTGGTTCAATGAAATCTTGGGATTTAGTTCTTGTTGGGACCGATGAATTAGCTTTGGATTTAATAGCCTTGGAAATTGGGAAAGTAAAAACAAAATCAGTTCCACATATCACAAGTGCAATAGAGAGAAATTTAGGAGTAGGAAATCTAGAGAATATAGAAATTTTGGGAATGGATCTTGAGGAAGTTAAAAAGCGAACCCCGAAATTTAAAGTACCGGGAAGTCGCTTTACGAGTTTTATTGCTTATATGTCAGGACATATAGGATATAAAATAATTAAGAAAATCCAAAATTAATAAAAGATAAGTGCATTATGTGTGGTCAATGTGCTAAAAACTGTGCTGCTAAGGCAATAGAATTTGATACCAGAAATCATCCAGTATTTATACGTAAAAAATGTATCTCCTGTTTTTGCTGTGCAGAGCTTTGTAGTGAAAACGCAATTAAACCAAAGACCAAGGGATTTACAGGATTTTTTAGTTAGTTAAGATCTAGTTGGAGAGAAATCTTGGGTTGGATAGATAAAATAATTTTTGGACGATCGTTCATGTAATTCTTATATGTTAAACAATTATTATATTATATTTTCTAAATTTCCTATGTCAATATCAATATGATCGAAAAACATAATGAGACACTTATGGTAGAAAAAAAAATTCACCTTCTGAACACACTAAAAGAAGTAGGTAATTTTGCAGGAGTTATCTTTGCCAAACGAAATGGAGAGTTGATACACCAAAACGTACAAGAAAAATTCGACATGTCAGGATTTGCATCAATGTGCGCTTCAGTTTTAGAAAGTGCGATAGGATTGGGAATGAATTTAGGATCTCAAAAAATCATAAAAATCATAGCTGATTTTAATGAAGTTTCAATATTGTTTGCTGAGGTATCTAAAGATTCATTCGTTATATTTATTCTAAATGAAGAATCTAATGCAAGTTATGTTTTGGATAAGTGGGAACAAACATTAGAAGATTTAAGATCTTCAAATTAACTTACTGTATTATTATTATTGAAATTTAGAATAAGAATTTCTAATAGATTTGATAACTTATGCCAGATACAACTGAATACCTTGACAATATTGAAACCATACATAGTCAGTATGAAAAGGAGGAAAAATCGGGAGTTTTCTTTAAAATTGAGAAAGAAAAAAACCCATTCGATATATTAGGGGTGTTAGATTTTTTGAAATTTAAAATTAAGAAATGGGGTAATGATAATATTTTTAGTTATTCTGGCAATTTCTTTAAGGAGGACACTGCTCTTGTAATAGGTGCCACTAATGTAAGTGAAGCTACTACCATTATAAAGTATGTGTATTTAACACTAGTAATAAAAAATGAGGAAGATATCGAAAATTTAGTCGGACATGTAGAAAGTATTGAGAATTTAGATGCTTTTTTGAATAGTGAAATTTCTAGGAATTTGAAGAACGGATTTCCAGCAAATCCCGAATTTGAAGTACAACTTAAAAATCATCTGAAAAACCTTATGGATTCTTAATAATCAAGTAATTAGGAATTATATATACATAGGTTCTGGGTGAATTAATCTAATTTTAGAATATTATGACTAAAATAAAAAAAAATTTAAAAAAATATTATTTTCTACCTAAACATCAATTTTTTCACGTTCTTCGAGAAGTGCATCTACGACCGTTGGGTCCGCAAGGGTTGTTATGTTTCCAATATCTGTCTTAGCCGCAATAGCTTTTAAAATTCTGCGCATAATTTTACCGCTTCTGGTTTTTGGTAATGCATCAGCAAACTGAATAACGTCTGGCTGGAAAACAGGTCCAATTTCATTTCTAACATGCATTCGAATTTCCTTTGATAATTTGGCTGATTTCTCAACTCCTTGCATCAGTGTTACATAAGCCCATATTGCTTGACCTTTGATTTTGTGTGGAAATGGTGCGACAGCAGCTTCAGCTACTTGAGGATGTGATACTAAAGCACTTTCAACTTCCATAGTCCCAATTCGATGTCCAGATACCTTAATAACATCATCAAGTCTCCCTAAAATCCAGTAATATCCATCTTGATCTCTTCGAGCACCGTCTCCTGTATAGTAATAACCTGCATATTTTTCAAGATATGTTGATTTAAATCTTTCAGTGTTACCCCATACATCTCTCAACATACCTGGCCATGGTTGTCCGATTGCAAAATAGCCTCCTTCATCGGGTTCAGTAACTTCCTCTCCTTCAAGATCGAAGATAACAGGTTTAATCCCAAAAAAGGGCATACAGCAGGATCCCGGTTTCGTGGGGGTTGCAGTTGCTATTGGTGTCATTATAAATCCCCCTGTTTCGGTCTGCCAATAGGTGTCAACAATGGGACAGCGATTATTCCCAATAACTCTATGGTACCAGGTCCAAGCCTCTGGATTAATTGGCTCACCTACAGTTCCTAAGACTTTTAGGGTATTAATATCATGCTTTTTAACCGGATCTTCACCATACCTCATTAACGCTCTAATAGCTGTTGGAGCTGTATAGAAATGGGTAACATTATGTCGCTCAACTATATCCCAAAAACGATCAACATCTGGATATGTAGGAACACCTTCAAACATTAAACTCGTTGCTCCATTTGCGAGTGGTCCATAGACAATATAGGAATGACCAGTTATCCAACCAATATCTGCCGTACAATACCAAATATCTCCTTCTTGATAATTGAAAACTACTTTATGGGTGAATGAAGTATATAAGATGTACCCTGCAGTCGTATGTTTCACACCTTTAGGTTTACCAGTTGTTCCGCTTGTATACAATATGAAAAGAGTATCTTCAGAGTTCATCGCTTCGGGTTCACATACTTCACTCATTCCATCGATAAAATCGTGATACCAAATATCTTTTTCTGAATGAGGAACGTCCCTTCCTGAACGTTGAACAACAATAACATGCTCAATCGTGGGTACATCATTAATAATTTTCACAACATCATCCATTTTAGGATAGAACTTCCCTGCTCTTACCGTTTCATCGCTAGTAAAGAGGAGACGAGAATCAGAATCTTCAATTCTATCCTTTACTGCCTCTTTCGAGAAACCACCAAATACTATCGAGTGAATAACACCGATTCTAGCACATGCTAACATTATAATCGCCAGTTCAGGAATCATTGGTAACCATATTGTTACTCTATCACCTTTTTTTAATCCAAGGTTTTTCATTCCATTCGCAACCTTGGAGACTTCCTTTAATAATGCTTCATAGGTGTAGTTTTTCACTTGTCCGGGCTCATCAGCTTCCCATATAAGTGCTGTCTTTTTACCTCGTCCTGCTTTTACGTGTCTATCCAAGCAGTTATAGGCAACATTTAACTTTCCTCCTACAAACCACTTGCCTGGGAAAAGATCAGTCTTCTCCCACACTTTATCATAAGGTTGAAACCAGTCAATGGATTTAGCTTGATCACCCCAAAAGCCCTCCATATCATCAATAGATCGCTTCTAGAGGGTTTTATATTCCTCCATTGACATACCAGTTTTAATGTACTCAGGATTGAGTTCGACTGGATCAAATATACGATTTTCTGTGAGTATACTTTCCATTCTTTCTTCTTTAGACATTGTTTCTTTCACTCTTAAATTTCAAAATTCAATTTTTTTGAAAAACTCAATTATTTTTATTTTTTATTTTATATTAATAGGATGCTTCTAATTCAAAAAAGAATTGAATGGAATATAAACATTTTATTTATAATTACAAAAACATTAAATTGATGAAAATACAATTAATAAAGAGATTGGAATTACTTTTTATAATTTAAAAAATTGGATACTCAAGGAAAAATTAGAAATGGCACGTTCCAGCATTTTTTATACAAATTGGAGAGAAAAATGGAAAGATAAGGAAATAACAGCACAAGATGCAATTGGAAAGATAATACCTGGTAATCGAGTTTTTATAGACTCTGGATGTTCAGAACCTCAATTATTAACTTCTGAGTTAATTGAAAAGTCATCAAAATTAATTGACACTGAGATTCTTCACTTCTTAACTATTGGTCCTGATAAGTATTTTAAAGATAAGGCTGAGGATTTATTTAGACATAATGCTTTTTTTATTGGGAAAACTCTACGTGATGAAATTAATAAAGGACAAGCAGACTATACTCCAATATATGCAAGTGAAATACCTTCACTATTCTTGACTGGACGAAAACATATCGACGTTGCCCTTATTCAAATTTCTCCACCAGATCCATATGGTTTTTGTTCATTAGGTATTAATGTTGATATTGCAAAACCAGTAGCTCAATCTTCATATATTACAATTGCTGAAATTAATCCCCAAATGCCTCGAACGCTAGGAAATAGTTTCATTCATATGAAAGAAATTAACTACTATGTTTATAATGATTGTCCTTTACTCGAGTTTAACTTTGATGAACCAGATGAGATCGCTGAAAGAATTGGTAAAAATCTAGCAAACTTAGTAGAAAATAAATCAACTATTCACATTGGATTCGGGGATC
>Ga0209536_100010928_pt1 | contig 13338 bp, 8 predicted proteins | sample DeeMarSeWOR28_12_FD_187461 | JGI IMG/M metagenome (GOLD analysis project Ga0209536, IMG submission 187461) | Marine sediment microbial communities from White Oak River estuary, North Carolina - WOR-2-8_12 (SPAdes) (version 2) | ecosystem: Environmental > Aquatic > Marine > Intertidal zone >...
CGTTAAACCGCCATTACCCCGAAACTGTCTGTCACTAATTTTTTCAAAAGAATATGTAACCTTTTCCCCTGTAAAACGTTTCATTCTAGAGATACTGTATCTGAAAGCTGACTCCCTTCCAGAAGCTGCTGACATTTTTCTAGGTCTCTATCTCAACTTCTCCTCTTTCTGCTGTGGTAAACCCCTTTTGCTAAACGGTCTCCATTCTGACTAAGAAATACCCAGAATGGTGCAATGATTTGCGCATCATTCTTTTTTCAACCCGCAACGTGAAAGGAGGAAACCATGAAAAAATTAATTTCTATTTTATCCGTGATTTTATTGGTGGTTGCATTTTCTGTTCCGTGTGTCAGCGCAGGGGATCCACCAGGCTGGTCACAACAAAATCCAGGTCAGGGAGGTTCGGAAAACCCAGGTCCGGGACCAGGTCAGGGTGGTGCGAAATCAGACTCAGATGCGAGTGTTGAATCAAGTTCGGTAGAAAATACCGATTCTTCTCAAGACGAAGACGAAAGTAAGCCACAGCCTAAAACGCGGGTCAGAGACCGATCGGGGTCAGAGTAATGAAGTAGTGAAGCTGCCCATGACTGCTACGAACAATCGGATTTTTTAATAGACCTTTTGTTTTCATCATTCGCCCCATTCGATCACCATGTCTATAGCAGCCGAAGAAAAACCCTTTAAAAAGAGAGGCGTAAAATGAAAAAATCAAAAATGGTGTTAGCGTGTTTCGTCTTTACCATGTCACTGGGTCTGGTTTTTACAGGGTCAAATGATTTGTTAGCACATCAAGGGCCTGGGTTAGCGACTTTAGACTTGATTGCTGGTCAAAATATAGATGCTGGCGTGGTATCGGTTTGGAATGATCCAGACTCTCTGATTATCCGGGTCGACATAGGGGGAGAATGGAAAATTGCGGAGGTACAAATCTATGCCGGTGATGGTTACGATTTAGATATGTGCAATCCAACTCTCGGCCGCTTCCCTTATAAAAAAACATATAATTCTCCCGTATATGGTCACGAATTAGTTTTAGATCTGGAATCTGAGTTTCCGCCGGATCTAAATGTCGCTGTAATTGCAGTTCATGTGGATTTGGTGCAACTTGATGATGAAGGGAATGTGATTGTCGAAGAAGGCGCTTGGGCTCGTCCTGGAGATGGCGGGTATGAGTTCGAATGTGCTCGATGGGGTTGGTGGTTCACCTATGAAATAGCTCATCCATCAAGACCATAGCAATTTAAAATAATTGACTGGAGGTCAGGTAAGTAATCCTCCTGGCCTCCTGTCACCTGCCCACCCAAAACCTGCCCCGGCAAGGGGGCGAACCTTAATAATTTATCCACACCACCAACAAACAGTAAGTGAAAGGAGGTAAACATGAAACTGTTATCATTATTTATCGCAGTAGCATTGAGTATCGCCCCAGCATTAAACGTTGCCTACGGCGAGGTAAAAATTCGCGTTTGCATTAAAACGAGCGAAGAAGATGCAAGGCTCGTCAATATCGGGGAGAGATGCAATAAGGATGAATACAGAGCAACCTGGATAGTGCGCGATGCAGACGAGTACAGCATCGCCGAAGATCTCGTGTTCAAAGCAGTTTCACGTGAAAATGATAGATTGACTTGCTATGTGTATAACCCATCAACGGATGAGATTATCCCATCGCAAAGGTATATAGCCATGGCCCCCAAGGCCCAATATGACTGCCCTCCCGGATCTGCACTTGCCAATGTAGACATGGATCATTTTTTAATTGGCGCAGATTGCATTCAGCTCAGCGACGGAGAATTGGTTCCGCCTCAAACCTTAATTACAGTCTGTGAGATCCTGTGGGATTGATACTGCGAGCTCATTTTAAGCATGATATGTTCTGCACCAATTTTTAACCATCCAACCAACGCTTAATGTACAACCCAAGCCGGGAGGGGCCAAAAGGCTCCCCCGTTTCTTGGGGTCGGACCAAGCCAAGCTTATGATAATACTCGTAAAACGACCGAAATTCGGCCTAAAATATAGCTTAAAAAGCCCATTTTGGGGTCAAAATGCTGCTTTTAAGAATTTTCCCATAAAAAGGTATTATCAAACCCCTGTAAACGTGAATTACCAAAATTAGAAACATTTTCTTTGAGTTGGTATTGCTGATTGTCACCAGTAACCGACCTGCCTCTGGCTTTTACTCCCAGACTCTTTTTTATTTCCTCAACAAAGGACCTACTACCGGTAGCAATGCTTTCTGTCCATTGAGCCTGCCGTGATGTATCTTTTGCCTCCAATGAGGCCTGTATCCACCTTTTATGATTAGTCTGTAGATCCGCTAAATCTTTGCATCCCATTAGTTTAACCAAATTTTCCAGGTCTATTATGCCATACCTGACCGGTGGTTTCTGTATTTTGTCATACCCACAGAACGGCCATTTTTCAGGATGATCCACAATCCCGGCTCTGACCATATTTAAATCAATGTAAATCAGGCAGTGATTCAGATAAGAACTTTTTTCGATTGCGGTCGCATGATATCGGTCTTCCCAGAAAGCGCCTTTTCTCTGCTTTCTAATATTGTATTCCTGCCCGGTTCTGGAAGCGATTAGCTGCATTGACTTTGGAATCACATCAGTCCCCTGATTGTCATAGACCAGCAGGTGGATATGATTTGAGGATACCATGTAGTTGAGAACGCTCAAGTTAAAACGTTTTCTAGCCTCAAAAAGCCAATCTATCCACCGCTTTCGATCGCGAGCAAATTTTAAAAGAAACTCTTTTTTATGGCATCGGTGAGTAATATGCCAGACATATCCGGGAATGTAATGCCGATTGGCCCGCGCCATAAGGTTATCTCCTTAAACAGCTAATTTTGGCCCCAAAATGGGCATTCTGAGCCTATTTTTCAGCTATTTTTATACAATAAATCACATAATATCAATATATTACCTTGGTCCGACCCCAAGGCCCTAAAAATGTATCTTTGTCAAAAATATACCGGCAAAAAACTAAAGGAAATCGGTTTGCATTTTGGCATTGGGGAATCTGGGGTATCACAGGCCTGCAGGCGTGTAGCTCAAATGATGGAGAAAGATAGGACGCTGAAAAACAAAATCATTAGATTGGAGAAACAAATAAATCTGTCAAAAATGAAGATTTGACCTCTTTGTTTTCTCTTATTCTATATTTCTCCTATCGTTGCAAAATTTTGGAAATTTTTGAACATTTCTTTAGTGTCAAATTCGTCTGTTGTTTCAATCAATTTTGATATTAAGTCAAACATTTTTGATCTTAATTCGTTAATGTCTTCGTTGTAAAAGTCTATATTTCTAAATTCAACGTCTATGATCTTAATCCAGCAAAATGCCAAGTATCTTTGTGCATCAGCTTCTAGCTCATCTATCAATGAAGATATATTATCGAGCCGATTGTTAATATCATCTATAAGATTTTGCCATTCGACTGAATGGATAAGAATTGGAGGAAAAGCAGCGCGAAATGCAATTCTTTTTAGAAATATATCAATGAAAAAAATGTTAAAAAAAATTTTATCATCAATAGTTCTTGGAGTATGTTGATATAATTCATTTTCTATTATTTCTAAGTTCATAATGAATTCGCTTAACAGGTCATCTAACAGGTCATCTATTTCTTCTGTTGTATCTTTTCTAGTATTAGAGCTCTGATCCGATATTTCTTCAATTTTAGTTTTTAATTCCAAATTTAATTTGACGTGATGATTCCATGCGATAGATGTTAAAAATTTTACATGTAATTTTTTATCTGAAAGTAAATTTTTCAATTTTTCATAGGAATTTTTATGGTAAATCATTTGAATATTCGTAATAAGAAAAGATAAAGAAGAATTACTTACTTTTTTTTCCGATACGTATAAAATAAAATCATATATTGTTTCTTCAGGTGGACAGATAGAAGTAATACTTTGGCAAACCACTATGATTATATTGTCTTCTAAATAATTATTATAATTTTCTTGTGAGATAGATAAATACTTTTTTATATTTTTTATTGATTTTTCAAGATTTCCTAATCCGATATATGCAAATGCCTCCGCTCTGAATGCCTTATCTGTTTTCTTCCTGATTCGATTTAATAAATTTAGTCCCTGTTGATATTTACCAATTCTCAGATAATTCATACCTAAATTTAGGTAATCTTCGTCGGTTCTTTTAAAGCTCTTTATTTGAAAAAATGTTTTAGCAATAATAACATAATATAAAATGCCGGATAATCGTAACGCATTTTGAGCAAAAGGAACCTTTTGGTTTAGAAATATTTTAAAATTATCTTGTATTGATAGAATCTCTTTAGAGGTCACAAAGATTTTCTGATATGTTATGTCAACAGAAAAGGGATTATTTTTAAGGAGACCATATATTATTGATAAACTCAAAATGTCAGATGCGGCGATAGTGATAAATCGAAGATATGGGGAGCCTTGGCTTTGACGCAGTGTTTCAGGTAGGGATTTCGAAGTAGCTATATAAGCAACATGTTTCAAGGTAATGTGTATAAGAAGTGCCCAAATTATAAAATTAATGTATTTTAAATCTTCATCATTAAACTTAAGGTTTAATAAAAAAAACGAAAGTAAAAAGGCTACTCCAACTGATATAAATACGTCTGGAAAGACTACGCTAAATTTAGTAAAAGATATCAATGAAGCTGTATATTCTGTATATTTTTTATTTGTATCTTGTTTTGCTGAAGGATAAGGAGTTATCAAGAGCAGGGGCCAGATAATGTAATAGTGTAGATTTAAAACCTTACTTAGAGCTATTCTTAATTTATCAATTAGAGTGGATTCTTTTATGATATGTTCTGATGCCAATCGAGACAGATCTTTTTTGGATGTAAAAAATGGTCTCAAAATAATTATTATAATTACTATACCAAAGTACAAATAAAATAATGACCCCAAAATAGTGACGCTAAAAATAAAATAAATTAAAAGAACAGGGATCGAAATAATAATTACTAAAGAAAAAACTTTATGTAAAAATTTTAAAATTTGTTTTAAACTTATTTTTTGAAAAGGCATAAAAGCCCCCTAAGATTATATATTTGTTTTATTATACAATCACAGCTATCCGTATACATCCAAATAATTTTCATATGAACATACCTTCTGAAGTAATATGTTTTCTACTCTTGGCTTGATCAGAAAACAGCAGATTTAGCATTTTGGCATAAGGAAAAGAGTCTATGCCTTTCTGAGAAAGTCTTCAACGACGATTGAGAGCCTGATCTCATTCCAATATGGAAAAATTTTAAAAAAAATGAAGTTTCACCAATGTTAAGGGATTATAAATTAACGATTTAAGAGCTTTTTGTTGGTGACCATTATCTCGGGAAAGGACCCGATCACAGGGAATTTCCTGATCTGGCACAAAAGGGGAAAAAGAAACCATTATCGCAGCGGTAACGATAATGTTGTCGGCAGTCCAATCGGCCATGGCGCTCGCTTTTCTTATGATTAATAGGTTTGTAAGCTAAATATCACTAGCGATAACAATGAGAGTGCGAGTGACTGCTGGAGGTCGAATCAGTTATAAGAGCCAGCTTGCGAAAATGATCAGGAAAACAAGAGGACTCAAAATCATTTAACAAAGCTGAATATACAAGTCAATAGGTTGAATTTATAAAGGGGAACGTCCTTTCTATTTCTTTATTCGACAAAAAAGAAATTTTGGATATAACGCAAATATATAAATAGAAAGGACGTCCGCTTTTTGTTCCCAGTTACGGACATAGAAATTACGGTTAAACAAAGCGACCGTCGAGCAACTATGCAACGGTCGCTTTCGCTACTTTGCAAGAATGCTATCGTCGATCCTCAACCGAACTGCACATTGCCTTTACGACAGATGGTATTGCACCTGAATCTGGTAGATAATCGCTTCGGCAGTTGCAATGAGGCTCAGCCCTTCTTCCTGCGTTAACACACCTTCATCGATGAAGCTCCGGACTTGATTTATGAAAGCGTTTAGATTGTTCACTGCGGTCCTGGCTTTGCCCTTGTCCAGGTTCTTGATCACATTTTCTAAAGTGACTATCAAAGCATTTCCCTGACCTATGTTCAGGCTTCCCGCCTCAACCAAGGCCTCGACCTCTCCAATCAATGACCGGATCATCTCTACTGAAGCAAATTCGAAGACCACTGTGGTCCGGGCTGGTACGGTAAAGATGCCGCTGGAGCTATCAAATTCTGCCATTTTGACCACCTCATCAACTGAATTGGCCTGCACCACGTGCAAAACAAGCTCCAGTCCGATCAGATCTGGCAGCGATATACTCTGCGCTTCGTCGTTCGCATTGATAAGTACGACGAATAGCTCGTGATTGGGATCCAGGTCAGTTTCGACCAGGTCAGATATACTCATCACGATTAATCCAGGGATCTGGGCAGGACCGGTGTTGTGGAACTTCACTCGTTCCTGAATCTCGTCAAACGTTTCCAGCCGGAACAACGGTGAACTATAGCGCATCTCCAGCAGTTCCTGATACAAGGCCTTGCTGAAGGTGATGTGGTCCATGGCTGGTTCCAGAGCCGGATTAGCCAGCAGTGGCTGCATTATGGGCCAATTATCCTGATTCTTGCCAGCCACCGGCAAGCCAACTCCGAAGTTGGTGGTCGTGTAAGTGAAATCTAGCTTGTTGAACCAATCACCGGAGTTAAAGCTATCCCGGTCAAAGGATTTCGAGCGCAGCAGGTCACTACCGGCATGCATGAAGGGCACGCCCTGACCCAGCAGCACCGTGCTGATACCAACATTCTGGACGCGTACTCGATCGGCCAAACTGGTATCAATGGGCGTTTTGTAGGAGTTGTTGTCGTACAGCGTCTGGTAATCGTGATTGGAGATATAGATTATATTCTCCTGCGGATCTTCAGTGTAGCCGGCAGGTTGGCCGTTGTAATCAACATCGGCACCGGTGACCAGGTTTCCATTGCGGTCGATGAACTGGTAACCGGCCAGGTTGCCGGCCATGGCTACCCGGATCTGGTCGGTAAGCAGGAGCAGGTTAGACAATTGGTCCGAAGCAATATGGGAGATGGTGAGCACATGGCTTACGGCATCATAGCTGAAGAGAACGGCCTGACCATGCTCGACGGTAAATGGGATGTTCGGGCCATTTTGCACGCCACCAGCGCCATAATTCTCCTCCCAACTCTCGTCAATAGCGACTTTGGCTTCGTAGCTTCCGGGTGGGATTTCGCCCGTAGAGAAGCTGTAAATGCCATCGCCATCAGGGTCCTGCAGCCAGGAGCGCAAGCAGTCCGGTTGCCAGTCGCCAGGGCATCCGATCTCAGCCTGAAAGCTACCCGGAACTGTAGCGATGACGGCATTGACGTTGTCGACGACCCAGTGGGTTGTGTGTGAGTAGTAGAACTTGACATCGGTGCTGGAACTCAGGTTCAAGGGAATATCAGAACCGTTGCGTTCGGCGTTAGCCCCATAGTTCTCATCCCAGGAATAGTTGAGGGCGGCTTTGTACTCCCAGCTCCCAGCCGGGACCGCAAAGGTTTCCTGCCAGACCGTGTCATCGGGACTGAAGGTCAATTGTGTGGTCGCGCAGTCTGGCTGCCAATCACCGGAACAACCCAGTTCATTCTGCAGATCGCCAGCGATCGCAACCGCCGCTGGCTCTGGAGCAGGCTCAGGATTGGCATTAAGTTCGTTCGGATCGTAGAAAAGACCATTGGCGAAACCTTGACGCCGAATCAAATCCTGACCACTGTCAAAAGGTCCACCACCGCGCACGGCATCCCGCAACCGGTCGTTGAAGGTGCCAATCCCGGTTCCACCCATATTGAGCTGGGTAGCCTGCTCAAAGCGGGCATTGTCAGCCACTTCCCCAAAGTTCCAGCCTTCGCCATACATGTAAATTTTCGAGCCATCAACCGGGTCGCTGGGCAGGCTGAGTGAATCGAGAGCCGCCCTTAAGTTGAGCATATTTTGCCTGGAGTGGTGACCCATAAGATCAAAGCGGAAGCCGTCGATTTTGTAATGCCTGGCCCAGTTCAGCACCGAGTCGATCATCAGTTTTTCCATCATGTTGTGTTCGGTGGCCGTGTTTGGACAGCAGGTGCTGGTCTCGACCTGCCCCTTGTCATTCAGGCGATGGTAGTAGCCGGGGACGATACGGTCCAGGACCGATTTTTCTTCCTGCCCAGCCGCGTTCGTGTGGTTGTAAACCACGTCCATCACCACGCGCAGTCCCATCTGATTCAATGATTGAACCATCTCGCGGAACTCGATAATACGGGTAGCTCCATCTGGGTTTGTCGAGTAGCTGCCTTCAGGCGTGGTGTAGTGGAAGGGATCATAACCCCAGTTGAAGCCATCTAGGTCCTCATACTGGGTGACGTCTGCCTGCTGCAGATCTGAATCTGGTGGATAGGTGGCAAGTAGGACCGGATCGGGCGCCTGCCACACGGTTTTGTCCTCGTCGATTGTAGCGATGTCAAACACAGGGAGCAGGTGCAAATGGGTTAGTCCGGCCGCCTGCAAATTCCCCAAGTGATTCATACCGTATGTGTCCTCCAATGTGAAGGCTTTATACGTACCCTTCAAATCGTCAGGGACTAAAGGATCATGAACGCTAAAATCGCGCAGGTGAATTTCGTAAATAGTGATGTCTTCTAGCGCTACCAACTCAGGCTTTTCAAGAGTATCCCAACCGCCAGGCTTCATCAGAGGATCATTCAGGTTGACGATTTGACTGCGGGTGCTGTTCATAGCCAGACTGAAGGAGTATGGGTCGGTGACCAGGTTGTGCTCTACTTGCCCAGTAGAGTGGACATAGACCGCTACCTCAAAGAGGTAGAATTTGGATTTCCAGCTCGGATCACCAGAGATACTCCACACACCCGATTCAGGATTCAGCGTCATCGGCATCGGTGTGCTCGTCGTTGCCGCATCGGCGTCATCGAACAGGTGGAAAGTAACCGACCTGGCCGTCGGTGCCCAAACCCGGATGCCGGGAGCGTCGCCCTCCCAGCTTACGCCGAGCTCACCATTGTAAGTATACAGATCATCGAGCACTCCAGGAATCTGCAGGCCCGTGGCGTCTGCCGAATTTCCTTCATTATCCAGGGCCGAAATTGCGATCTGGCTCTTCAGAATATCGGGCACCAGAGGCAGGTCGGCAGGAGGAATCTTTAGTGCCGGAAGGGCTGACAGGTGGGGAAACTTGGCCTTGAGGTGATCTGGCAAGCCGGAAACATCTAACGTAAGATCAATTTCGGAACCGCCAATGATGCCGGTGTCGGTCGCCGTCAGGCCGCCATCGGGGGCGTAATGCAGCTTGTAGGTGTTGTTACTGTCGTCCCCGGCAGCCCAGGCAATGGTGTCCTCGCTGATCCAGTAAGCCATTTGGACATCAATGTCGCCCGAGTTGGGTCCAGCGGCGGTCAAAATGGGCAACACGTAATGCGGCACCTCGGGTGCGCCAGGGCGCTCGCCCTCCAGTTGCCAGACTTCATAACCCCACGGATCCACTCTGAGGAACTGGTCAGGGCCGGGGTCTTTGGTATCACCACGATGGATAATATAAGCCAGTTCATGGGCGCCAGGAACCAAATCAATCTTGAAGGCAGGCCCATAGATATCGAGATAATCCCAGCGCATGGGATGCGTCCAGTCGGGGTTGGGATTGGCGGCACCGTCCCAGACATGCAGGCCCCAGAAATCATTGAAATCAGAGCTAGTCGGATCGCCGTAATCGCCATCGTCCCGGTGGTAATGGATCACGGCGAAATCCTCCGCAGCCCCCCGCTGAGGGTAAATTGTCTGATCTCCGGATTGGATCCAGATCGTGGCGGTTTCCTCCGGGATGAAGCTTTGATCTGGTCCCGGATCCTTGGTGTCGCCGCGGTGAATAATGAAATTTACCGGTTGTGGGGTGTTAACGATCTGGATATTCCAGAAAGCGCCGTAGTCGTCAACGCCATCAAAAGGTTTGGGAGCAGTCCAAACGGTTGATTCGGATTGATCGATGGCATCACCCCACAGGTGCAGGCCCCAGAAATCATTGTAGTCAATGCTGGTAGGAACGCCGTAGTCCCCATCAGCCCTATGATAGCGGACGGTGACAAAGCCCTGTGCATCTGCTTGCGATGTGTAGGTATTCGCATCGTCCGCTTTCAGCCATATCTCGGGCGTGGCGCCGGGATTAAAGAAGCGGTCAGCGAGCGTACCGTCTTTGGTATCGCCTCGATGAACGATGAAACCGACGTTGTCGGCATCTGCCAGCAGCTTCACCCATGCAAAGCGGCCGTATTCATCTTCCCCCAAAAATGGCCTGGGAGCCGTCCAGTCAATGGACTCCTCAATGTCACCCCACAGGTGTAAACCCCAGAAATCGTTAAAATCGCCGGTGGTGTGATCGCCATAGTCGCCATCACCGCGGAAATAGTGGATGACGGCATAAAGGATATCGCTGGTACCGCTACCTTCGTTTGCCAAAATCTGAACGTTTGTTCCAATTGAAAATAGTATAGCCAAGCCTATGGTAATGAATACTTTTCTCATTATTTAACCTCCTTTCCCCCAATAAAAAAGCCAAGCCACCATTAAAGGTAACTCGGCTTTTTACTTAAGACGGTTTGCATGTCCCTAACTTTGCTCCAAGGTGGTTATGCATTGTCTTGAATCGGCGATTAAGCCCTGGAAAAAGAATTTAAGCAAAAACCAAAACAGGCTCAGGACTATTAGCGAGCTATTAGAAAAACAAGTTCCGGTCAGATAGAAAATTATTAGCAAGGAAATATTATTTTAAATATCAGTATCAATAACGAAATAGAGCGCCAATTTCTCCTTTTCGCGTGCATGGCTGGTGGGCAGCCAAGGTTTGGTTTTGACAGGTATGCTTAGAACATGCTTATCTACTTGTTCTACGCAAAAATCTTACAATATTAAGTAGTTAAAGCATAATTGCATGGACATTAAATAGTTATTTGTGTATCAGGGTAAAAACAGATATGGGAAGTCATCAAAAAAACCACGTATAATTTTTTCATGGTTTCCTCCTTTCGCGTTGCGGGTTTAAAAAAGAATGAAGCGTCAATCATTGCACCATTCTGGGTATTTCACAGTCAGAATGGAGACCGTTTAGCAAAAGGTGTTTACCAAAGCAGAATGAGGAGAATTTGAGTAGAGGCTTAGCAAAATGTCGGCCGCTTCTGGAAGGCGATCAGCTTTAAGATACGATATCCTTTATAAGAAACGTTTGACCGGGGAAAAGGTTACAAAATTTTTGAAAAATTGAAAAAAATAGTGGCAGACCAAATCAGGGTGCGGGCGATTTAACGAGGTGTTGGACGGTTAATCATAAGGCGTGCAATGAACCCCTGGTACACCCCTGGAGATAGGATTGGGGTCACATCTTAAATATTAAATATTCGATATTCCAATTTCTTGTCGGACCAAGCTATCCCACTGGAATTTTTTAAGAGACCTGCCAGAAGTAGTCGTTTTTATGCCTTAAAAGGCTGTTTTCAGTCTTTTGGGGGACGTCCATAAAATTATAACTTTCTATCAATTATTTGTCTCGAACCCCGGGTTTTGTTGACCGAGCCGGAAAGGCATTGGACTTTCCGACTCGCGTCAACATCCCGTCCCCAACCGAGCATTAAGAACTTGAACATGGGAAGGGTGTTCATACCCGCCCCTCACCGGGCATCGAGAACTTGAACATGGGGCGGGCACAAGCGCATTCCGGTAGTTTGAAATTACCCTATTATACGGCAAAAACACCGTTTGCCTAAAGCGATTAGTCACTGAATGGAAATTTAGTTATTGAAGGAGGGTAGGGGATCTCAGACCGCTAACTATAATTCAGGGGACGTTTGAGGCATTTGGATAAATGGTAAGGTCATAGGTTATGGGTCCGGGGTAATGCTGGGGATCTGGGGTCGGACCAAGCTAAGTATCTGAATATAAATAATATGTGCTGAAAATAGATATGTTTTTTGGCCTTAAAGTGATGTTTTTGACCCCAAAATGGGCAGTTTAAGAAAAGGCAAACCACCGGACCGACGCCACCCATTGCCTTAAACGCATCTACTCGATGGCAAAATTAGCATTCTAAGGCTGAAAATCAGCCTTATTTTTAGACATATACCAAAGATAACGGTATGTTACCTATGTCCGACCCCAGCTACCCCCCCAGCTACGAGGTAGCAGACCAGCCAGCAGCGAAACAACAAAAGCATTGAAAAATACGGCTGTACAAATTAATATCAGCTGACGATTGAACACCAGGCGATTTTCTTTTGTACAACCCGAATTCAGGAGCTGCTGCCAAATTTTCCATTCGTTGGTTTGCAGGGATTCCTGTACCGAATCCTCTGCAGGCGCTAAGTTCGAACAACCAACCTTATTTAAAAGAAAGTAATGCGATGATACTGAAATTATGGTGTCTGTTTGCATCCGTGTTCATAGTGGCAAATCTCATGATAGCGGCTCCGCTTGTCTCAGCAGAGTCTTCCCGGGCTTTCAGGCAACAAAACGGACTTCAGGAATATGTCCCGCCCGAATGGTTTCTAAAGGGATACTTCATTGCCCGCGAAAAAAGTCCAGGTTACGTTTTTGGACCGGTCCAGGATTTTGTAAGGGCGCTTGGCGGTACAACGACGTGGTTGATCGAAGATATGGAGTTAGAGCGCCTCGAGGCGGCCTCTGCAGACGGAAAGAAAATCGAATATTCGATGTTTCTTGAAGCGGTTTCATCTGACCGCACGGAGTACTGGGTTTTCGTGGTGCTACCGTATGAAAGCGCGCAGGCGTGGTACGATGCGAGGCGGGCCTATCATGGCGGAAAGGCCGAGGGGTATTACGGGAAAACTCGGGGCGAGCTTGAACGCGCACTGGGACAGGGGCTTAACATTAAGGCTGAGCTTCGCTTCTGGATAGAAAACGCAGAGACCAGCCTGCAGGCTCCCGAGAGCGTGATCATGGACAAATACAAATTTCAGCCGGTTTTTGACCTCGGCACGGGTCAGCGTCTTGACCAGGCCGCCAGGAGCAAGTAGCTGAGAATCACAGGAGGTATAAATCATGTCATTTGATGGAAATAAGGATGATAAATTCAATCGCCGCGACTTTCTAAAAAAGGCTGCGGCCATCGGGTTGGGGGCTACGGTGGGTGGTACCGCTATCGGGCGGCCCCATCAGGCTTCAGCCCAGGTCGTCCTTCCCAGGGCGCCGATGCCCCGCCGGGTCTTCGGCCGGTCGGGCATAGAGGTTTCTATACTGTCACTTGGCGGGATGTTTGACATATTGAACAATCGGTTAATGCTCGCCAAAGCTCTTGAATGGGGGATCG
>Ga0209536_100010930_pt1 | contig 13336 bp, 7 predicted proteins | sample DeeMarSeWOR28_12_FD_187461 | JGI IMG/M metagenome (GOLD analysis project Ga0209536, IMG submission 187461) | Marine sediment microbial communities from White Oak River estuary, North Carolina - WOR-2-8_12 (SPAdes) (version 2) | ecosystem: Environmental > Aquatic > Marine > Intertidal zone >...
TACTGCTCCGGAATGTATGCTGAGATCTGCAGGTTAATCTCCGGATCAATTGTTTCTGTTGTCTCTTTAGTGTGTGCCTGGTGCTTCAGGTCAGAAATGGTATTCTGCAGGAGCTCCAGGTACAGGTCATAACCCACTGCTGCAATATGGCCGCTCTGCGAGACACCGAGGATATTGCCTCCCCCGCGTATCTGCAGATCGCTCATGGCAAGCTTGAAGCCGCCGCCCAGTTCGGAGTGGTCCAGGAGGGCACGCAAGCGCTCCTTGGCTTCTTTGGCAAGTCCGTCAAGACTCGGAACCAGCAGGTAGGCGTATGACTGTTCACTGCTTCTTCCCACCCGGCCGCGCAGCTGATGAATTTCAGCCAGTCCCAACCTGTCTGCATTGGTGATGATTATAGTATTGGCACTTGAAATATCAAGGCCCGATTCAATGATCGTTGTGCAGACAAGCACATCAATTTCCCTGTTGACAAAGCGGAACATGATCTCCTCAAGCTGTTTTGCCGGCATCTGGCCGTGCGCCACGGCAATTTTCGCATGGGGTGCCAGTCTTTCCACCTTGCGCGCCATGTCCTGGATCGAGCGAACCCTGTTGTGCACCAGGAAAGTCTGGCCGCCGCGCTGCAGTTCACGGGTTATGGCCTCCTTGATTACCAGTTCATCATAACGGGCAACAAAGGTTTTTATGGGCCGCCTCAGTTCAGGGGGTGTGTTGATCACCGAGAGGTCCCTGACACCGAGGAGTGAAAGCTGCAATGTCCTTGGGATAGGCGTGGCACTGAGGGTGAGGACGTTTACCTCTGCCTTGTACCGCTTCATTTTTTCCTTGTGGCTTACGCCGAACCGGTGCTCTTCATCAATAATAAGGAGGCCCAGCTTTTTAAACTGAACATCCTTGGAAAGAAGCCGGTGCGTGCCGATAATCATATCAAGTTTGCCGGCTTTCAGGCTGGAGAGAATTTTCTTCTGTGTCGCTTGAGATTTAAAGCGGTTCAGGCTTTCAACAAGCACGGGAAACCCGGCAAACCTTTCCTGGAAAGTCTTTGCGTGCTGTTCAGCCAGAACAGTCGTGGGCACCAGCATGGCCACCTGGAAGCCATCCTCAATGGCCTTGAACGCCGCGCGCACCGCTACCTCGGTCTTGCCGTAACCAACATCGCCGCAGACAAGCCGGTCCATAATCTGTTCAGAGGTTAGGTCGTCAAGCACTTCGTTGATTGCCTTCTGCTGGCCCGAAGTTTCATCATAGGGAAAAGATTCCTCCAGTTCCTGAAATAGTTCTCCGGGCTGTGAGAGGGCGTATCCCTTCTGCAGTTCTCTGGTAGCATAGAGCTTTAGAAGATCCTGCGCCACCTGCCATACCGACTCCTTGATCTTCTTTTTGGTCTGCTGCCATGACTTGGTGCCAAGTTTATCCAGTTTTGGTTGTTTATCAGATATCCCCTTATATTTACTGATGGAATTCAAGCGGTCCACCGGGACATAAAGCTTGTCCTCTCCCTGGTAGTGAATCTCAAGAAAATCATTGGTGATATCCTTCAGGGTCAGAGTTATCAGTCCCTGATAAATCCCCAGGCCGTGCTCCCTGTGCACTACAATGTCACCCCGGTTAAGCTCATCAAACCGGAGCAGATCTTCACGGGATGGACGTCTTTTTTTTCTGGGCCCGATCCGCCGCTCTCCGAAGAGTTCACTTTCGGACAGGACATGCATATATTCGTCAGACCCGATAAGAAGATCAAACCCGGCGGATAAAGGCTCGCTTGTCAGCATTACCGATGGAGATCCCCCGGCCTTTTTAAAGGTGGTGATCTCGAGAGGGGGATCCTGCAGGTGAGCGGGAATATCATAATGGCTTAAAAGTTCTGCGAGGTGAATTGCATGGCGCTGGGAGCGGCAGGTAATGGCAACTGGCTCATTTTTAGCGAGCCAGTCCCGCAGCACAAGAGCCAGAGGCAGAAGCAAACCCTGCTGCTTTCGCTGCAGGTCGATTTCCTGCTTGAGAAGGAGGTGGTTCCTGCAGGTGAAGTGGAAATTCTCTTCAGCGCTTTCCTCGGCATGGTCAACAAAATCAAATCCCCGAAGCTGGACAAAGGCAGCTGCCTCCTCATAAAATTTATCAGGGGGAAGAAAGACCTTTCCCGGGGCAAGTGCCGGTGTATGAGCGGCAAGCGATTCCTTATAATTAGCCTGGATGCGTTCCCAGGTCAGCTGAATTGAACGGTCTATTTCAAGAGCATCCGAGAAGTATACAATCGTGTTTTCCGGAAGATATCGGGCCGGAGAGGGGCATTCCTGGTCATCGCTGTAAAAAAGCGGCAGAAAAAACTCGATCCCTGGAAATCTTCTGCCGCTGCAGACCTTTTCCTGCAGAATATCCGCTTGGTCAAGGGGCCAGTTGAGGGTTTCTGCAGCATCCTGGAAACGGTTCTGGAGCCGGACATGTTCTTCTGAAACAACAGGGGGGAAGAGAATATTGCTTGCAGGCAGAATCACCGCCTCGTCAATAGCTTTCAGGGAACGCTGGGAAATGGGATCGAACGTTCTCAACGATTCAACGGTATCACCGAAGAAATCAAGCCGTACCGGCGCCTCGTATCCAGGCGGAAAAATGTCGAGGATACCGCCTCGGACAGAAAAGTCGCCAACTGTCTGCACAAGTGCAACATGTTCATAGCCCAGACCGGTCAGCCGGTGTACCAGGCCATTCTGTTCAACCTCTTCCCCGGCGATAACCAGCTCAACCATGGAACCGAGGATTTTTTTAGGTATCACCCGGCGGAGCAATGATTCACATGATGCCACAAGGATAAGAGGTCCATCAGTCGTGTGCAAACGATAAAGGGCATGGAGCCGATCTGCCACCGTGGCCTGGTCCGGGGAAAGCGGAGTGTAAGGGGGGATGTCAAATCCCGGGTAATGGATGACGGGCAGCCTCGTAAAGAGGCCCAGGTCCTGAACAGCGCGTTCTGCCAATCGCTCTGATGGTGCAATGAAAAGCAGCGGTCTCTGAAGTTTTTCCGCCAGAAAACCGGCGACCAGGGCATGACTGCTGCCCAGCAATCCGGCAAGGGTGATGCGGTGCCTGCCAGTTGCCAATAAACCTATAAGCTCTTCCATCTGGTATGAAAATCTACGCTATGTGATGCAGCAGCAAAGGGGAAAAAGCATGTAACCCTGGTGAGAAATTGTGTTCAATAAGCTGGAACAGCAGGAATTTCCGATATTAAAAGGCGCCGCCGACACTGAATTCCCAGTTACTGGTATCTTCGTAAGTTTCTGGGTTAATGACATAGGCCCATTCAAGCCGCATGGGCCCCATGGGTGAGAGCCAGCGCACACCGAGACCGGCACTTTGTTTCACATCATTAAAATCCCAGTCTTCCTCATAGACATTGCCTGCATCATAGAAGAACAATCCCCGGAGCCCTCCTTCTTTGATCAGTGGAAAATGATATTCAGCATTCGCGTACCACATGATCTTGCCGCCAATGACATAATCCGGATTGTCAGGAAAAGGCCTCACTCCTACGCTTCGTGACGGAAAACCGCGGATGGTATTGATGCCTCCGAGATAGAATTTCTCAAAGTCTGGGAGCTTGCCCTCCTCATTTTCCCAGACCTCTCCTGCTGCAAGCCTGAAATGGATGGAGGTTTCATCAAAGAAAAAACCCGGGAAGAATATGCTCCTGGAGCCTTCAAGCTTGGTATACTGGCTATCGCCTCCAAGAAAGCCGCCGGCATACTCTGTCCGGATCGTGGTTAATGATCCTTCGGTGATAACGAAAAGACTGTTACGGGTGTCCCGGGTTAAGGCCAGGGACACAAAACTGCTCTTGTTAATATCCATGGATTCTTTAATGGACGGATCCGCAAAGGGGCTCACATCAGTGAGCGAGGTGTCGTCATAGCCGTAGGAAAACCCCATGTTCCACTCCCACCAGAGCGGATACCCGAAGCGGACGGCAAATCCTGTGGAATCTCTGGTATACGTATCATATTCGCGCTGCCAGTCATAGATGTCAAAACCCACCAGGAGCTGGCTGTCATAAAAATGGGGCTCCGTAAACCCGAGGTTGTATCTTGTGGATGTACCGCTGAGACTCGCCTGCAGCGCCAGGCGCTGTCCCCGGCCCAGAAAGTTGTTCTGGCTGATTTCCGCCATGAACATGAGGTCGTCAACCGAGCTGTAGCCGGCGCCTATACTGAAAGCTCCTGTAGGTTTTTCCTTGACCTCGACAATCAGGTCCATCTTTGTCTTGTCAGGAGTAGGCTCCGGGGTAATACTGACTTCCTCAAAGAAATCAAGCCGCTGCAGCCTCTGATGGCTCAATCGCAATGCCTTGGAATCAAATACACCGTTTTCTGCTACCAGAAGCTCCCGGCGGATTACCTTATCCCGGGTCCTGGTATTGCCATTGATCGTTATCCTGTTGATATAGACCAGGTCGCCCTTGTTTATATCAATACTTATATCAACCAGTTTTTCTTCTTTGTTGGTATCGACTGTTGGTGTCGCTTCTGCAAATGCGTAACCGTATTCTGAATAGTAGTCACTGATGCGGAGAATGTCCTCGCGGAGAGCGGAACGGCTTAAATACTCCTCTTGGCTGATTTTAAGCAGAGAGTAAATATCCTTTTTCGCGCCGATGATGTCTCCGGTCAGTTCGATATTGCCGACCTTGTAGCGATCGCCCTCCGATATTTCAATGGTGACATAGAGCCATTTACCGTCCTGCGTGACTTCCGGTTTGCCGACCGTTGCTTCTATATAGCCATTGTTGTGATAAAATGAGGCAATCCTGGCAGCATCCTGGTCAAGAATCTCGCGTTTCAGAACCCCTGAATCAGTTAGCCAGGACAAGAGTCCTTTTTCCTTGGTGCCCATAACTTTTTTAAGTTTGCGATCTTTGAAGGATTCGTTGCCGGCAAACCGTATTTTTTTGATATAAACCTTTTGCCCCTCTTCGATAACAAAACGAATATCCACCCTTTCAGCCTTTGGATAGGTCAGCTCCGTAGTTGCTTTGGTATTATAGAACCCCTTGGATTTATAGAGGGCCAGGATATTGTCAACCGCTTCGCGAAGCTTGTTTGGATTGAGAATGGTGTTGGGCGCTACGGTTACCACTTCCCTGATCGCATCCTCTTTCAATTCATCATAGCCGCTGATAACAACCTGCCCGATAACCGGCTTTTCCTTGACTTCAAAGATGACGTCCTTGCCCTTTTCCGTATCCGTTACTTTGAGCTTGACATCTTCAAAGTAACCCATCTTGAAAACGTTCTTTAAATCATCCCTGAGCTGTTCGGTGTCATAAATTTCACCGGCCCGGCTGGAAATATTTCTGAGAATGGCACCGCTGTCTATTCGCGTGTTTCCTTCAGGAGCAATACGGGCGATGAGGTAAGAACGGCCGACATAGGAAAGAATGTCCTTCGAGAGTTTATTCAGTGACTGGTCGATGTCAGCCATGTCCTGGCCGTCAAAATAGTAAAAAGTCTGCGCGGATGGATCAAGCAGGTCAAATACCCTTATATCAATACTGATCGTATCCCCAAGTTTTGTGAGAGATCCAGCCGCAATATAGGTGACATTCGGGGCGTTTTCTGCACCGAAATTTTTTAATGTTTCAAGATCCGGCGGCCAGGAAGCGGAATAGTCAAAAGCGCTTTCAGCATCGGCCCTGGATACAAGTTTAAAGATGCTTTGCCCGGCAGGAATTGCTGTTGCAGCATTAATGAAGGCTGTGTCTACTGTCTGGGTCAGGCTTTCCTTCTCGGACAGGGTGTTTATTTTCAGAGGCAGGATTATGGTGTTTGGCTTTTCAATGGCATAGGTAAGAAGAGGTACAGCCATAAAGAATAAACAGGCCCAGAGCAGGGTGAACACACAAAAAAACTTTGCAAGAAAAGACTTTGCCAACCGATATGAACCCATAATTTTAATCTGTAAAGATTGCTCAGGAAGCAAAAATTTCATCTTTTGTAGCCTTTTGCACGTATTATATTTTCAAAAAACTCTTGTTAATAGAGAAATGCGGCGCTGTTCGCCCCGCCATCCCCAATCATTCCCCAGGCTTTCCGGCAGGTCCAACCTGGTAAGATGTATCGTATACAGTTTCAATAGTCAACTGTCATCACTTTTCTGCAGGGATCGTCATGGAGTTCAGCATTTCCGCAACGTCTACCTGCACCCTTTTTGCCAGGTCATGCTTGTCTTTGGCTCCGTAGTTTTTCATCTCGATGGGTTTGCCCATGCGGATCAGCACCTTGCCGGGATTTACCAGGAGCTTTCCCTTGGGCAGGATCGCATGGGTTCCGGAAATGGCGACAGGCACGATATCGACCCCTGATTTGATTGCAAGCACCATGGCACCGGCCTTGAAATCCTGCAGACTGCCGTCCTTACTCCTTGTTCCCTCAGGAAAAATGATGACAGATGTGCCTGCGGCAATTTTCTGCGCAGCCTCATCAAGACTCTCAATTGCCTTTCTCCCATGACTGCGGTCTATGGGAATATAGCCGGCCCTGCGCATTGCCGGCCCCCATACCGGCACCTGGAAAAGTTCTTTTTTGGCAAGCCAGCGGAAATCAACCCCCAGAAATCCCTGCAGGGCTAGAATATCAAACTGGCTCTGGTGGTTTGCAGCGAATATGTAAGGTTTGCCGGGCTCAAGAACTTCCCGCCCCTCTAAGGAAACCGATACACCGCTGGCAGAGGCGATAGACCTGGCCCACCATGCTGCCAGGCCCTGGACCGATTCGGAACTCCTCCGCAGGACCAGCGTCCGGAACAGGGTTATGAGACTGATAAGAAGGGTAAGAAACAGGGCATAGGGAACCACGAATACTGCCCGCAAAAAATGAAATAACTTCATGATAGATGATTTACAGGATATCTTTCAGGGGTCCTATCTCGTCGTTGGTGGCATCAAGGAGTTGTCTTGGTGTCTCCGTGAATATTCTTGCAAGCTCCTCAGCAGGACCCATTTTTAATGTTGTCCCGTGCGATGCATTGAAAGCCTCTCTGCTGAAAGAGGAAAACAGGTTAAGGTGCTCCCAGCGTGCGATGTAGTATTCGATGAGGGATGGAAGTTCAGTAAATATTGTTGCCTGGGGCTTGGGATCGACAAAACTCGAGCGTTTAAGCTTTTCGCAGGACAGGGTCTGCGTCTTGTAAAAGTTTTCCAGGAAGATCATTTCTGGCGGCATATGGGCCTTGTAGCCAATGCGGTTGAATACCTTGATGACCCAGGTCATGAAATCATTACCCGCCTTGGCCACCGGGTATGGAATATAAATCTCGCGCGGGGTTTTCAGGTTCATATATTCTTTAATGGTTAGAATGACCCTGGAAAGTTCCACAGGTTCAGGATCGACAAAATGATAATGCTGGCCGGCGAACTCCTCCCTGTTCTTCAGAATATGGTGCACAAAGTATGGGACCTTGCTGGCATTGGAATAAGAGTGGAGCACCCCCTTTTTCTTGGTCAACATGAAAGGCATGGCCCGGTCCACAATATTGAACAACAGCCTGTTAATACCCTGTATCTTATGGTCATGGGCTCCATAGACAATGGCCAGTCGTATGAGGGTATACTGCAGGCCATATGTCTCATGCATATATTTCAGGGTCATTTCAGTCATCAGCTTGGACTTGGCATAATTTGCCAGGGAACGGCTTAAGGGCAGATGGTCTTCCTCGGTGAGGTTTTCACCCGGTGGCAGGGTAGCCGCGGAGCTGATGTGGATGTATGGAATGTTCAGGGCAAGGGCTGCCCGTGCCAGGTTAATGCTTCCCCGGTAATTGACCTCGTATGATAACAGGGCATCACTGCGTATTGCTGTGATGGCAGTATTGACGACAAAGTCCGGCTTATGCCGCTTAAAATAGCTGATAATGTCATTGAGCTCCCGCAGGCTCAGTTTTTTGCTGTTCGGGGCCCGTACATCGATTTCAGGGGTCTTGGTTTTAAAATAATGCAGCAGGTAGCCGCCGATGAGGCCGGAGCCTCCGACAAGCAAACCGCTCAATTTTGGTGATTTGCCCGAGTTATTCATAATATTGGAATTTCGTATCAAGGTCTTCGGCATGCAGCCGGAATTACGTTTACAAAAAATTATAAAACAGGGGAAGATAAGCCGCTGCTCTCATGCTGCAACGCAACCACCCTGAATGCATGTTCAATGTACTTACCCTCTCTCCAGTTTGAAGTCAAGCTGAAGCTTGGGCAGCCGTCAATACGGTAATTCTTGCCATCCATGCTTGATTGCGGTAAGAGAAATGAGAAAAGAGGCATCATTTTAGCGTTACACAAAACGGTTATATATATAGGTATGCAGGACAAGCATTATAAGAACATCAGCTGTTTCAAAGCGTATGATGTCCGGGGCCGTGTTCCTGATGAACTGAATGCGGATCTTGCATATGCCATTGGGCGTGCCGTTGCAGCCTTTCTCAAGGCCAGGCAGGTTGTTGTCGGCTACGATGTCCGGCTTTCCAGCAGGGATATAAGCGCGGCCCTGTGCCGGGGGCTCTGCCGGTCGGGGGCGGAAGTGCTGGATATCGGTCTGTGCGGCACAGAAGAAGTCTATTATGCCACCGCCGTACTTGCTGCCGATGGGGGAATAATGGTAACAGCAAGCCATAACCCGGCGGAATATAACGGCATGAAATTTGTGCGGCACGAGTCCCGCCCTATAAGCAGCGACACCGGACTGCTGGCAATAAGAGAAATGGTGCGGAAAGGCTCCTTTCCAGATGCCGGCGGCACAGGAGATATCCGCAGCATCGACATCCGGGAAAGGTACATCGACCATATTCTCAGTTACATTGAACCTGGGTCCCTAAAACCGCTGAAGGCGGTTGTCAATGCCGGCAACGGCTGTGCCGGACCGGTCATTGATCTTCTTGAAAAGCGTTTGCCCATCACCCTGGTAAAGCTGCAGCATGAGCCGGACGGCTCTTTCCCGCATGGCGTTCCAAATCCACTGCTGCCCGAAAACAGGAAGAATACCTCGCGGGCAGTCATACAGGAGGGTGCTGATATCGGCATTGCCTGGGATGGCGACTTTGACCGTTGTTTCCTGTTTGATGAAAAGGGAGATTTCATAGAGGGATATTATCTGGTGGGATTGCTTGCCCAGGCCCTATTGCGTGGCATGGGCAAGCCCCAGAAAATTATCCATGATCCCAGGCTCGTATGGAACACGAGGGATATCGTAACCAGGGAAGGCGGCATCCCGATAATGGCAAAGACCGGCCATGCCTTCATCAAAGACAGGATGCGGGCGGAAGATGCCCTGTATGGCGGCGAGATGTCGGGGCATCATTATTTCCGTGATTTCAATTACTGTGATTCCGGCATGATACCCTGGCTTCTTGTCTGGCAGCATATGAGCCGCAGGAACGTACCACTTTCGGAAATGATTGCAGAGCGTATGGCGCTGTATCCGGTCAGCGGCGAGATCAACCGTAAACTAGCTGATCCTGAAGCGGTACTGGCCCGTATTGAGAGCCACTTTCATGATATGGGTTGCGAAAATGACTATACCGACGGATTGAGCGTGTCCTGCGAAAATTTCCGGATCAATGTGCGCAAATCAAATACAGAACCCCTTTTGCGGCTCAATGTAGAAAGCAGGGGGGACCGCACACTGATGGAGAAAAAGACAGCGGAGCTCCTGGCATTGATAGATGGTGCTATGAGCTGAACAATCCATTTTTCATTGAAAGAAATTGCAAAACGGGTTTATTTACCCCTTTTATTTTCAGAAGGTGTCGTTAGGGCAAAAAATGATGTGGGCACCTATCCTTTTGTAATCATATTGTTTTACAAGATTGTGCTCTTCCTTTTTGGTATTCTGCGAATAAATGAGAATCTAATCTTAAAATTTTCATAGAGGAGGCATTGCAGTGGCAGCTGAGAAAATCACAATCAATACAGATGGGTCTATAAACGTTCCTGACCAGCCGAGTATCCCCTTTATTGAAGGGGACGGCATAGGGCCCGATATATGGGCTGCAAGCCGGAAAGTAATTGATGGAGCCGTTTTACGATCATATGGCAGCCGCAGGCAGATTGCCTGGCTGGAGGTACTGGCCGGCGAAAAGGCCAAGGAGCTCACAGGAGAATGGCTGCCGCAGGCCACTCTTGATGCCATCAGGGAGCATGTTGTAGCTATTAAGGGGCCGCTCACCACCCCGGTTGGGGAAGGTATCCGCAGCCTGAACGTTACCCTGCGCCAGGTGCTTGACCTCTATGCCTGCGTCCGTCCAGTCAGGTATTACCAGGGTGTTGTCAGCCCCGTAAAAAATCCTGAGAAGGTTGACATGATTGTTTTCCGGGAAAATACGGAAGACGTCTATGCCGGCATAGAATGGCAGGCAGGGAGCCCGGAGGCGGAAAAAATTGTCAATTTTATCCGGACGGAGATGAAGAAGGAGATCAGGTCCCAGTCCGGTATCGGCATCAAGCCCATCAGTGCATTCTGCACAAAACGGCTGGTCCGCAAAGCCATACAGTATGCCATAGATCATGACAAGCCTTCTGTCACCCTGGTTCACAAGGGGAATATCATGAAGTTTACCGAGGGGGCTTTCCGCAACTGGGGGTATGAACTCGCCAGGGAGGAATTTGCTGACGTAACCGTTTCCGAACAGGAACTCTGGGACAAGTATGAGGGCAAGCGGCCCGCCGGCAAGATTGTTATCCTTGACCGCATTGCTGACGCCATGTTTCAGCAGATCCTGCTGCGTCCCTCTGAGTACTCAGTTCTTGCCATGCCCAACCTGAACGGTGATTACATGTCTGATGCCCTGGCGGCCCAGGTCGGCGGCCTCGGCATGGCGCCGGGAGCCAATATCGGGGACGGCTATGCTGTATTTGAGGCAACCCACGGCACTGCACCAAAGTATGCGGGACTTGATAAGGTAAATCCCGGTTCGCTTCTGCTCTCAGGGGTGATGATGCTGGAATATCTCGGTTGGAATGAACCTGTCGCGCTGATCCAGGCTGCGCTTGAAAAGACAATTTCAGGCAAAATGGTGACCTACGATCTCGCCCGGCTCATGGAAAATGCCACTGAGCTTAAATGCTCTGCCTTTGCCGATGCCATAATCACCAATATGGGATAGCCATCATTCGCTTCGGTTTCAAAGAGCTGGCCTTTTCGGCACGGGACATCCTGTTTCCCCTGCGTTGCCTGGCCTGCGGTACCGGCCTTCAGGGAAGGCGAAAAATTTCCTACTGTGAAGAATGCGCGCAGGATGTCCGGCTGATCCATGAACCGTTCTGCTCAGTCTGCGGCAGACCATTTGATAAGGCTGCCGGTGAAAGCCACCTCTGCGGCATCTGTCTCGGGAGCGGCTGGTATTTCGCGAGGGCTCGGGCAGTCGTGCGGTACCAAGGACCCATTGCAGAAGCTGTCAGAGCATTCAAATACAACGGCAGAATGCATGGCATTACAACATTTGCTGCCTTAACCCAGGAATATTTTCTGCACCAACCACGTCCGCAGCCGGATCTCATCCTGCCGGTGCCGCTTCATCCCAGGCGACTGCGCATGAGGGGTTTCAACCAGGCCCTGCTGCTTGGCAGGAGACTTTTTCCACAGGACAGGGACAAAATTGATCCCCATATACTGGAGAGGCAAAATTCGACCCTCCCACAGACTGGCTTGAGCGGCAGTGAAAGGAGGAGGAACGTCAGGAATGCATTCAGGCTGCGACAACCGGCAAAGATAAGAAATAAAAGGATCCTGCTTGTGGATGATGTTTTTACTACAGGGGCCACCGTGAATGAATGCGCCAGGATCCTCGTGAAGAACAAGGCTGCCGATATAGAAGTATTCACTTTTGCCCGGGCAGTGGACGGACCATGATGTCAGGGTGGAAAATGGAGCAAATATTTTGGCAGCAAAATTACAAAAAGGCACTGCCAGCGAAATTCGGGGCCTGTTTTATCCTGACAACAAATTGGATCTTTTTGCGATAAATTGTATCTTTCCGGAGGCATAGGTCGCCATGCCACAATGTGGCATATTCACTTCTGGGGAATTATAATTTTCAGTTTTCAGGGCTTTTTATCAAAAAAAATAAAAAAATTAGATTTTGGGAGAAAAATGGAGAAAAACGAAGGAATTGAGACATAAATTTTATTAACAACTTTTGTAAAACCACTCACTCTGTCCCTTAACCCCATATAATCTTAATACAAATCTAACATTTCCCGAAAAACATGATTTTTTGCGCAGTTAGCAGGATCATTTTCCGGAAATTGAACAATAGAGAGGAATATAAAATTGTTGAAAACCAACCCGGTCGGCAAACAAAAAATCAATGCAAACCGTCTTTGACTGACCTCCGACTTTCTATTAAAAAAATTGCCGGAAGGAGATAAGCTGAGTACGGGTTCAAAGTCATCACTTTTACCAATATCCGTCTCATTTCCTCTGTAGTAAAAACAACTTACAATTTAGTTTCATGCAACATGAAACCCTGCAGTTGGCAAAGCAGATTTTGGGGGCAGGATTTGTGAATTTTATGTTTGGGATTCTTGGGGGGAACTTTCTCAATGCTTTGGAATGAGATCAAAGAAGTATTACGCCATAAACTTCCTGAAGCAGTTCAGCATTTGTGGATAGAACCATTATCATGCACGAAAACTGACGAAAGCAGGATTGACCTGGTTTGTCCTGATAAGTTTTTCTGCAGCTGGATAAAAGAGAACTACCTGAAGGTTATAAAGGAAAGTCTCGACGAGCTGGGAAAAAGTTCGGTGCAGATTCACTTCTCCGTCGCTGATCCTTCTCTTCATGAGGTAACACTACCTCTCCTTGAGGGTTCCGACAACAGGGAGCAGCTTCGTCTCCCTGCCATCCCGCAGGTCCATTCCAACATAAAAAGTCTTCATCCCCGCTATACCTTTGAAGAATTCATGGTGGGCGAATCAAACCTCCTGGCCCATTCCGCGTGCCAGGCCATAGCCAATGGGGATACATCTTTCGGTTCATCTCTGTATATCAATGCAGGAGCGGGTCTGGGCAAAAGCCACCTCACCCATGCTGTGGCACACACCATAGTCAATAATTTCCCGGGGACACGGCTTTATTATCTCACAGCCCAGCAGTTTTCCTCTGAGATGGTTTCCCGCATCAGGTCAAACTCCATGGATGAGTTTAAGAATAAGTATCATAATTACTGCGACGTGCTGCTCATAGAGGATGTCCAGAGTTTAACCGGCAAGGCAAAGACCCAGGAGGAACTCAATGAGCTCCTTGATGTCCTCATTAAATCAGGTAAGCGTATAATCCTTACCGGTTCAGCCATT
>Ga0209536_100010931_pt1 | contig 13336 bp, 16 predicted proteins | sample DeeMarSeWOR28_12_FD_187461 | JGI IMG/M metagenome (GOLD analysis project Ga0209536, IMG submission 187461) | Marine sediment microbial communities from White Oak River estuary, North Carolina - WOR-2-8_12 (SPAdes) (version 2) | ecosystem: Environmental > Aquatic > Marine > Intertidal zone >...
ATACGCCCCCGGCATGGTTTTCGTTTTGTTCAGAAATTGAACATTAAAATCGAACATGCGACCGCTCGGTGGCAATCCAGAACTCTTAAGAGCCAAGGTTAACAGCCGAGTGCTCTACCTAGCTGAGCTACGGAGGCTTTTTTTACAATAGCTGATTAAATATTTTTATTAATGGTAATATTTAGCTTTTATTTAATTTTAAGGATGTGAGTTCATTTTTATAAAAAACCGCAATTTTAACTCTTATGTTTGTTCTGACTGTGCGGCATAATAAATAAGCCATTTTGCCATTGCTTGAAATGACTCGTTTATATTTATATCATCTTTTGAAGAACAGAAAACACATTGATTACACTTTGCCTTAGTAGCATAATCGTTGGCTATTGAAACATTAACTTCATGATTTTTAAGATCCCACTTCATACCCATCAAAATAATAGGAATAAATCCTGCTTTTTGACGAATTATTTTAAGCCATTCTGGAATTTCTCTAAAAGTATCATAATCTGTAATGTCAAAACATATAAAGGCACCGCTCGCTCCTTTACAATAATCAGGTAATAGTTCTCGAAATCGCTTTTCACCTGCAAAATCCCATAGTTGCATTTTAACCGCTTCCCCCGAATCAAGAACTTCAGATTTAGTATGGAATCCTGCCCCGATTGTCATCTTATAACCTTCTTCAAACTTTCCCGTACAATAGCGTGTAATCATTGCCGTTTTCCCAACACCTCCTGCCCCAGCTACAACGACTTTGAATATCCATGAACTCTGCATGATAATTTGTCACATCGAAATTAAAACAAAACGAATAGGATATTAATACACATAAAAATATAGCTTTAAATATTTTTTTAAAAGCTCCCAATTTTTAATACCCTAAAACTAAAAAAGAATCATTCCTTCTTTTTTCATTTTAGAATTAAAAACCAAGATAATTTTAGTGGTTTTTTTAATAGAATTGAGTTATACTCTAAAATAAATAAGATTTTTATAAGACTTTATTCTATTATTTGTTAGGATTGTATTAATATAAGTTTTAAATAATAAAGGTTGTGATAAGAGAGTATTAAAGACGACGACATATGTCCATTATGTAGTTTTCCTAAAGAGCTTTGCATTTGTGATAGCTTAAGCGCTGATGAACAACAAATCGTAATATCTAACGACAGACGAAAATGGGGGAGAATTGTCACAGTAATTAGTTTTGTAGGAAATTTCGATGTGAACTTAAAAAATATTTTAACGAAAGCAAAGAAAAAATGTGCATCGGGTGGAACAGTAAGAGATAACGAGGTTGAACTCCAAGGAGATCATCGTTTTAAAATGAAAAAGTTGCTAATAGACCTAGGTTTCCCCGAAGAAAACATTCTAATCCAGTAAAATTCTAGTATTTCAAAAAAAAACACAAATCTTCTGTAGTGGAAAACATATTTATTTAAATTTTTTAATTAAATCTTTTAAGAAATTCTGAATTTAATTGTTTGTATGGATCCTATTATTTTTAAAGTAATTTTTAAAGCTACAGAAAGTTCTGCTGAAAAAAATTTAAATTTAAGTTTCAAATATCTTAATACTGAAGACCCCATAATAGTTCCTGCGAACACTATTCAAAAGTTAAAAAGCATAAATGAAGCTGAAAACGAAATTATTTACTTTACAAATATCGAGGAAGTTATAATAGTAGGCAATGTAGACCACAACTACACTTACAACTATTATTTGGTTCTCCTGTTTACTTTAAAAACTAGCGGGGAACAGCGAGGATATTTAATAGGAAACGTTAAGAATTTAGGAAATCTCATAATTGGCATTTGGCCTTTCAATCTCCCCTTATCTCAGTCTAATTCTGAGAATGTAATAGAGAATTTTGATGATATTGTAAATAATCCCGGGAATTATGCTAAAATCTGTCTTATTTCCCAATAATTACATCGAAAAAGGTTCAAAAATGTTAATGAGGTATCCTAATTCTTTATAAATCTAATCAATTCACGTTCAGTAGGCATTCCAGTCCTAGCCCCCAACTTCTGAATTTTAAATGCTGCTGCGGCATGAGCGTATCTGACTGATTTCTCGAAATCCCAATTTCTTATCCAATAGGCAACTGAAAATACCCCATTAAAAGTATCACCTGCTCCAGTAGTATCAATAACAGTTTTAATATTATATCCAGGTATTAATTTTTGGAACTGAGAAGTAGTAACTAAGGCTCCTTTTTGACCCATCGTGATTATTACTAGTGGGATTCCTTTTTCTACCAAAAAATTAGCAGCATCTTCAGGATTATTACATTTTGTAATCTCCATAGCACCTTCTTTATTTGGTATAACGATATCAGCATTCATTAACACTGGTTTTAAAGAGCTCCATCCTCTCTGAGCGATTTGAGATTCTAGATCAATGCTAATTTTTACATCATATTTCTTAGCAATCTCAATTGCTTTTAAAGTTATTTTTGGATGAATTACTGAGGTGTGTAATAGTTTAGACTGAGCAATATAAGATTCGTCAAGGTCAGATATCTCTATCTTTGTTGTTCTCATATGAGGGGACTGTATTATTGTTTTCTCTCCTTCACAAATAAAAATAAAGTTAACTGGTGTTTTGTATCCTTTTTTCTTTAGAGTGAATGAAGTATCCACATTCTCCTTTCTAAAGTCATTCAACAGAAAATCTCCGTATGCATCATCCCCAACCGCACCAATAAAGCCACATTTTACACCCAGTCGAGCGACAGCCACCAAATAATTCGCAGTGACACCTCCTGAAAAATAATCTTCGCTAATTGCATCGATTTTTTCATCAGGCTTGGGGAAATGAGGAATATTTGTAACCCAATCAACAACTACTTCCCCTAAACCGATAATTTCCAAATTATTCATCTTATAAATAGGAATTAAATTAAAATAAATTAAGATCTAAATTCTTCCTAAGTTTCGATCTTTTTTAATGTTCTTTCTAATTCTTCATCAACATTTAGATACTTAAAATCAAATACTGAAATTTCATATGAGTTAGAGTAATCACTGAATTTGGCTTTTCCTTTAATTATAATATCTTTCCCCAAAAATTCAGAAGATTTTTTTTCTAGGAATTTCTCAAAATCAGGAGTTTCCTTGATTTGAACGAGTTTATCTGTTTTTACTCCTAAAAGTTTTTCCGCTTTTTCCCCGATAAAGGTTGTTCTAATTGTTCCCCCACCATCATCTATTATTAAATTCAGTATCGTTCGAAATTCAGTTTCCTCCTTAGGTTCACAGTTACAATTCTCCGCCTTTCTTGAACATTTCTTACAAGCTTCATAAATAGTTATGTTATTTAGATCTTTTACAATAAATCCTTTAATCTCAACTATCTCTGAATCTTTTATTGTTTCAATTTTTTTGTAATTACCCGAAAAAGATGCTCCCTGGGGTGTCCTTCCAACATCCATAATTTTAGGATTCTTAATTTCTATATCAATAAACTCTAATATCGAATCCTTAATTAAAGATATCTCATTTCGCTGTGAGAAACTACTGTATCTCACAATTACATTTTTTAATAATAATCCTTGATCTACCGTTAACTTATCTGAATATTCATCTGCTGTCTCATCCCAAAGTGTAACTCTAATCCAATCACTCTCGTCACTCACAACAAATCCTAGTAATGATATCTGTTCACCTGATTTTGATTCAATTTTTTTTAGGTTATCTACAGATGTAATTTTTCCTTTAAAAGAGGCAACTCCTTTATGATTTTGGAGCATAGAGATATTTTTTATTAAATCTACCTTAACTTGAAGAGTCTTAGCTAGTTTTTTTACAACTGAGCCTCGATTTGCGTTCAAATCAATAGTTTTTGAATCTAAACCATTTAATTTTGGATTTAGATTTGAAATTGATATAACATCATCAACCTTTAAATTATTAATTTTATCTACATCATCATTCCAGAAGGTTAACCTTATCGAACCTGTTGAATCTAAAAGATTCATAGATCTCAATCTCCCTAATTCACCATTTTTTCTTGTAAACTCTTTTATCGGGGATAATTGGATTATTTTACCTTCAACTGAAATGGATTTATGATTTAAATTAATTTTGTTTATACTCGTTATTTCACTTTTTATTTTTGGATGCGTACTATAATCAACGTCATCAGGAGATAATTCTAATTTGCTGAACCTTCCAACATGGATCTCTATTTCTTCAAATCGACCTAACTTTGCATTTCCATTTATAATTTTTATTAATTCATTATTTACGAAATTAGTATCTTTAAAAATATTTACATGTTCGTCCCATAAGACAATTCGAACATCTCCTGAACTATCATGTAATAGGAAAGAACCCACGTATCCCTCTCCCCCATCACTTCTATTGAATTTATTGACTCTGTAGATATCCTTGATTCTACCAACGATAGTAATGTTTTTCATATTTGATGTAATATCAGATATAGAAACTTCAATTTCTTTCAAAAGATCTTTATTCTCATCTTTTACATCCACACCTAATTCCCTAGCGATAATAAATAAAGCCCCTTCTTCCGAGATCAACCCCTTTAAATCCGTTTTTTTGTCTTCCACCATTTCTTGAATTTCTTTTCTTGTTAAACCTGTGTTTTCTAAAATCTTGTTAATATATGCCTCAGCCTTCATTTCACTCAACGTTTAAAATATTTTTGCTCATATAAAATATTTTTAGCAATTATTATTAAAAAAAAAATTTATTTAATGGTTAATTAAGAAAAATTCTTTTAAATTTAGAGAGTATAAGATAATCATAATTTTTCCTCAGTGTTTTATGATAATTCTCAACATTAACTCAAAAATTTTAAAAATAGTATTCAAATTTCTATCATAATAATAAATTTAAGTCCTATGAAAAAATTCAGAGCTATCCCCGTAATAGATATTTTAAATAGCCAAGCCGTTCATGCTGTTAGAGGCGAAAGGACAGATTATAAGCCCTTAATATCAAAAATGTTCAATTCCTTTGATCCTCTAGTCATATCCAAGAGTTTAATAAAGAAATACGGATTTGAAGAGATGTATATTGCAGATTTAGATGCAATCATGCATGGGAATCCGAACATCCAACTATTTGAGAAAATTTTAAAAATTCCTGGAATCAAATTAATGGTTGACGTAGGAATTACTAAATTAGATGACATTCTTCGTTATTCGAAATTAGGGTTCAATAAACTAATAATTGGCATAGAAACATTAAAAAATCTTCAAGATCTTAAGAAAGGTTTAAAGTTGGTCGGAACTGAAAAACTTATTATCAGTCTTGATATGTTACACGGAAAAATCCTATCAAAATCTAAGAGGATTCAAAAATTCACTCCTTTAGAACTCATAAATAAATTAGAATCATTTGGCATCAAAGAAATAATTCTCCTGGATTTAGCTCGGGTAGGTCAAAAAGTAGGAGGAATTCCACAATCCTATTTAGAAATACAAAAAGTGTTTAATGGAAAGGTTTTAGTGGGAGGTGGGATAAAAAATTACGAAGATCTGTTAAGTTACGAACACCACAACTTTTCAGGGGTTCTATTCGCAACAGCTTTATATGATGGAACCATTGAGATTGAAAAAATAAGAAAATTTCAATAATTTTTAAGATTTTACTCAATAAAAATTACTCCTGTACTTGAAACATTTAAGGATTTCTTACAAACTGGACATGTGTGTTTCATCCTAACCCAATCTGTCAAGTGTTCCTTATGTGCCTTCGCTTCACATATCGGGCACCCAGTCACTTCATCAAAAATTTCAATATTTTTACCACAAACGGAACATTTTGTTTTTGAGGCGGTTTGTACTCTGATTAACTCCTTTTTTACATCTAGTACAACTTTTTCGGTATTTTCTGCAGATGGGGATATTTGCTTCAATTCATTTCTGGTATCTACGCAAAATATAGATCCTTCTGTATCATCTTTTTTATTGCCAATCCATACAACCTTTCCTTTAAAATAACTGGAGCCCTGGCTTTCCAACGCGAGGTTTAAATTACGTTCTTCCATAACATATGTTTGAATTACCTTTGTATACTTCAGATCCAAATTCGATGATAATTGGCTAATAACCTCCTTTGGATCTTTAAACACTTCATTAGTAATTTCCAATTTTGTAATTTCTTTGGGTGACATGATGAAATTCATACCTTTTTTTATATCTAATAACAATGCATTAATTTAAATTTTTATATAATATTAGTCTTAAACTAAAATTTTAAGGTTTCAAGTAAATTACTCAACCAGTTACTTACAATTTGCCACAAGCTTTTAATTCAGAATGGTCATTTCCTCCTATATGAAAATCTTCCTAGAAATGTTGTTCATTTAAGCCTTAAATAAATTTTTTAATATTTTTGAATTATATAGAATAAGTGATGCAACATAAAATTAAGCTTCTAGTAAGCCCAAAAAATATTGAAGAAGCTAAAATAGTGATTTCAGCTAAAGTTGATTTCATTGATTGTAAAAATCCCGAAGAAGGCTCTCTTGGTGCTAACTTTCCTTGGATTATTCGAGAGATGAAGAATTTAATAGCTCGTAATAATGATTCACAACTTTTAAGTGCTACAATAGGAGACTTTCCCAACTTACCTGGATCTGCGTCTCTAGCTGCCTTAGGAGCAGCCAGTTCTGGTGCTGACATTATAAAAGTGGGATTAAAAGGTCCAAAAAACGTTGATCAAGGAGTTAAATTAATGAGAAATGTCGTGAGGGCTGTAAAAAACTATGATAAGAATATTAAGGTCGTTGCTGCAGGATATGCTGACTATACAAGAATGAATACTGCTCTTGATTTCCTCTCTATTCCCATTATTGGGGCTGAATCTGGTGCAGATATAGTTATGCTTGACACTTTCATTAAAGATGAGAAGGGGTTATTTGATTTTTTAAATGTTAGTCAACTTACAAAATTCCGGGACTCTGCTTATAATTTAAACTTGAAAATTGCCTTAGCGGGGAATTTAAAACAAAATGTTCTGAATAAAGTTAGAGAAATAAATCCAGATATAATCGGTGTACGTAGTATGGTATGTGAAGGGTACGATAGAGAACATGGTAGCATAAAGTTAGATTTAATTGATAAACTAAAATCAGAGCTTTATAAATAATTTCTGAGAATGTGGTTCTCTCTATTACCCCATCAAAACTGGGGTGTTAAATGAAAAGATTTCCTCCTAATTCTTTGTCAGAATTCAAAGATTTTAAAAATGAACATTTATTAGGTTTTAACAATAAAAATCAATGGTTTTAAAAATATATTAAAAAATGACTCTACATGGCAGATAAAGAATTAGGTATCATTGGTCTGGGGAAAATAGGATCAACATTATTACGAGTTTTTCTTAATTCACAAACGATAAATAAGGAAAATATAATAGTTTACGATATAGATAAGGATGTTTTAACAAAAAATATCACAGAATTTAATGTTCCTTTTGCCAAAGATAATAAATCATTAGTTGAAGAATCTAAGTTTGTTTTACTTGCAGTTTTACCTCAAGTAATTGATACTGTCTTAAATGAGATTAGTTCAGTAATAACCAAAGATCATATTATTATTACTATCGCAGCTGGTATTTCAATTAACCATGTGAGCAAGATTATCCAAAAGGATGCCAAAATCATTAGGATCATGACAAACACACCTGCTTTGGTAAGAGCTGCCGCCACGGCTATTGCTGTAAATAATAATATTACAAAATCAGAGTTAGAATATGTAAAAAAGTTATTTGATACATTGGGACTCGTTGTAGAATTAGAGGAAAGACACCTTGATGCAGTCACAGGATTATCAGGAAGTGGTCCAGCCTATCTTTTTATCATAATGGAATCCCTAGCAGATGGTGGTGTAAAAATGGGGCTCTCAAGAGAAGTAGCGTTAAAATTAGCAGCCCAAACAGTATTAGGGGCAGCACGATTAGTGTTAGAGACGGGAAAACACCCGGGCGAATTAAAAGATATGGTAGCAAGCCCAGGTGGGACTACTATTACAGCTATTCATGAAATCGAATCTGCTAAATTAAGAGCTACTTTAATAAGGGCCGTAGAAGCAGCTACATTAAAATCAAAATCTATGAATGAACAGTCTTGATATCTTTTAATTCAAAATTCGAGGCCCATTCAAATTAATAGATGTATTAAAAATTTTAATCCTAGGCTTATAAGATTCTAAAATTTCAGTTATCTTTCCTTCATCTTCTTTATTGCAAACAGCATAAACAGAATTTCCCAACTGATTCATACTTGCTCCTATTATCCTTAAATTATTTAATCTTTGAATCAATTTTTTCAATTCCTGTAAATTCAAAATATTTAGGATTTCTGTATCCTCAACAAATTGTAAGGATGCTTCCATAAAGGATTTAATATTCCGGCTATTGAGTAAAGTTATTTGGGCTTTTCTTCCAGCTTCCTTTATTTTGCGGTTCAAAACTGGATCTGTTAAAATTGACTTCGTATGGATCATTCCGAAAGAACCACAAATAACTTTTAAATTTTTAGGAATGGGAATACGCTCTGAAACACATGGATAACCAGGTTCTTTTAAAATACACAAACCTCCCCTTAATTGCCCACAAACTGTACCTAGGCCCGTACGATTAATAACCTCAGCAATATGTGCTCTTTCACCTAATTCCCTATTTGATAAATTCAAATTAAAAGCGTGATTTAGACCATAAATTGCCCCCAATGCACCAGAACCGCTTGCTCCGTATCCACACCCAACGGGTAGATCAAAATTATGGAATATTCTGATCTTCATAGGTTTTATTATGTGGGACTTGAAATTATTATATAAATAATATGTTGTTTCAGCTTTCTTATCCACCTTTTCATCATTGATGAAAATTTCTATCTCATTGTCTCCTTCATAACCCAGTTCCTCAATTTGAATCTTTGTCTTCCCAACAGAACTCAAATTAAACCCCGCGCCTCTCGAACCAATCTCTATTGGATCAGTAAGTTTATTTCCATTTAACTCATCAAAGATTTCAAAGAATCCGGAAATTCGATGAGGAACATCAACAATGACTTCTTTCTTATATGGTTCCATCTGAGGTAATTAACTTAATTTAGTAAAATATCTATATAATAATAAATAGAAAATTCGAATGAAAATGTTATGAAAGGAAATATTGTTATAAAAATTGGTGGATCGCTCCTTCTCACTAAGAATAAAAAAATAGATACAAAAAAAATTACTGAATTTTGCGATATTATTAAAAGTAGAAAAAATAGTAGCACCAATGTGATAATTTGCGGAGGGGGATTACTTGCAAGAGATTATATCGATGCGGTTAGATCCTTTGGTGGATCTGAAGCCTTGTGTGATTTATTTGGTATAGATATTTCTCGGATTAATTCTAAATTAATTATTGCCTCTCTTCAAAATACGGCATATCCTCATGTCCCAAAATCGATGCATGAACTTTCTACAGCTATGCTTTTTGATAAAACCATCGTAATGGGTGGGCTCCAACCAGGTCAATCAACCACCTCAGTTGCCTTAGAAGTCGCAGAGTTTATAGCAGCAGAAGAAATCGTTATTCTTACAGATGTAGAGGGGATCTATGATAAAGATCCTAACAAACATAGTGATTCGCAATTATTGTCTCACCTAAATTACGATCAATTACAAGAGATCATCATTAACCTTAAAGATAATAAGCAAGCAGCAGCGGGAGAATACCGAATATTTGATGCAGTTTCCCTTCAAATATTAAAGCGAAGTAATATAAAAGTTTTCGTCATGTCCGGCAAAGACTTAAAGGAATTTAAAAAGTTTTGGGCTGGGCAAAAAAATGTAAAGGGAACAATAATCTCGAATGAGTAATGAAATCATAAATTATTTTAACTAACAAATTTTTAATTATATAAGTTTCAGAACAGAGATTTACGTACAAAAAGAAAATGTCTCAATCATCTTGGAAGGATCAAATTAAGAAAAAGTGGGGCCCTCATAGTCATTGTCCTGTATGTGGTAAAGCTATGCCAACAGATAAAAAACTTTGTAGCCAAGCTTGCACAGATAACTATATGGAATCCGAAAGAAAATCGAAAAAGAAGAGTCGTTTTCAGTGTGTTTTCTTAGTAGTAATGATGGCCGTTATGATATTGTTTTTGTTTGTTCTACCATTATTTGGTTAAGAATTGATAGTATGTTATAATTATTTTCTTAACATCAACTCTAAAATCCACAACCTTATTTATTTGTAGTCATATCAAATAACCCATGTATCTAGTTTAAAAGAACGTAAAGAGGATTTCATGTATATAGCAATTAAATGATGCAGGGAGTGGGATTCCCGTTCGAATCCAAGAAATTTGGATTCCTATTCGAACCCACGAAGAGCTACCTCACCGGATATCTCATCTAAAACAGTGATGTCAACGGTAATTAAATCTAATAGATCTTGATTCCATCCAATGAGAATTTATTTTTCCCAAAAGAGTCCGGCACCGTTGACCAGCTTGGTTATCCCTGCTTGAAATATTTTAAATTAGAATAATATAACAATCAATAAAAACAATTTCATAAAATGTTAACTACTCTATTCACTAAACAAATTGAAATAAAAAGCCCTATTTATTATTTTTCTTCAATTTGATCTAACACTTCGGTTATGAATTGAATTAAAGGTTTTATTATTTTTTCTTCTTGTACCTTAGTTTTTAAAAATAAGAGAAGTAACACAGGTGAGTTGAGCTTTTTTGAAACTTTTTCAGCAATTATTGTGCTTAATAACTTACTACCGACACCAAATAAATTATAGGAAGCTGTTGGTGACTTTATACCTTCAATTATAGGAGGGCTTCCTAAAGTAACATTTCCTATCCCCATATCTTCTTGGTCAGAAATTAATAATAAAAAACTCGAAGATAATTTAACGAGGGTTAAAAAGATTTTAGAATCATTAATATTAACATTCTTCTCAACAAGTATTTTCATATTTTCTTCAATTTGCTTTTCAAGTTCTTTCTAAAATAAATTAAGTAAAAATTCAATCGGGAGAAAGAACAACATCAGATAATCTTTGCCTACGAATGTCAAAATCATGATCTAAATGAATAGTTATACAATGTTGATCTTTTTTCTTAAGATTCTTATGCACATAACTAACTGGAACAATGGGTAGATCTGAGTTAGTAACCACTTTCATTGGAACCGGTATGGGAATAACAGCGTCACACCTTTCACAGTTAACTAAAACAACTTTCATATTAGGGGACTCTACCTTTTTCATCCGCTTTAAAACATCTGGACTTAGTCCTGGAGAATCTTTTGATATTTTATCTTTTTTTTTCGGAGGTTCAGGTATAGCTGGGATATCTAATTCAACATTTTCAAGGGATGAATAATCTTCCTTACTACTTGTAGTTTTTGACTTCGAATTAGAAGGGGTTTCAATGTTTAGCTTTTTTAATGATTTATCTTTTTGTTCTGATTTAATATCTTTATGACTTTCCTTTTTTTGAACACTTTTTTTTTCTTTGCTGATATTTTTTTTAGTCCCCATAAACGTTACATACGATTTAGCTAATTTAATCTTATTTGAGATGATAAAAAAATTTTGATGTTCTCATATAAAATCTAAAGTTTAGATTGTTACTAACTGAATTTACGAATAAGTTCAGACCCCAAAAATTTGTCTTAATTCATTATATATTTTGGATAATTCTGATATAATTTGCGCATCATTTTGTTGTAAATAATAATTTATATATCCTGCCAACCCTTCTTCGGCTTTTATCCAATCTAAAAATGCTCTAATTTCACCTTGCAGCTGAGAATCTATGTTCGAAGCCCCTCCCATAGAACCCATACCTCCCGTTCGAGCTGTACTTTGCCCCATTTGAGTGTCTCCACTCATGTAAGGTCCTTGCGAACTCATTGACCCAACAGCCCTTTGAACATCCATTGCCGCCCCAAGACCATAACCATCAGGATCCAGATATACAATTAATGCATGTTCATCATCTTTAGCTGCTACTATATATCCTTCCCCTTTGTATGACATAGCCACTAATCGTTCAGCTTCTATAGTCAGAGTTGAATATTTCACACCCGATACCATAATAAATTGAGCATTTTGACCCATCCAACTAGATACTACTCTATCGATATCACCACTAATATCCCAATTATCCGTGCTATATACAATTTTCTTGCCTTTAAGTACTGTTGCAGCGATGATATGCTCATCTGATTGCATTAATCGTTGGACTGCTGTTGCTGGGTCTACTGGCATATTTTTCCCTAATTTTTTTGTTTTAATTCAGTTGTTTAGAGATTAGTGAAATCACTCTTTATTATAAAATAAGTATAAACTGATTTTTTAAAAATTTATCGTTAACATTAATGCTACTAAATTACTTCTTTTTTTTAATATTAATTCTCCCAAATCTTGGTTTCACATAGGAATCACTTCTATCCTCATTACCTTGCTCTTTCTCTCCATGGTCTCTATTAAACCGAATTTTATTTTCATAAAAGTTTTTATGAATCTCGTCATCATTTTTCAAGGTTTTAATATGCTCATCTCGGTTTTTTATAGTTTTAAATAATTTTCCGCAAACTGGGCAACTTGGTGATTCAAATTCCAGAAGACCTTTGGGGCTTTTAACTATAACTGGAAACTTTCTAATTATCTTCCCACTCTGATGCCGACAAAAATGCCTTATCAATTTTCCATAAGGGGGGTAGTTAAAAAAAACTTTACTTCCATGTCGACATTCCCAATATAATACATCTGCACCACACCGAGTGCATTTTGTTGGAAAAGATCGAAGATGGCAATGTTTTCCGTGTGTCTTATAAAAATGTCGCATTATATTAGAAGAAAGAACAAACTTATTAAAATCTTATGATCTGTGAAACAAAGGATCAACTACAAAAAGAGTATGTTATTAATGGACAAATCCTCAAAACGCAAATATTTATATGTGCAAAATCAATTATGAAAATTAAAACAGTGAATTTACCAAGGGTTGGTATTGGTGGATCTTTCAATGCCGCAAAAAAATATTAATTTATGCCCAGAATGTGGTAACAAAAATTTAATCTCTGATGATACTCGTGGTGAGATCGTTTGTAATGACTGTGGGTTAGTCTTAAACCAAAGAATCATAGATTCAGGTCCAGAATGGCGTGCCTTCACTTCAGAAGAGGCCAGTAGAAAAGTAAGAGTTGGAGCGCCCACAACTTTAACATTACATGATAAGGGATTAAGTACTATGATTGGCTGGAAAAATAAAGACGCATTTGGGAAGGCAATAAGTCCTAAAATGAAAGCAGAAGTGTATCGGTTAAGAAAATGGC
>Ga0209536_100010932_pt1 | contig 13335 bp, 11 predicted proteins | sample DeeMarSeWOR28_12_FD_187461 | JGI IMG/M metagenome (GOLD analysis project Ga0209536, IMG submission 187461) | Marine sediment microbial communities from White Oak River estuary, North Carolina - WOR-2-8_12 (SPAdes) (version 2) | ecosystem: Environmental > Aquatic > Marine > Intertidal zone >...
TCGTTGCGCTTGGTTTTGCCCTCATATTCGGAGTCACCCGGAATTTTAACCTTGCCCATGGTGAGTTGCTCGTTCTGGCCGGTTACTCAGCTTACTGGCTGTGGAAAGTTTGGGCGCTCCCCTTTGTCTTTACATTTCCTGTCGCTATTTTATTAATACTCATCATCTGTCTATTACTCCAGCGATTGTTTGCCCGTCTACGTGATCCCATAGAACTGAACTCCATTGTGCTTAGCTTTGGTATAGCCGTTTTGATTCAAAACATTATGCTTTTTTGTTTTTCAGGTGATTATCGACTCATAAGGATTCCGATTTTAAATCAGGGACTTCGCATACCCGGAGTATACATCAGTTATAGCCAGTTCACCCTGCTGTTACTATCTTTGATCACTCTTGGAATACTTTACCTGCTGATGCATCGGACTTATCTGGGAAAAGCCCTGAGAGCCACTATCCAAGACAAAGATGCCGCCGCTCTGACAGGTATTAACGTAGCAGCCATGGGAACACTTGCTTTTTGTATCGGCGCCGTCCTTATCGGACTGGCCGGTCCTCTTTATGGATGCATTCACTATCTATATCCAACCACCGGTCATGAAGCCACTCTGGTGGCAATTACCATTACCATTTTTGCAGGAGTCGGGCGTCTGGGAAGTATTATTCTTGCAGGCTGGATTTTAGGGCTGGCGGAATCTTTTACCGTTGTCCTTTGTGGTGCCAGCTGGCGAGAGTTGGTCAGTGCAGTTTTGCTCCTCACTCTCTTGGCATTGAGACCACATGGCATTTTGGGTAAAGGAGAACGATAAAGTAAAAATCCTGACCTAGATGATCAGGCTTTGGTTATGCCTATATGAGATTTGCTTTGTTGGGAGTCTATTGAATTATTGAAATTACAATTATCAAATCAATGAACTTTTTTACTTCAACAAGAAAAACTAATGGATCAAAGACCTATGGTCCCGGTCTTGTTCTGGGTTTTTTAATCCTGATGGCTCTGCCACTGATAGTCCAGTCCAATGACTATATTCTTCAGATTTTTACCCATGCCCTGCTTCTGGCCTCTCTGGCATTGGCCTGGAATCTTTTAGGAGTCAGCGGTTCCATTTCCCTGGGACACGCGGCTTTTTTTGGTGTAGGTGCCTATAGTTCCGCCTTACTCAGCCTCGATCAGGGTCTGTCCCCATGGCTTACCATTCCCATAGCCGGGTTATTTGCAGCAGGTTTGGGGCTAATGATGGGCCTGATTTGCCTGCGTTTAAGGGGCGCCTACTTTGCACTGGCGACTCTGGCCTTTGTTGAAATTCCCAGAGTATTAACGGACAACTGGGATGCATTGACTCGGGGGTCTCTTGGACTGGTCGGCATATCTGGACTACCAACCCTTCGACTGGGAGATTGGCATGTCGATTTTGGATCCAGCACTGCGGCATCATATTATCTTATGTTCATGTATTTTTTAGTATTGCTGAGTCTGGTAACGTTTGTGTTTCGATCCAACTTTGGACTGGCACTTCAGGCGATTCGAGAGGAAGAAGTTGCTGCGGAAGCTTTCGGCATCCAAACAGACCGATTCCGCTTGTTTTTCTTACTGCTAAGTGCATTTTTTACCGGCATAAGCGGCGCATGCTATGCCCATCTGGTTCGCTATATCGAGCCCGGTCTTGTCTATGGACTTCATTTTTCAGCCATACCCATGATTTTTGCCATATGTGGGGGACGATTTACAATTCTTGGCCCTGCCCTTGCAGCCATGGTGTTATACCCCGCGGATCAGTTTATTTTTCACCCGCTGCTGCCGGCAGGTCACGAATTTCTTTACGGTGCTGTATTAATTCTGACCGTGCTGTTTGTGCCCAATGGGTTCTGGGGGAGGCAACGAAGCATGTAATGATACTATTACAACTGAAATCTTTGAGTAAAACTTTTAACGATTGCTGCGCTCTTAGCAATATCGATTTTACCGTCAGTGAAGGAGAGATCGTGGGTCTGGTAGGTCCCAATGGTGCCGGTAAAACCACATTGTTCAATTTGGTCTGTGGTCAACATCGTCCCACCAGCGGAAAAATCTTGTTTGACGGCACTGATATCACGAATTTTAAACCACATAAGATCTGCCGCTTGGGTATCAGCAGAACGTTTCAATCGTCCAGGCCATTCCCTCGTATGAGCACGCTGCAAAATGTTTTGGTTGGCCATATTTTCGGTAAAGGATTTTCTCTTCATACCACTTTTGAAGATAAACAGATGGCAAAAGAGCTTTTAGAAATTGTCGGCATCGCCCATAAAGCCGATACACCCGCCGTACAACTCACCCTCAGTGAACAGCGGCGACTGGATTTGGCCCGGGCTTTGGCAACACGCCCCAAACTGTTACTTTTAGATGAAGTGGCGGCAGGGTTCAGTCCGGTTTTGGTAAAGCAGGCGATCCAACTGATAAACAGGGTACGAGAACGTGGTGTAACCCTTCTCATCATTGACCATTTTTTAAACTTGAGTTTAAAAGTTTCCGACCGTTTGCTGGCACTCGATCACGGAGAAAAAATTGCGGAAGGACCTCCCCATACGGTCATGCGAGACCGTGATGTTCTCCAAGCATATCTGGGACTTCGACACCAACATGAGGAAGACATTTAGGGATCAGGTGTCAGGTACCAGGGATCAGGAAAATGAATAGCTGAACGAGATTGAATTATATCTTCACAATTTAAATTAAGAAATGCTTAATAAAACAGCCAAAATTGATAGAACTTTCAATGAATCACGAAAACTTATTGAAAAAAATTTGAGCCCTGATCCCTGGCACCTGGTCCTTGGCACCTGGCCCCTGACACCTGGCATCTGACACCTGAAATCTGAAACCTGAGGAAAATTATGGACACTCAAAAACCCCTTTTAAAAATATGCAACCTTAGTTTTCATTATGGCGACATTCAGGTATTGAAAAAGATCAATCTGACCGTATGCGCCAATCAGATCATTTCCGTTGTTGGCGTCAATGGTTCTGGAAAGACCACCTTAATGAAGGCCGTCGCAGGGATTCTCCGTCCCATCAAAGGGGTTATTAACTATCAACATGAGGAAATACAAACACTTCCAGTATACGATATCGTCCGCCGGGGCCTTGTTTATGTACCGGAGGGAATGAATGTTTTCCCCTTTATGAGCGTGATGGAGAACCTGGATGTCGGTGCTTTTGTCGCTAGAGAAAAGAAGAGGGAGCGACGCTCCTTTGTATTCGAAATATTTCCTGTACTTGCCGAAAAACGCCGACAAATGGCCGGAACCTTGAGTGGTGGTCAGAAAAGAATGCTCACCATTGCTCGCGGTTTGATGAGCGGTCCTCGACTTATTCTCTTGGACGACCCTTTTCTGGGGCTGGCACCAATGGATGTGAATCGGCTGTGCAATACGTTCAGACAGATTCGTGGTCACGGCGTAACCCTGTTTTTAGCGGGTCAGCATGTGCGGAGAATTTTGAGAGTAGCAACCAAGTCGTATCTATTGGAAGAAGGAAGAATAACGCTGGCTGGCAGTGGAGAACAGCTTATAGGTCATCCGCACTTGCGTGAAACTCTTTTTGGGATTGTCGCTGAATCCGGAATTGAAATTCCATAACAATCAAAATCTGCATTTCCAAATTTCAAAAGATTCCATGGAATCAAATGATTGGAAGTTAAAGATTTGTTGACTTAATACATAACTTTAGAATATTGTTCATTTAATGATTTATTTTTTACATCTTTAATTCTAAACGTGGAGGTTAAACAATGACCGAGGGACTCAAGCCTGGCATCACTCATGAAATTGAACGAGAAACCACCGAAGACATGTCTGCACAAAAAGTCTACCCTCATGTGCCGAACGTTTACGCCACCAGGGCCATGGTCGGGCATATTGAAGAGGTGTGCGCCGATTTGGTTCTCCCCTATCTTGGGGAGGGAGAACAAACCGTTGGAACCGGTATGAAATTCAAACACATGGCAGCTACGCCTTTGGGGATGAAGGTTCGGTTTAGTGCCAAATTGACGGATGTTGACGGCCCCAAACTGGCTTTTGAAGTGGAGGGATTTGACGAGGTGGATAAGATTGGTGAAGCCACTCATTATCGTTTTATTATCAATGCCGAAAAATTCAACAGCCGAGTCGCAAAAAAGGCGGGAAAGTAGTACCAGAGATCAGGAATTTTGGGCTCTGAAAGTTTTCGTGCCCTTTATTTTGAAATAAAATTTGTTAAAAGAGGAATCAAAACTTAAGGCTCTAATTGATGAAAATAATGAGTTAATTGCTATTTTTGTTAAAAGCATTAATACGGCCAAACAAAAGAGAATAAAAAAATCATAATTCGATATTCGACATTTAATATTTAAAATACTCTGTTAAAACAATTCTATTTTCATACATTTCACAAATAATTGGTTGTTTCGAAAGGAGGGGTTAATCATGGCGATACCGGATCCGATACGGCAACTGGATGCAATTCTTAAACCTAAAAGTGTGGCCGTTATCGGCGCCTCAACCAGCCCGGACAAAATGGGCCATGAAATTCTGAAAAACATCATCGACAGCGGTTTTAAAGGTACTGTTTATCCCATCAACCCCAAGGCTGATATTATTCTCGATCTGCCCTGTCACAAGAGCGTTAAGGATATTGCAAATCCACCGGAACTGGCTGTTGTTATCATTCCTGCCCGATTTGTTCCTCAGGCGGTTCAAGAATGCGGTGAGGCCGGTGTGAAGGGTGCGGTAATTATTACCGGTGGCTTTAGTGAGGCCGGTGACGAAGGTGAAGTGCTTCAGAATCAGGTTGTAGAAGCAGCCCAAAAATTCGGTGTGCGTATTATCGGACCCAACTGTCAGGGGGTCAACAATCCCCATCATCCTCTGTGTGCGTCCTGGCCTCTCTTGACCTATCAGGGTAAAATCGCACTCATTTCCCAGAGCGGCACGGTGGGCGCTGCCATGATGGACTGGTTATCCGAGGATAAACTGGGAACTTCAAGCTTTGTCAGTATGGGAAACCGGGCCGACGTCGATGAGGCTGATCTTATCGCCTACTTCAACCAGGATCCCAACACCGAGGTTATTGCGGCTTATATTGAAGGGATAAAGCGCCCTGAGCAATTTATCAAATCCGTGGAACAGCTCCGAAAGCCTATGGTGGTTCTCAAATCCGGACGGACACCCAAGGGAAAGGTCGCGGCAGAATCCCATACCAAGGCCCTGGCCGGTGCGGATGCCATCTATGAAGCACTCTTTTCAAAATACAATATTTGCAGAGCTTACACGGCGGAAGAATTTTACGACTATGCCAAAGCCCTGGCTTATCTGAAACCACCCAAAGGCAATCGCATTCTTTTTATCACCACATCCGGAGGGGCTGCTATTCTGGCAACCGATCAAGCGGAACAAGAAGGTTTAGACGTATCGCCGCTGTCCCAAGAGTTGGTGGAGGCCATAACACCGCTCATTCCGGCCCATGCCATCAAGGCCAATCCCATTGATCTTACCGGAGATGCCACCGCTCAGATGTTTGGCGCTGTGATTGAGGCCACCCGAAAGCACTACGACACCCTGGGGGTGATTTTTGGAGACCCGGTGGAAGATGCCTCCAGTGTCGTGACGCCCGATGCCAATGAGCTGATTATTTTTTATGGAGGCGCTGACGTCGAACGGTATGAAAGTGAATGCATGCATCTTAAAGGAATTCCGGTTTTCCCCACTCCAGAACGCGGAATAAAGGCCCTGGCTAAGGTACTCGAACGAAAAATGCTGGATGTACCTCAGAAACCGACCTTAACGATTCCGGCCACCGGCCGGCAATTGCCGCTTCATCAGGCATTTTCGCGCATCACCGAACAAGGTTTGCCCTGTACCGAATTTGCGCTGGCAGAGAGTCGGACCCATGCCGTTCAGATTGCAAAGGAACAAGGTTTTCCGGTAGCCCTTAAAATCAGCTCACCTGATATTGTACACAAGAGTGATGTCGGCGGCGTACAGCTCGATCTAAATTCTGCTGAAGCGGTTGAAAAGGCCTACGACGCATTAATGTCCGCTGTGAAACGCAGCCATCCTAAATCCCAGATAGATGGTGTATTGGTGAGCAAAATGGCGCCACCCGGACTGGAAGTCATCGTGGGAATGAATCGTGACCCGCAGTTCGGCCCTGTGATTCTTTTTGGCCTCGGCGGCATCATGGTGGAAATTTTTCAGGATGTAAGTCTCAGGCTTCTGCCCTTGTCAAAAGACGATGCCGTGTCGATGATACGAGACATAAAAGGTTACCGCCTTTTAACCGGCTATCGCGGCCAACCGCCTGTGGATAAACGGGCCCTGGCAGACTGCCTGTTGGCTGTTGCCCGTATTGCAGAAGAGTCTGAAGATATTGTTGAAATCGATCTTAATCCGGTATTCGCCTATCCGGATGGAATACTGGTGGCAGATGCCAGAATCATTTAAATTGAAGATTGCCGATTCAAGGAACCCATATGAACGAATTTGACAGCCTTGTTTTAAGGCTCAAGAAAAAGTACCCCATGCTGCAAAATTTCACAGATCGCACTTTCGGCGTGGAGATCGAATTTTTCGGGTTGAACTATTTAATCACACCTGTTGATAATAACATCATTAAACCCTATTTAATTTCATCCCGCGCCAAAGATGGTCGCCACATTACAGATCTTTACCGGGATTACAACCTGACAATTGGCGCCAGTCGGAACATGTGGCATTTTGAAAAAGACACGTCTGTCAGGGGCAAAGGCCACACCCAACACGGCGCTGAATTTATCAGCCCGATTTTAAGCGGCATGGAAGGACTGGTGCAAGTCTACAACGCTTTCCGATTTCTCCAAGCCATTGACGGGATTGATATTGATGCAAGTTGCGGGATGCATGTCCACCACGGTGTTGACCGGTCTAATTACAACTGCAAAGAGCTCCAGCAGCTTGTACGCATCGTTCACCATTATGAAGATCTCTTTTACCTGCTTATCCCGGGAGATCGCAAGAACGCCGACACCTGTCGCCCCATGGAAATTGACGTTCAAGCCTTCCTGGAAGTCTGTGAAGGTGGTGGTGATGCTCACAATTGCCAAATCAAAGATCTCTGGTATTCTATTCAAAACCGCTTCGACACTAACGGAGGGGAGAATGCCCGCTACGACAAGACCCGCTACCATGGCTTGAATCTGCACTCATACTGGTTTCGCTCCACTATTGAATTTCGCTATCATTCAGCCCTACTGGAAAAAGTAGATGAAGCCATCCAATGGATCATCTTTACCCAGTTTCTTATCGAGTTGAGCCAGGGTTACGTTCCGGATATCTTTTACTACCCTGAAGCGAACAAGTGGCTGAAAACCATCTATGAGATATACACAGAGTTCGGTTATCAGGAACGTATCAAACAGGCATCACCTATCGAAGTTCAGTCAGTAGAACATATAAAACTGTTTCATTAGCAAATTTGGTGTCATCATGTGTGACATATTGGCGATCTCGGCGGGCTATAACTATACCCCCAAAAACTATCTGCCCATATTCGCGGAGAAGGGGAGTGAAAACATAAACGGATGGGGTATCGGTTTTTTTCGCGAGGATCAGGCTTTGGTGGAAAAATCCGAGGAGCAGGTGTTCAGTGATCATCAAGTTCATGAAAGCTTTCAGAGACTTGCACGGGTTATTGACAGCCGGATCATTATTGCCCATGTGAATTGTCCCAAAAGCGGCGGCCGCCATAGTGCCCAACTCCATCCCTTCAAGCTTTCCTTTTTGGATCATGACTGGCTGTTTGCCCATGTGGGTGTTGTCGAGAACATTAACACATATCAAACCACAGGAAACCCTCGACTGGAAGTTGATGTCTATACAGCCAGAATTTTTGAATATTTAAGAGATGAACTGGTCTTGCTGAACCGCAAGAACCCTTACATTAGTGTATACATCGCCCTGCGCATCGCTATTCAAAAACTCCTGGATGACTATCCCGGGAATTACGCCTTTTTTCTGGCCAATGAATCGTTTCTCTTTGCCTTTTGTAACTCTCGACATCTGATGGTTCTCAAGGAGTCCGAAAGTATGGGGGACATTCTGCTGGTAACTTCTATTAAAGAAGGACTCAGTCGCACCGATTGGCACCCCATCACACCGGATCCGCAATCTTTAGGTGAGCTTTTGGTGATTGCAGGTCCGGATGTATTGTATGCCAGTGACGTTTAATTCTGGTTGCCCGTTCCTGGTTGAAACATGAGACAAAAATAGCCCTTAATCGTTTGTATTGGATTAATATACTGCGTTACTCCATCACTCCAATACTCCAAAATATTTAAGAATGTGAAAGCTTTTAAATATTCATCATACTCTAATCCGCCTCATAGAGTTCAAACAAATGTGTGACCTTTTCGCCCTCTCTGCCAAAAAAGACTACTCGGCCCCTGAATTCCTGCCTGTTTTTGCAGTTCAGGCCAAAAAAAACATGGATGGCTGGGGCATTGGTTTTTATCGCAAACACCGTGCCTTGGTTGAAAAGTCGGCTGAAAAGATTTTTTACTCAGGCCAATTGCACGACAGTTTTCAGAGACTGGCCCGTGTTGTAAAGAGCAGAATCATCATCTGCCATCTCCGATTTCGGACCAGTGGGCTCGTGGACGAGTGCCATGCCCATCCTTTTGTTCTAAAATTTGCCGGACATGATTGGATTTTTGCCCATAACGGCAAAGCACCGGCCATTGAATCTTACAAAAGCAGCGGCATTGCCATTGAAGATGCCATCAGTGACTCGGCCAGAGTATTTGAATACCTCCGAGACCATATGGAAGACCATCACAAAGAGGATGTAAAGCCTGAGAAGCTTTTTAACACACTGTTAAACAGCATTTCGAAAATGATGGACCAGTATCCGGGCGAATACAATTTTTTACTGTCCAACGGACATCTTCTATTCGCCTTCACCAATCATCGACAGTTTATGTTAATGAAAGGAAGCCGGAAATTAAAAGGTGCCTTTTTGCTCACCACCCTGCCACGCGGATTAACCAAAGAAAAGTGGCTGCGTGTGGCAAAAGCCACCAATCGCCGGGGACTGCTTCTTGCAATTTCAGGTAATGATGTTATTTTACATCAATCAATTTAACATAAAAAATCCGAAAAAATACCCCTCAAATAGTAACATGCAACGTTATTCATCGACATATGAAAAACAATTACAGGAGTTGTTTTTAAACAAATCCGATCTAATTATCGATTTTCCAGAGTGGCTCCTTTCCCAGCAGACCATTGAAACCTATCGGTCCATTTCAAAACTGGCCTTGGTTGAAATCGCCGGCCGTGACAGCATCGCCGCCGCAGTGAAAAGCGCCCAGGAAAACGGTTTCACCGATCTGTTGCCCACTTATGTATATACCGGAACAGAGTACGGCCCATGGGACACCGTAAACCAAGCGCTTTTCAGACTAAAGGGCCGTTTGCCCCATGTTCGGCTCCATCCTTTGATTGTTTTGGGTTCCCCGGATTTTTGGAGAGCCCTCAACGGTGTCTTTATCAGTGAACTGTTGTCATTATACAATTTTTATACCCCTTGCATTGGTTGCCACGTATATCTGCATGCGGTTCGTATTCCTTTGGCGATTTTACTCGGCAACATTCCCATTATATCCGGAGAGCGTGAACGTCATAACGGTTCCGTAAAAATAAACCAAATCCCTGAAGCTCTGAATTATTATAAGCGTCTGACCGAAACCTTCGAGATTCAATTGCTCTTTCCGATTCGCAACATCAGCCGCGGCCAAGAAATAGAAGCCATTTTAAAAATGGATTGGCATGAGAGCAAAGAGCAATTGTACTGCTGTCTTTCTGGCAACTATCGCTTGGTTGATGGTTCAGTTAAGATGGACAAAAAGCAGGTGGTACGCTACCTCAATGAATTTGGCATACCGTGTGTCGAGAATATTATCCGGAAGTATCTATCCGGAAACATACCGAATCATACAAAAATCGCAAAACAAACCATACGAGAGCTGATATCTGTGGGGAGTACCCAATGAAACCAAAAATTGCGCTGTGCAACTTTTTCGATGATATAAAACAACTCAAAGCATTTGTCCTCGATAATGATTTTTCAGGCGTAGACTGGTCGTTTAATATGGAAGATCTTCCATCAAGTCCTTTGGAAGAAACCCGTTGGGTAGAAAGTCTATCCGTTTTGAACCCCCTCGAGGTGCGTTACCATTGTCCGTTTATGAAAGTCGATCTCGGTCACGAAGATTCTTCTAAAGTATTGTCGGCCCTTAAACTTTTCCATCAAGTTATTCGCCTGGTCTCCAAAACCAACGGCAGATTCTTGACGTTGCATGTGGGGCTCGGTCATAATACGACGCGCATACTTTCATGGGAAAGAACCATCACCAATTTGCGCAGTCTGGTTCAGTACGGCGCTGATCGCGGCGTGAGAGTCTGTCTGGAAAACCTGGCCTGGGGATGGACCAGCAAACCCAATCTCTTTGAAAAATTAATCCGACGAACCGGCGCAGGAGTGACCTTTGACATCGGTCATGCACTCGCCTGCGAATCTGTCAGCAACCAATATTTTTCTCCGGAAGACTTTGTCTCCCCCCACCCGGATCGAGTCCACAATGCACATATCTATCATACCGAAATTTCCGGGCTGGGACACGTAGCGCCCGATGGAATCGAAGACATCAAAGAACGTCTGGATATATTGTGCCAAACCGGCTGTTCCTGGTGGGTCATTGAAATAAAAGAAACCCAAAAGTTGCTGTGGACAAAGCAGATCATAGACGACTATATTGATAAAGCATTTCCGGTAAAAGTTGCGGACGTGTCAATTACGAATAAGTAAATCAGATATTCGGCATATACAGGTTCATGGGGTATGTTTTTCCATTTAACTCAGACAGCTATGCGTCTACTCATTTCAATGACTTAGCAAAGGTGACATTCCTTCCGCTCTATCCCTTTGGACTTCTATGCTGATGGGGAGAGCGAAATGGATAATTTTTTTTAAAAAGCGTGTACTGTCTGAATGGTTTAGGGATCGTTAGAAAGAACAGGTGCATGCCGAAACATTTCTACATTAAGAAAGTGATTGTTTCAAATCGAACCCTTTGTTTTTATATTAAAACCTGTTCTTTCTTTACGATCCTTTAATCATGAGTTTACACGGTTTGAAAAAAAGCATTATCCTTGAAGCGATATAATAAATAATAACACCCCGACTCCCGAATTAAATAGCATTTTTAATTCAATTAAGGTGTTCAAATGAAGGTAATCCTGGTTCTTTTGGATGGGTTGGGCGATCGATCCTACAGTGCGCTGAATCATCGGACACCCCTTGAAGCTGCCGACACCCCTAACCTTGACCGCCTGGCCGAACTGGGTGGAAATGGATTGTTTCACCCTTCAAGCCTTGGTCTATGTTTTCCCAGCGAGATCGCCCACTTTTTGCTTTTTGGCTACGATTTGAAGAAATTTCCCGGCCGGGGACTACTTGAAGCCGTGGGTGAAGGGGTATCTTTTGACAATGATGACGTGCTGGTGTTAGCACACATTTCCGGAGTCATATGGGAAAACAACCGACCTGTTCTGACATTGGGTCGGGATCATATCAAAGGGACATTTAAAGATATCGGTCGCTTGTATTCTCTCATCGGCAATTTCGAATCTGATGGTATCAGCATTCGGCTTCAACAAACCCGGCGAAATGATGCCATACTAATTTTAAACGGCCCGGTTTCGCCATACATATCCGACTCAGATCCGATCATTCTCGGAAAACCCATCAGCAAAATTGTGCCATTGTCTGAAAATCCGGAGCTTGAAAAAAGCAGATTTACCGCCAAGGCATTGAACCACTATCTCACGTTCTGTTATCACCAGCTTAATAGTACCATTATTAGGGATCTATCCCATGTACTTAAACCTCCGGCAGAATATTTTCTGGTCACCCAGCGAAGCGGTCGCCGTATCAACCTGCCATCTTTTCAGCAACGCTGGGGTGTCAATGGACTGATGATGGCCTCGTCCTCTGTTTATGGTGGTTTGGCACATGAACTGGGAATCGATTATCAATCGGTTCAGGACTCTGATGATCCGGGCATGGACTTAAAAGATCGGATCCGTCTGGCGCTGTTCGATACAACGCATGATTTTATCCACGTTCATACCAAAGTGCCTGACGAAGCCGCCCACACCGGAGAGCCGCTTTACAAAATGAATCAGATTTCCCGTCTGGATCGAGGACTAAAAGAGCTGGTACAGGTCGTAGAAAATGAAAAAGATCTGCTGGTGGTTGTAACGGCCGACCATTCAACACCGAGTATATCATCCATGATTCACTCGGGAGAACCTGTACCTGTGCTTATGGCCGGTCCGAGTGTGCGCCGAGATGATGTTGAGCATTTTTCCGAGATCAAGGCTCCAAGGGGATGCCTGGGACTCTTACGGGGTGCTGAGTTGATGTACATGATTCTTAATTTTTCGAATCGAGGCAGTTTATACGGGCATCAATTGGGACCGATCCAAAGGGACTATCTGCCGTCCGATGATGATTCATTTGAACTTATTTAACTTTTATTGTGTATTCTTATTGATTGGAGTTTTATCAGATGATGAATAAACCAAACTATGAAGAATTATTAAAAAGGGTTACATTTTTAGAAAAAGAATTGGCCGAAAAGGCGCATTTGGAAGAGACCCTTCGTGAGACTGTTTTAATGTCTCAGGATATCCTTGAAAAGGCCGCTGACGGCATTTGCGTCTGCCATAATATTCGTGAGAAGCCGTATGTAAAATTTACTCATTGGAACCCACGGATGATTGGAATTACGGGCTATACCATGGAGGAGATCAACAAGCTGGGATGGTACCAAACCATGTATCCAGATCCAGAAGTCCAAAAGCGTGCAATAGAGCGCATGGCCAAGATGCGTGAAGGTGATGACATTCAGGCTGAGGAATGGATGATAACGACTAAAAGCGGACAAAAAAGGCCATTATCAATGTCTACTTCGATTGTTAAAGAAGAAAATGGAAAAGTTCATATATTAGCCGTTATACAAGACATTACAGAACGCAAAAATGCTGAGGAGGCCTTACGCAACAGTGAAGAAAAATTTAGGTTTCTCGCAGAAAAGATGGTTGATATCGTTTGGACCACCAACCTGGATTTTCAAACCACATACGTGAGCCCTTCCATCAAAAATGTGCTTGGCTTTACGCCGGAAGAGCGAAAACGGCAATCCTTGGAGGAAATGATAACACCGGAGTCTCTTGCAAAGGTCCAATTAATGTTTGTAAGAGAGCTTCAGAGAGATGAGGAGG